>Ga0134125_10000586_pt1 | contig 48371 bp, 39 predicted proteins | sample KB31751_FD_96464 | JGI IMG/M metagenome (GOLD analysis project Ga0134125, IMG submission 96464) | Terrestrial soil microbial communities with excess Nitrogen fertilizer from Kellogg Biological Station, Michigan, USA - KB3-175-1 | ecosystem: Environmental > Terrestrial > Soil > Unclassified ...
CTGATCGGCGAAGGCCTTGGCCCCGTCCAGGCCTATCTGGACGTTGAGGGAATCGTCGCTTTGGCCAAAGACAAGGGCGTGGATATGATCCACCCCGGCTATGGATTCCTTTCCGAGAATCCGGCGCTGCCCCGCGCCTGCGAACAGGCGGGCATCACGTTTGTCGGCCCCAGCGCGGAGTTACTCGAATTACTCGGCGATAAGACCGCCGCCCGCAAACTCGCGCAGCGCGCCGGCGTTCCCACGGTCCCCGGCAGCGACAATCCGCAGGACGCCGCGAAAGTCGGATTTCCCCTGATCGTCAAAGCTTCCTTCGGCGGCGGCGGACGCGGCATGCGCGTCGTCGAATCGCAGGATCAGTTCGCCGGCAAACTCGAAGAAGCCACGCGCGAGGCCGCGGCCGCGTTCGGCAACGGCGCGGTTTTTCTCGAACGCTACATCCGCCGCGCGAAACACGTGGAAGTACAGATCCTGGGCGATCAGCACGGCAACATCGTTCATCTCTATGAGCGCGATTGCTCGGTGCAGCGCCGTCATCAGAAGGTGGTCGAAGTCGCACCGGCCGTCAATCTGCCGAAGAAAGTCCGCGATGATCTCGCCGAAGCGGCGCTGAAGCTCGCGCGCGAAGCCGGCTATTTCAACGCCGGTACCGTCGAATTCCTGGTGGATGCCGACTCGGGCGAATTCTTCTTTATCGAAGTCAATCCGCGCATCCAGGTGGAACACACCGTCACCGAAATGGTGACCGGCATCGACCTGGTGCGCTGCCAGATTCTCGTCGCGCAGGGCCAGAAGCTTCACGAACAGCCGATCGCCCTTCCGCGCCAGAAGGATATTCCGCTTTACGGCTACGCGCTCCAGTGCCGCGTCACCACGGAAGACCCCACCAACAATTTCACGCCGGATTACGGCCGTCTCCAGACCTATCGTTCGCCCGCCGGTTTCGGCGTTCGCCTCGACGGCGGCTCGGCTTACAGCGGCGCCATCATCACGCCCTACTACGATTCCCTGCTCGTCAAGATCAGTGCATGGGCGCGCGAATTCGACCACGCCTGCAACCGCGCCGACCGCGCCCTGCGTGAATTCCGCGTGCGCGGCGTCAAGACCAATATTCCGTTCCTCGAGAACGTGGTCAACCATCCGGATTTCCGCGCGGGCAACGTCACCACCTCATTTATCGACCAGACGCCCGCGCTCTTCAACTTCTCGCTGCGCAAAGATCGCGCCACGCGCATTCTGACGTTTCTGGGCGAGACAATCGTCAACGGTAATCCCGAAGTCGCCGGCAAGACGAAGCCGAAGGAATTCCGCACCGCGCCCATTCCACCGCGCATCAATGCTCCCGCGCCGCGCGGCACCAGACAGTTGCTCGATGAAATGGGTCCCGCGAAATTCGCCCGGTGGATGACCGCGCAGCCCGGCCTGCTCATCACCGATACAACGTTCCGCGATGCCCATCAGTCGCTCATGGCGACGCGCATGCGCAGCGCGGACATGCTGGCGATCGCCAACTTCGTTTCGCATCGTCTGCCCAATCTCTTCAGCCTCGAAATGTGGGGTGGCGCCACGTTCGACGTGTCGATGCGCTTCCTGATCGAGGATCCCTGGTCACGCCTGCGTAAACTGCGCGCGGCCATTCCGAACATCTGTTTCCAGATGCTGTTCCGCGCCTCAAATGCGGTCGGCTACACGGCTTACCCCGATAACGTCGTACGCGAATTCGTCCTCGAAGCAGCGCGCCAGGGGATGGATATCTTCCGCATCTTCGATTCGCTCAACTGGCTGCCGAACATGCGTGTCGCCATGGAAGCCGTGCAGGACACGGACCGCCTCTGCGAAGCCGCGATTTGCTACACCGGCGATATCCTCGACCCCGCGCGCACGAAGTACTCGCTGAACTATTACGTCCGCATGGCGAAAGAGCTCGAGAAGATGGGCGCGCACATCCTCGCTATCAAGGACATGGCCGGTCTTCTTCGCCCTTACGCGGCCGAGGTTCTGGTCGGCGCCCTGCGCAATGAAATCGGCATCCCGATCCACTTCCACACGCATGACACCAGCGGCCTCAACGCGGCTTCCATCCTGAAAGCCGCGGACGCCGGCGTCCACGTCGCCGATGCCGCCATGGCGTCCATGAGCGGCCAGACCAGCCAGCCGAACCTGAACTCCATCGTGGCCGCGCTGCAGCACACGCCGCGCGATACCGGTCTCGATCTCGACATTCTCAACCAATGCGCGGATTACTGGGATACCGTCCGTGCCTGGTACGCGCCTTTCGATACGGGCCCGAAGAGCGGCACCGCCGAAGTCTATCTGCACGAGATGCCCGGCGGCCAGTTCACCAATCTCAAAGAGCAGGCGGAATCGCTCGGTCTTGGACCGAAGTGGCCGGAGATCGCCCGCATGTACCGCGATGTCAATCTGGCGTTCGGCGATATCGTAAAGGTCACGCCATCCAGCAAGGTGGTCGGTGACCTCGCGCTGTTCCTCATCAGCCATGACATGACGATCGAGCAGTTTCTCGCCCTCGAACCGGGCCACAATGTTTCGCTCCCGCATTCGGTCGTCGACATGTTCGAAGGCTCTCTCGGCGAACCCGAAGGCGGCTGGCCGGAACACGTGAAAGAGATCGTTCTCAATGGCAAGCTCTCGCGTCCGGGCCGCCCCGGCGAGCATCTGCCGGCCGCCGACTTCGAAGCCGTCAACGAGAAACTCGCCGCGGCCATCGGACACAAGGCCGGACACGACGAAGTACTCAGCTATCTGATGTACCCGGATGTGTTCCTGAAGTTCGCCAAAGCCCGGGCCGCGTACGGCGATGTCGATATTCTGCCCACCCCGCAGTTCTTCTATGGCATGCAGAAGAGCGAGGAGATTACGGTCGATATCGAGCCAGGAAAAACACTGGTTGTGAAATTCCTGACTGTAAGCGATCCGCATCCCGATGGCACCCGCACGGTGTTCTTCGAAATCAACGGTCAGCCGCGCGAAGTCGACGTTCGCGACCGCAGTCTGCAGTCGTCGATTGCCGCCCGCGCGAAAGCCGATCCCGGCAATCCCGGACAGGTGGGGGCTCCGCTCCCGGGGCTCGTAACCGCGGTGACCGTCAATCAGGGTGCGCCGGTGAAAAAGGGCGACAAGCTGCTCGTCATCGAAGCCATGAAAATGCAAAGCACGGTCTACGTGCCGGCGGACGGCAAGCTGACGAAGCTGATCGCGCACGTCGGCATGCAGGTGGAAGCGAAAGACTTGTTGGCCGTCATCGAGTAGCCCCGGTTGGCAAGAAGATTGCCCGCGCTCAGGCGTGAGCTTTGATGTCGTCATCATCGGAGCCGGCGTCGCCGGACTCGCCGCTGCCGGCGTTCTGGCGCGCGCCGGTAAATCCGTCCTCTGCCTCGAAGCGCGCAACCGCCTCGGCGGCCGCATCCTCACCCTCCATGACCCGTTGTCCCCAACCGCGATCGAACTCGGAGCCGAATTCATACACGGACGTCCGCCCGTCCTCTGGAACCTCATTCGCGACCATCACCTCCTCGCATACGAGCACGGCGCGGAAGCGTGGCATCTCCACAACGGTCACGCAGAAAAGGAGAAGCAGGTCGGCCAGGTGGCTGACCGTGTCCTCTCGAAGATGGCCAAATCCCACCGAAAAAAAGACGAGACCTTCAGGGACTATCTGCGCCACTCCCGCCAGCCTTCGCGTGCCGCGGCCTGGACCCGGCTGCAGATCGAAGGCTTCAACGCCGCGCCGCCGGACCGGGTCGGCGCGGCCGCTCTAACGCGCGATGCCGATGCGGCGGAAAAAATCGAAGCCGACCGCATGTACCGACTTGCGGAAGGTTACGATGCTGTGCCAGCCGCGCTGCTGTGCGCGATACCGGATCACAGCTCTGTGCTGCGGCTGAACACCGTCGTGCATTCCGTTCAGTGGCGGCGCGGGCACGCCGTTGTGCACTACCGCTCGATGCTCGATCATCGTGAATCATCCACCGATTGCAAGAGCGTGATCGTGACCGTCCCGCTCGGCGTCCTGAAGAGCAGCGAAGGTATTGCCTTCCATCCCGAGCCCCGCGCCATCTTACGCGCCGCGGCCGCCCTCGAAATGGGCCACGTCGACCGCCTGACATTTCGCTTTCGGGAACCGTTCTGGGAAGAAAATGAAACCTTCAGGAAGGCCGCCTTCCTGATCTCAAACGATTCGCCGTTCATGACCTGGTGGACCTCTTATCCTGTCATCGCGCCCATCCTGACGGCATGGTCGGCCGGCTCACGCGCCGAAGCCCTGGGCGATCGCGGCACGCAGGCTCTCGCAGATCAGGCCCTCGCCTCACTGGCCCGCATGCTTCGCCGCCGCATCCCCACGCCCGAAGCACTCTATTTTCATGATTGGCAGGCAGACTCGTTTGCGCGCGGAGCCTACAGTTACGTGCCCGCTGGCGCGACCCGCACTGCCCTGAGTAGACCCGTGGAAGGAACGCTCTTCTTCGCCGGCGAAGCCGCCAGCCGAACCGGACGCGGGGGCACCGTCGATGGCGCCATCGAATCGGGCACCCGCGCCGCGGAAACAATCCTGCGGGATCACTGACCTGGCGTCTTGCGGCCGCTCCGGAGAATCGCCCACCCACCTTCCGTGATCGGCCCATCGCCCGGCCAGCTTCCCAAGTGCGCCATTCCCGTCACCTTATTCCCCTCCTGTCGGATCTCGAATACCGGGCAGGCCAGTGAATTCGGCGTCAAAGGCCGTCGATGCCTCCGGTGATAGCGCACAGACTGGCACAGACCATCAGTGCGGTGAACGGAAGCGTGCGGTTCATGGCCGTTACACGATCGGTCTGCTGCTTTTCTTCCATTTGGCCACCCGTTTGCACCCGATAGCCGCGTGGCACACCGAAGCGTGCTTTCACGAACCCCTGCCGCGCCTGCCCGCAAGAGCCGCGGACGCGTCGAGATTCCGCGCGATGTAGACGAGGCCGACGTCATCGCAGATGGCCGTTTGGTCCATCTGACCAATCTCAAAAAGCTCTTCTGGCCGGAAGATTCCATCACCAAGCGCGATCTGCTGCAGTACTACGCCGATATTTCCGCCTTCCTGCTTCCGCATCTGCGCGATCGCGCCATGGTGATGAAGCGCTATCCCGACGGAGCCGCGGGCAAATTCTTCTTCCAGAAACACGCGCCCGAATCGAAGCCGGATTGGGTTCCGGTGTGTACCATCAGCCACCCGTCGGCTAACCTGGTGGATTTTCCTGTCGTTCAGGATCTCGCCGGCCTGCTTTGGGTCGTCAACCTCGGCTGCATCGATCTCAACCCCTGGTACGCGCGCTGCGACGACGCTGACAAACCCGACTACATGCACTTCGATCTGGACCCGACGCCGGGCGGCACATTTGAACACGTCATGGAGACCGCGCTGATTGCCCGCGATGCCCTCGACGAGCTCAAAATTCAGAGTTATCCGAAAACCACCGGCTCGCGCGGAATTCATATCTACATCCCGATCGTTCGCGGGCCGGATCAAAGGCAGGTCTGGGAATTCGCCAGGTCCTTCGCAAAAGATCGGGAAGCGGCGCACCCGAAGGTAATCACCACCGAATACCGCGTGGCGAACCGGCCCGAGAAGCACATTCTGGTCGATTACAACCAGAACGCCTGGGGCCGAACCCTCGCCTCCGTGTACTCCGTGCGGCCGAAACCCCGAGCACCGGTCTCCATGCCGCTTCATTGGGAGGAAGTGGAGAAAGGCATCACCATGGAAGATTTCCGGATCGACAATGCGCCGGCCCGCATTCATCGCGAAGGCGATCTCTATCGCCCCTTGCTCCTGCAGCGCGGCCGCGTGCGTCTGGAAAAACTGCTGTGAAGCTGCCGATCGCTATTCCGTTCCTGCCGATGGAAGCGAAGCTCGTGGCGAAGATGCCGACCGGAGAGGAATGGCAGTATGAGCCCAAGTGGGACGGCTTCCGCTGCCTGGCGTTTAATTCCGGCGAGGAGATCGAGCTGCAATCGAAAGCCGGGCAGCCGCTCACCCGCTACTTTCCCGAAATCGTTGAGGCGCTCGATGCGCTCACCGCGAAGCAATTTGTTCTGGATGGCGAGTTGATTGTGCCGGTGGAAGGCCGCCTCTCGTTCGATGCGCTGCTGCAGCGCATCCATCCCGCGGCGAGCCGCGTCGCGCGGCTTTCGAAGGAGACGCCTGCACGCTTTATCCTCTTCGATTTTCTGGTGGACGCCGACGGCGAATCTCTCCTCTCGCAACCGCTCGCCGAGCGCCGCGGGAAGCTGGAGAAGTTCGCTGCGAAGTATCTCAGGAAGTCGAAAACCATCGAGCTCTCCACCGCAACCCGCGATATCGCGGTCGCGAAGCATTGGCTTTCCGGGCTGCGCGGACAGCTCGATGGCGTCGTTTGCAAGCAAGTCCACGAGCCCTATCGCTCGGGCGAGCGCGCCATGCTCAAGGTCAAGAACCTGCGCTCCGCCGATTGCGTTGTTGGCGGCTTCCGCTACGCCTCAGCGAAAAAGGTTGTCGGCTCGTTGCTGCTCGGACTGTATGACAGGGAGGGACGCCTGAACCACGTTGGCTTCACGTCGTCCATTCCGCTCGCCGAGCGCGACAAGCTGACGAAAAAACTGGAAAAGCTGGTCGAGCCGCCTGGCTTCACGGGCGCGGCGCCCGGCGGACCGAGCCGCTGGAGCACCGAACGATCCGCCGAATGGCAGCCGCTCAGGCCCTCGCTCGTGGTCGAAGTCCAGTACGATCACTTCACCGGTGCGCGCTTCCGTCACGGCACAAAACTGCTTCGCTGGCGGCCGGACAAAGACCCGAAGCAATGCACCCTGAAACAGGTAGCTTTTGAAAGCAGCATCGCTCTTACCGAATTGATCGAATCCTGACGAGATCTTCAACGAACCGGTGATATTCAAGGTGCCGCTGATCTTCATCCGGGGCGCGCAAAATCGATGATGGGTGAACCGTCGAGGTCGCATGTTTCGCCCAGGGATGTTCGACGAACTTCCCACGTTCCTGCGTTACCCTGTAAGCCCGTCCGAAAACCGACAGCGCCGCGGTCGCCCCGAGCGCGACCAGCACCTCGGGTTTCACCACTTCGATCTCTGCTTCGAGCCACGGACGGCAGGCACTCGTCTCGCCCGCGCTCGGCTTCTTATGCAGACGCCGCTTGCCTCGCTCTTCGAATTTGAAATGCTTCACCGCATTTGTCACGAAGATCTCGGTGCGGTCAATCCCGGCTTCTTCGAGCGCGCGATTGAACAACTTCCCGGAGGGGCCGACGAACGGATGCCCGGCGCGATCTTCCTCGTCGCCCGGCTGCTCGCCAACGAATAAAATCCCGGAGGACTTCGGGCCTTCGCCGAAAACCGCCCGTGTCGCGTATTTGTAGAGATCACAGCCGTGACAGCGCTGCACAGCCTCTCGCAGCACGGGAAGCGTGCGGCGCTCCGGCAAATAATCGGCGGCGCTCACGCGGCCCGCTTCCTCTTCGTCTTTGCCTTTTGGGTTCGCGCTGCCTCGCTCGTGCCCAGGCTCTTCTTCAGCGCCTCCATCAGGTCGATCACCGGCGCCTTCTGGCGCTTCGCTGGATGCTTTGCCACGTGCTCGCCTTTTTCCTTCTGCTCAATCAGCTTCTCCACGTTCTCGCGATACGTGTCGTGAAACTCCTGCGGCTTGAACGGAGCGGATAGCTGCCTGATGAGCTGCGCCGCCAGTTCCAGTTCCTTCTTTGTCGCCTCCGCCTTCTTCGGAATCGTTTGCCGATTCGAGACATGCAGTTCGCCCGGATAGAAAAGCGTATGCAGCACCAGGCCTTCCCGATCGGGCCGAATCAGAACGATGTGCTCCCGGTTGTGCATCGCGAGCTTCGCGATCGCATAGTGCCCCGAATCTTCGAGCGCCTTCAGGAAAAGCGCGTACGGCCTGGTGACCTCTTCAATAGGCGCAACGTAGTACGAACGCTCGAAGTAAATCGGATCGACCTCCGATTCCTTCACGAACTGCACGATATCCATCGTCGAGGCGGTCGCCGGCGCAATCGCCTCCAGTTCCCCGTCCTCCACCACGATGTAATTGTCTTTGCCCGATTCGTAACCCTTCACGATCTCATCGCGGTCGATCGGCTTGTCCTCCGCGGCACAATACCAGACCTCTTTCACACGCGAGAGGTCTTTCTTGTGCAGCATGTGGAAGTGAACCGCTTCCGCGCGCCCCGCTGCATACAGCTTCACCGGAAATGACACCAGACCGAAGCTGACATAGCCCTTCCACACGATCGCAGCCATAATTATTTCTCCTTCACGGATCTGCCTTTGCGGCTTTCGCGACATCGCCGCCGGATGCCGCCGCAATGCCTGCCATCAGCTTTCTCGAAAGCACCGAGCGCGGCTGCTCCGCCGCAATATCGACGGCCGAAGCGTAGCGATCGCGATGCTTGATCAGGAGCCACTTCGGCTTGCCGTCCCCCCGCGTCCGCACCAGTACCCACGAGCCCTTCAGCTTCGAGCCCTTCAGGGTGAACTTGAGCTCGCCCTTGCGAAGCGCCTCGCCCGGGTCGGGCGTTTCCGGCTCCGGGGCCCACGTCCCGCGGTCCCAGACCATCACGGTTCCCCCGCCATATTCGCCTTCCGGAATCGAGCCTTCGAATCCGCCGTACTCAAGCGGATGATCTTCCACTTCCATCGCGAGCCGCTTCGTGGAAGGGTCGAGCGACGGCCCTTTCGGAACCGCCCAGGAACGCAGCACGCCGTCCCACTCCAGCCGGAAGTCATAGTGCAGATGGCTGGCCTGGTGCTTCTGGACGACGAACGAAAGCTCCTTCGCCGCCGATTTCCGCGCCCGGCCGCGCGGCTCTGACGTGATTTTAAAGTCGCGTTTTTCGTGATACTTCGCGAGAGGCATCACCCCCTGCGGCCTGCAAGCAGGGGGCCAAGCTCTGCAAATGAAAGGGTGTTGAGCACTTGTTGTCGGCTGAGCCCGGCGCGGCGCGCGACGTCGATGCCGTAACGCACCAGACGGAAATCTCGCAGGCTGTGGGCGTCCGTATTGACAGCCATCCGGATTCCCGCCGCGGCCGCCGCGCGGACGTGCTCGGCAGGCAGATCCAGCCGGTCCGGACTCGAATTGATTTCGAAGCAGCACCCGCGCCCGGCAGCGTGGCGGATGATTCGTCTCATATCGAGCTCATAGCCCGGCCGCTTCAACAGCAGCCGGCCGGTTGCGTGGCCCAGGATCGTGAAGTAGCGGTTATCCATCGCCCGCAGAATACGCTCGGTCTGCTCCTTCCTGCCAAGGGCGAATCGCGAATGAATGGAACAGACCGTGTAATCGAGTTCGCGCAGCAGCTCATCCGGGTAATCGAGCGACCCATCCACCCGAATATCAACCTCGGCTGACTTCAGAACACGAATGCCGTCGAGCCGCTCGTTCCATTGATCGATCTCGCGGATCTGCGCCCAGAGCTGTTCCTCCGTCAGGCCACCCGCGATTTTCAGGCTCTGCGAATGGTCGGTGATCCCGATGTATTCGTAACCGCGCTGCCGCGCCTCGGCCGCCATCTGGCCGATGGTGTCGCGGCCGTCGCTCGCGGTCGTGTGGGCGTGCATCTCGCCGCGAATATCGGCGGCGGTGACCAGCGAGGGGATTGCCTCCGGCTCGCCCCACCCTTCCCGCAGTTCCGGTTCGATGAAACCCAGCCCGCACGAACGATATACTTCCGCTTCCTCTGCCACCTTCACGCGTGCGGGTCTGCAGCCGAGGCGCGCCAGTTGCCGAAGATGTTTCGCGGAGCCGGTCGCTTTCACCAGCGCCGAACCCCATTCCGAAGAATCGGCCTGCACGAGCCGCAATGCCAGGCCGGCCGGGAGTTGAAACAGCGCTTCGTGCGGCTTCCCGAGGAGCGGAATCGTGCCGCCGCCGAACTCTTCCATCCAACGGCAAACACCCGCAAAATCCTGTGTCTCGACAACGAAAGAGAGCTCGGAAATCGTTTCCACCCGCCGCCGGAACTCGCCCGCCGCCTCCACGCGGCTCGCGCGGCAGCGCTCCAGCAAAAACTTTTCCACCGCCTCGCCAATTGGGTCCGTTTCGTAGAGAAGGAATTCCGTCTTCTCCGCCAAAGCGCGCTGTACAGACAATGCGGCGCGCCCGCCCACCGCTCGCGCGATCTCGCCGCTCTCCAGCGCATCGCGCAATCCTTCGATGCCGCTGATTCCCAGTTTCCGGAAGATGCGCAGCGCCAGCTTCGCATCGAGCCCCGGATATTCCGCGATGGCCGCGCGCTCCGGCGTCGCCTGCGCCCGCAGCGTCTCCAGTTGCCGCAGAGTTCCCGTTTGGACGATTTCCCGGATCGCGGACGAAATGCCGTTCCCGATGCCCGGATATTGCGTCAGATCGACGTCGTTTCGCACCAATTCATCGAAGCTCTCTCCCAGGGTTCGAATGGTGCGGGCCGCGCGCCGCCAGGCTTTGACACGAAAGGCATTGCCCTTCTGGTCCGCCAGAAAGTGCGCGAGCGCCAGCAGTTTGTCCGCAATAGCAGCGTTGCCAATCGCCAGAAGAGCCTCACTGCTCTTCCCGCAATCAGATTTCCAGAATCACCGGCATGATCAGCGGCCGCCGCTGCGCTTCGCGGCTGATGAAGCGTTTGAGGTCCGCCCGGATCTTTTCCTTCACCACACCCCAGTCGGACTTCTCTTCATCGCTCGACATCTCCAGCGTGCGCTCCACCGCCTGCCGCGCATTCGCCATGAAGATGGGATCGTGATCCAGCCCGAATCCCCGGCTCACTAGTTCCGTCGATTCAATATTGCCCGAATGCTTGTTGATCGCGATGATCGGAATCACGATGCCGTCCTCGGCAATCACCTTCCGGTCGCGGATCACCATATCGCCCACCACTTCGCCCACCGCCCCCGAATCGATGCAGACGCGGCCCACGGTCACGCGCCCGGCACGCCGCGCGCCCAGGGCATCGACTTCGAGCACGTCGCCGGTTTCCAGCACAAACGTCTCCTGCAATCCGAGCGGGCGCAGATGTTCCGCCAGCCGCGCGTGCTTCGAAAGCTGCCTGTATTCGCCATGGACCGGCACAAAATACTTCGGCCGCACCAGATTGAGCACGAGCCGCAGCTCTTCCATCGAACCGTGTCCGGAAACGTGCAGCGGCGGATTCATGTTGCCGTAAATCACGTCGGCACCACGCCGCGAAAGATGGTCGACCATCCGGAAAATGGTTTTCTCATTCCCCGGAATGATGCGCGAGCTCAGCACCACCATATCGCCTTCATCCACCGAAATGTGTTTGTGATTATTCACGGCGACGCGCGAAAGCGCCGACATCGGCTCACCCTGCGTACCCGAAATCAGCACCGTGACCTTCGAGCGCTTCGTGTTGCCCACATCCTGCGGCCGGATGAGAATGCCATCCGGAATCGTCAGCAGCCCATGGCGGTGCGCAATCTCGACGACCGAATTCATGCTGCGCCCCACCAGCGCCACCTTGCGCCCGTTCTCCTGCGAAAGATTCAGGATGAGCTGCAGGCGGTGAATCGACGAGCTGAAGCACGACACAAACAACCGGCTTTCGGCCCGGTGAAACACATCTTCGAGTCGCGGCCGTACCGCGCGCTCGGAGTCGGAGTAGCCCGGCCGGTCGGCGTTCGTCGAATCCGAAAGCAGCAGCAGCACGCCGCGCTTGCCGTAATCCGCGAGCGTATGCAGATCGAAAAGATCGTTGTCGATCGGCGTGGGATCGACCTTGAAATCGCCGGTGTGGATTACAACACCGAGCGGCGTCGTAATCGCAAGCGCCACCGCGCTCACAATCGAATGCGTGACGTGAATCAGCTCGACTTCAAACGGTCCGATGGTGACGCGATCCTTCGGCTGCTGCGGCCGCAGATCGACTTTGTGAACATCGTATTCCTCGAGCCGCCGTTCGACGAGCGACAGTGTGAACGGCGTCCCGTAAACCGGCACCTCGAATTCCGAAAGAAAGAACGCCACTGCCCCGATGTGGTCTTCATGGCCGTGCGTCAGCAACAGCGCGCGCACGAATTCGCGGTTTTCCTTGAGATAGGCGAGATCCGGCGTGACAATATCGACACCGAGCAGTTCATCCTCGGGAAACATCATGCCGGAATCGACCACGATGATGTCGTCACCGTAGCGAATGCACATCATGTTCATGCCGAATTCGCCCAGTCCACCGAGCGGCACGATCTGCAGTTTTTTGTCAGACATTTGTTTTGAAGGAGTTCGTCGAAGTAAATCAGATTCTAACGCGACCGTTGGCTGTCCTGGCGCATCCAAGAGCCGCATGGCCGAAAACCATCAGTTACTGGACGTCATCCGGAAGCGCTGGAGTCCGCGTTCTTACAATGACCGTGACGTCGAACCCTGGAAGCTCCGCACCCTGTTCGAAGCCGCCAGTTGGGCCGCCTCCTGCTTTGGCGAGGAGCCCTGGCGGTATCTCGTCGCCTCCCGTACCGACCGCCCTCAGTTCGACCGGCTCCTCCATCTGCTGGTGGAGAAAAATCAGCAATGGGCTCAACACGCCGGCGCTCTGGCGATTTCGTTCGGGAAGAGGACTTTCACCCACAACGGGTCCCCAAACCGGTGGGGGCTGCACGATACCGGAACGTCTTTCGGACAGATGAGCCTCCAGGCGGAAGCGCTGGGTCTGCACGTCCACGGAATGGGCGGTTTCGATGCCGAACGCACCCGGAAAGAGTTCGCCGTTCCGGACGATTTCGAGGTGGGGGCCGCCATCGCGATCGGGTATGTGGACGGCGACGGCGCCCCGCCCGCGGGCCGAAAACGAAGACCGCTCGAAGAAATCATCTTTTCCGGGGCCTGGGGAAGTCCGGCCTCCTTCTGAACTGCCGTTTGCTGCCGCTGGCGGGCTCTAAGCGTGCCCGAAGGCTGTCATTCCCTCTCCTGATTGCCGGTCTGGACTCCAAGCCGTCCTGCGGCCCGATAGGGCCGATTGTGGAAATCCTCACAAACGAGGCGGTCAGCCGAGGCTCCGGCCCACAATGCAAAGAGGCCCGGTTCTCACGAACCGGGCCTCGAACGCACCCTGTCTTATCAGGGTTTCGATTGGGAGAATCATTTTCGACGGCTTCAACAAAACCGGCAAAAACTTTAGTGATTGGATATTAAGGCCTCGGCAGCCGCCTCGTCAAGCCGAAAAAAAATGCCGTTTTCTCCACAAGGTAAATGCCTGAGTTCCAGTCGGTTGCGAAAGCTGTGGATTTCCAGTTGAAATCATGCCAGATTCGTGCATTCCCGCTCGATGGCGGCCCAAAAGGACTGTAACCGAAAGCAGTCAGAAGACTTACGATTTACCGGAGAGGTGCAGACTAATCATCTCTTCGCCGCCACCGGCCGAATCCGACCGCCGGAATACGTACCGCATCCCCCCGAAAACAAGCCCCCCGGCCAGGCACAGCGTGATCAGCACACCGCACAGAATCGCGATATTCAATAACAAGTTACCGGCATTGTTCTTGAGCGTAGGCGGGGGCTCCGCCATCGTGACTTCCGCCTCGTATCGCACCCTGGCCAGCAGCCGCTCCGCCTCATCCGGATTGACCGGATGGAGCGCGATCGCCACCAGCGGACCCGACCGTTTCGCCACCGTGCCCGGAATGGCTTCGAAAGCGGGATACTGTTTCTGTGCCATTTCGATCCCGGGGAAATTGAAGACTACGATCGTAGTCTTCCTGTCCTTCCCTGCGCCCTTCGCACCCGCCGGAGCTTCGTAATCGGCTGTCTCCGCCTCCGAGCTGAAGTGGAATGCGGCAGTGGAAGGTGGAATCACTCCTGCGTAGCGCGCGAGACTCTCCGGGCCGAGGATGTACCGCTCCGAATTCGGCACCGCCCCCGCCGGCAGGTACCCGGGCAGTCCAGGAAGCGGCGAATGCGAATAGTGGGGCGCCGTCAGAAAGATATGCGCCAGCTCTTCCTTGTTCGGCTTGTAGCCATGAAAGATCAGCAGCAGATTGCCGACCGCGATGTATTGATCCTTCGCGGTCTCCACCCCGATCCCATCTGTCTCAAACTTCTTCGCGTCCGGCGGACGGCTGCCGATCCAGCCCGCGAACGCGCCCGTTGAATCGCTGAAGCGATAAGCAGTGATGGAAAACTTTTTCGCCGCCGGACCCGTGTACGGCGCGTTTTCGGACTCCTGGAGTCCGTACTCATTCCAGACCTTCGCGTCCGGTGCGGGAGCCGCGGTCACGTCACCGCGCTTCCACTCGCCGATCGTATCCGGCAGAATAGCCGAAAACGCCAGCGCCGGAAGCAAGAAGAGAAATGCCGCTCGCTGAATCATACAGTTATTGGACGCCTGAAAGCGCGGACTCGATCCGTTCAGCCCTTACTCTCCGTGGCACTTTTTGTATTTCTTCCCGCTGCCGCAGGGGCATGGGTCATTGCGGCCGACTTTCGGGCCGCCATTCGTAACGGTCTTGCTCGCGGTGGTCTCCGCCGCCCCGCCAAACTGAAGGTCGCGAAGCTCTTTTTCGTGCTTCTTCTGAAGCCCGCGATTCATGTCCTGCACTGCGCTCTGCGCAGCGCGCCGGCGCTCTTCAGCCGCGGCCCGCGACTCCTCGATACGTCTCTGCTCGTCGTCGATTTCGGGAGTTTCTGAATCCTCTTCGACCCCGTCTTCCTCATCGGCCGAGGGGAACGGCAGCGACGGTCCGCCAGGTGTGCCGATTTCAAACCGCAGGAAGTAGAGATAACGGACCGTCTCATCTTCGATGCGGTCCATCATGTCCTGGAACAGATCGAACGATTCCTTCTTATATTCGACCAGCGGATCCTTCTGGCCGTAGCCGCGCAGCCCGATGCCTTCCTTCAGGTGGTCCATCGAGAGCAGGTGGTCTTTCCACTGATCGTCGATGATGTGGAGCATGATGTTGCGCTCGGCTTCGCGCATCAGGCTCGCGCCCACCAGCTCTTCCTTTGCCTCGTACATCGCGGTGGCGCGCTGCACCAGCTCGTCTTCAATCTGAATGGGCGACAGGCCGCCGAAATCAGCCGGATTGACGCGCAGACCCATGCGGCTCAGCATGTCGGTCTGGAGACGATTCACGTCCCACTCAGACGTCCTTGTGCCAGGCGGGCAGGCCACCTCCACCGCGGCCGCGATCACGCCCCGGGTCATTTCCATGACGCGCGCTTTCTGATCCACGCCTTCGAGCAAAGCGCGGCGCATGCTGTAGACCGCCATGCGCTGCTTATTCATCACGTCGTCGTATTCGAGCAGATGTTTGCGCGAATCGAAATTCTGCGCTTCCACTGCCTTCTGTGCCGCCGCGATGCGCTTGGTGATCAGTTTCGATTCGATCGGCACATCTTCTTCCATGCCGAGCCTCAGCATGAGGTTCTGCATGCGGTCGCCACCGAAGATGCGCAGCAGATCGTCCTGCAGCGAGAGATAAAAGCGCGAACTGCCGGGGTCGCCCTGGCGGCCGGCGCGTCCGCGAAGCTGATTATCGATGCGCCGCGAATCGTGGCGTTCGGTGCCCGTGATATGAAGACCGCCGAGTTCGGATACGGCGTCATGCTCAACCTGGCACTGGGCTTTGGTTTCCGCCAGAATGCGTTCCCACTCGGCCTTGTACTCTTCCCGGTCGGCATCCATGCCCAGCTTCCGCATGGCCTCGCGCGCCAGGTGGTCCGGATTACCGCCCAGCAGAATATCGGTACCGCGGCCGGCCATATTGGTCGATACCGTAACCGCGCCCCGCCTGCCGGCCTGCGCGACGATCAGCGCTTCCCGCTCGTGATTCTTGGCGTTCAGCACTTCATGGTGGACGCCCATCTTCGTGAGCGCCTTCGAAAGCTGTTCCGATTTCTCCACCGAGATGGTGCCCACCAGAACCGGCTGTCCCCGCTGCTGGAATTCCTTGATTTCCTTCGCGGCGTTGCGGAACTTCTCATCGGCGGTCCGGTAAACAACGTCCTGGAATTCCTTACGGATCATCGGACGGTTGGTTGGAACGACGGTCACCGGCAGCTTGTAGATATTGTCGAATTCGGCCGCTTCGGTTTCAGCGGTACCCGTCATCCCGGAGAGCTTCGTATACAGACGGAAGTAATTCTGGAAGCTGATGGTGGCAAGCGTCTGGCTTTCGCGCTCGATTTTCACGCCTTCCTTCGCCTCCACCGCCTGATGCAGACCGTCCGACCAGCGGCGGCCCGGCATCTGCCGTCCGGTGAATTCATCGACGATGACGACTTCGCCGTCCTTCACCACGTAATCCTTGTCTTTCTGGAAAATGACGTGGGCCTTGAGAGCCTGCTGGATATGGTGATTCCACTCGACGTTCTGCGGCTCGTACATATTGCCGATGCCGAGCAGCTTTTCCACTTTAAGAACGCCTTCTTCGGTCAGCGCCGAGCTGCGGTGCTTTTCGTCGACCGTGTAGTCGCCGGTGGTGTACGTCACTCCCGGCTCCTTGCCTTCGATCACCTCGCCGCGAATCAGGTGCGGAATGATCTTGTTGGCTTTGTAATACTTGTCGGTCGATTCCTCGCTCGGGCCGGAGATGATCAGCGGCGTGCGGGCTTCGTCGATCAGGATCGAATCGACTTCATCGACGATGGCGAAGTTGTGGCCCCGCTGCGCGCAGTTCACGAGCTGGAACTTCATGTTGTCGCGCAGGTAGTCGAAACCGAATTCGTTGTTGGTCCCGTAGGTGACATCGGCCCCGTAGGAAACCTTGCGCTCCCGGTCATCGAGATCGTGCACGATGATGCCGACGGTCAGCCCCAGGAACTTGTGGATGCGGCCCATCCACTCCGCGTCGCGTTTCGCCAGATAGTCATTGACGGTGACGATATGGACGCCCTTGCCCGAAAGCGCATTCAGATAAGTAGGGGCTGTGGCGACGAGCGTCTTGCCTTCGCCGGTCTTCATTTCGGCGATCTGGCCCCGGTGCAGCACCATCCCGCCGATCATCTGGACGTCGAAATGCCGCATGTTGAGCACGCGGCGGCCGGCTTCGCGGACTACCGCAAAGGCCTCCGGCAGCAGATCGTCCAAAGTGGCCCCGCGAGCGATTCGCTCTTTAAAATCAATCGTTTTGGCCGCAAGATCGATATCCGAGAGCTTCTGCATCGAAGGCTCGAGATCGTTGATCGCGGCCACGAGCGGACGCATCGACTTGATCTCGCGATCATTGCGAGTGCCGAAGATTTTGGCCAACCATGCGTCGATAAACTCAAATTCCATAGAGGGGGATGATTTCATTTTAGCGCGTTGCGCTCGGGCGTTGACTCTCCCGTACCGGAAGGCTCTATTAAATAAGACGCGCGGAAAGAATTTTCATCAGCACGTTACGCCACGATGACGATTTGGGGCCGTGTGAAGCCGGCTGCCGCCTTTGCAACCTCCGCCGGCCGCACGGGACAGAGAGCGGCGAAGAGGGTCAACCTGCCGTGACCAAAAGACCCGGAGAGAATGTTCGTATCGACAAGATAACCGTTCGCAAAGAAATATCCCGTCTCGTGTCGAAGGAATGCCTTACCTGCGGATCGGGGAAGGTCTGGTCAGTTCGCCAATCCAGAGACCGTGTGTTTGTGAGCGCGCCGCGAGCTGCTTCCGAGCTCACCGCGCCCTGTTCGTGGATCTGAATAAGAGCAAGTGAGGGCGAGCCGAACTCGGGCTCCGGCGCGGCCTCTGATCTGGCTGCTAACCGAACGCTCCGCCGACATCGGAATCGGCGCGCCCGGAAGAATTCTCCGGCTCCTTCTGCGCAGGTTTTCTGACAGGAATGGACTCATCCGCGCCTTCACGCAGACGATCACAGTCGATGCAGACCGGCTGGCCCTGAAAATACAGGGAGGTCGGATTACCGCATTTGATACAGGGTTCGATAGCCCTTATAGTACTGCCTTCATTTGAAAAATACTACCAATTTTTAATAAAGGATGTACGCCCGGAATCTATCGGGAAGAGGCTGCGGGAAGCCGTAAATCCATGCGTCCAATGACAGTTTCCGTCGTGTATTTATCAATGTGAATATGGGGTCGTCCGTTGGCGCGTGTAACGGTCACATCCGATGCGTGCAGCGGGAGGCCGAGCGAATGCGCGCGATCGAGAATTCGTGACGTAATTTCGGCTTCGCTCAGGGTAACGCTGGCCGGATCCACGGCGAGCGAGCGCATATAACGATCGAGCCGGAAGTTTTCAAGATAGACCGACCCGGCCACAAACAAAGCCAACACGAGAATGGCGATGACGCCAAATCCGGCGATCATCCGCCAGAGAGGAAGATGCGCGGGAATTTCTTCAGCACGCGCGGCGGTCACCGCTCGCGATCCGGCTCGCCATCGTTTGTCGAACTGGCGGCGAAGAGCTCCTGCCAGATATCGCCCTGTTCGGTCCACTCAGGCGAGGTCACGCCGGAGATCTGCACTTCGTCAATGTTCAGTTTGCCGTGGCCGTAGGGACAAATGTATTCGATTTGCGGACGGCCAAGCTGGAGCATGTAGCCCCAGGATCCGGTTTCGATCGGCATGCGGAGCTTGCGCAGGCACGTGCGGCAGCGGTAACGCTGATCCCAGATCGCGACATAGAACAAACCGTACGCGAAAAGAAACCAGACGCCAACCAGCGTCGTATAGAACAGATCGAAGGTGAAGTTATACGTGTTGACGTGAAACAGCGGCGTGTACGGCCACCAAAACAGGTTGAGGAACCACAGGCTTCCCGCAGCGCCCATCATTGCCCCCATCAGCTTCAGCGCCAGAAAACCCCAGTACCGAACGTGAGATTTGATTTCCGTGATCAGCTCCCGGCTGGACATGAATCGCCTCTGCATTCAATATACGGCAGAACAGGGCGAAGCGTGTCAGCTTTTCGAAAATATCCCCGCGCCCGAACGCTATACTTGGCTTCTGGATCTCTTGCGATTCGAGTGCCAATCCGGCTGCATCAAATGCTGCGAACAACAGGGGTTCGTTTACCTCACGGAGGACGATCTCACCCGCCTGGCCGCGTTCGTGAAGATGTCGCCGCGCGCTTTCGAGCGCCGCTACGTCTACCGTACAAAGCATCTGCGGCGGCTGCGGGTGCCTCGTCACGCACAGTGCATTTTTCTGAAATCGGATGGTTGTTCGGTGCATCCCGCCAAGCCGCTCCAGTGCCGCACGTTTCCGTTCTGGCCGGAACTGGTGGACGATAAGCGCGAATGGCTGAAGACCGGACATTGGTGTCCGGGCATCGGCAAGGGGGAGTTGGTGAACATCCAGACCGCCCGTGAAATTGCACAAACCATGCGGGACGCCAATCCTCTCCACTATTAAATGTAAATGAATCCGAATGCAAAGCCGATCCGGTATTACTGGATCACACTGGCGATAGGCTGGGCGCTGCTCGCGACGGCGGCGGCGGTCTATGCACGGCTGCAATCCGTTCCCGCTACGCTGGCGGTCCCGCTCGCGCTGGCATTCCTTGCTGAATATCCTTTTTACCTGCTCGCCGGCTTCACGGCCGCGCGCGAACGGTTCCTCGCCAGGGGGAGAGGATACGCGGCATGGCTCCTGACCTTGAGCGCTCTTTTCCCCTGGCTCATCTACGCGCTCGGCACGCATCATTATAATTTTCCGGCGCTGATCGTGATGTTTAGCATCGCGCTGCTCATGAGCTTCTGGTTCGTCGTATTTCCACCGCATCCGGTAACGGATCTGCTCTATCTCGCACTCTTCGCGGCGATCATTCTGCTGAAGGTTTTTCCCCGCATCTATCCGGCGCCGTGGCCGAAGATCGAGATGTCGGCGCTTGGACACGCGACGCTGATCGGATTATTGGCGTTCTCTTTCGTTGGCTTCCGTGGCGGCGTGGATGCCGAGTATCGTTTCATGCCGAACAAGCGCGAGTGGCTGGCAGGCGCGAAATGGTTTGTCTTTCTGCTGCCGGTGACGGGCGCCGCCTATTGGGCGCTGGGCCTCGTGAAGCTGCGCCCGCATCCACTGAATATCGGGCTTGCAAGCGGGACGTTCTTCGGGATTCTCTGGATCACCTGCATTTTTGAAGAATTCATTTTCCGCGGCTTGCTGCAGCCCTGGATTACACAGTGGACTTCCAGCGCCGCGGCCGGAATCGCGATCTCTGCCCTGCTCTTCGGCTGCGTTCACCTCAGCTTTCACGGCGCATTTCCCAACTGGCGGTGGGCGATTGTGGCGGCGATCCTGGGCGTCTTTCTGGCGCTGGCTCGCCGGCAGACCGGGGGGATTCAGGCGGGCATGGTGGCGCACGCCCTCACGGTCACCGTGTGGAAGACGTTCCTGCAGTGAATTCGACAACCACAACGTCGCCGAACTTCTTCGCGGCGTGGTTCCATCCGGCCAATTCCGGCCGCGCGGCAAACCATTTTCCCCAGTCGCGGCCCGGAATCTCGCCGTAGATCGCCCACTTGCCGGACAATTGCCGAGTTCGCAACAATGACTCGGCATACCGCCTGGCATCGGGGTCCTCCGGTCCGGTGTACGGAAAAAGCAGCAGCCGTCCCTTCACCGGATAGCCTTCGAGGTGCGCGTAGAGAAATCCGGGCAGCGGATAGCCGGGGTTCCACGCAGGCGCGCGTCCTTCAATAAACGGACTCACCACGATCACCGGCACCGAGGCATCCGGCGCAAAGCGGTTCGTTTCCTCATTCGCCGCCCGCCAGTCTGAAATGTCATGGCGGTAAGAGAGGCTTTGCAGATGTCCCTGCGTGATGAGCGCTGCCACCGCCATACAGGCCGCCGCGAGATTCCAGCGCTGCGCCGGCATCCAGTAAGCAACAGCCAGCGTCGCCACCAGCGCGACCGCCGGCAGCATGGTGGAGAAATAGCGGCCCACATAGACGCTGTTTCCAGTCACCTCCGAATAGATCGCGAGCGCCGCCGGCTGGCACAGCCACCAGGCGAGCAGCAGGACCCAGAGCGATCGCGGCGCCTCCCCATGCGGCCTGGCGAACCGTGTCAGTAGCCAGAGTGCCGAAGCGCACAGAATGGGAATGTTCCAGTGCCACTCGTGCTCGAAGATGTGGAAGGTCGGCAGGGTGGCAAAGGAATGCGCGGTCGCGTCGCGCGCCAGATCCAGTGCGGCGAGCGCGCGAGGCACGAGAGCCGCCAGCAGGCATACGCTCACAATTCCCCATTGCGAGGCGCGCACCGGTGTCTCGCGATTCCGAACGCGCACGATGAAATACAACGCGATGACCAGGTAGAACGGCCAGAACATCAGTTGGTCCCACCAGACAGCGGCGGCGCAGACGGTGAACACTGCCGCATCCACCCAGCGGGCGGAATCGAGCCAGCGAATCAGGAAGTAAATACAGGCGGATGCCGCGAGGATGCCGAGCGCATAAGGCCGCGCGTCCACCGCGAAATAATCGATCCCCCGGATGGAAAGCGCCGCGAACACCGCGAACCAGCCCGCCTGAGGATGAATGGCGCGCACGGCGATACGAGCAATGAACCACAGCGCCGCCGCCATCGCGATGAGCGACGGAATACGATACGCCGCTTCCGACTGGCCGAACAGCGCCGAACTGATTCGTGGCAGCCAGTAGTAGATGGATTCCGGAACCTGCGGAGCAACCGCGAATGAAGCGTGACCCGGATGTTTGACGACGAAGACGGTGACCAGCTCATCCACCCAATAACTGGACGTCACCGGCACAAGCCACAGCCGCGCGATGCAAACTGCGAGCAGCAGTACGAGCGGCCATCGGCGGCCGGTCACACCGGCCCCGGTCGGGCAGCGCGCGGCGGCGAAACTGTGCGAACGGCCATAAATTCCCGATCCTAACATTCATTTACGAGAAAAAGAGGATATAACGTCATAGCTGGACCGCCAGGCACAGTATCATGATGAATTCCGCGTGACTCCTGAAATCGCTACATCCCGTTCCAGCCGCCTGCTCCCCGCGCTGCTGGTTTTGTTCGCCGCCAGCGGCTGCGCGGCCCTCATCTACGAGATCGTCTGGCTGCAACTGCTCCAGCTTGTGATCGGTTCGAACGCCATGTCGCTCGCGGTTCTGCTCGGCACGTGGATGGGCGGAATGTGCATCGGCAGCCTGCTCTTGCCGCGCCTGATCCCCTCCACCCGCAACGCGCTGCGGATTTATGCATTTCTGGAACTCGCCACCGGTATCTGCGGCATTCTGGTTCTTTTCGGTCTGCCGCTTGTACGCAACGTTTATGTGGCCGGGCTCAGCAGCGGGATACCCAACGCGGCCCTCCGCGCCATCTGCTGTGCCGTCTGTCTTCTCCCGCCCACCATCCTGATGGGCGCCACTCTGCCGCTGATCGCGCGTTGGGTGGAAGCGATGCCGTCGGCTACTAAATGGTGGGGCTACTTCTACGGCGTGAATATCGCGGGCGGGGTGCTCGGGTGCTTCGCCGCCGGGTTCTATCTGCTTCGCGTGTACGACATGTCGATCGCGAGTTACGTGGCGGTTGCGATCAACGTCGTCATTGGGCTGGCCTCTCTCGCGATGGCCGGTTCGGAAACTCCCGCCATTGCCAGTTCCGCCCCGCGAGCGTCCGCCACAGTCCCGAAACGCCCGTGGGATGTTTACTTCACGATCGGCATCTCGGGCCTGACTGCCCTTGGAGCGGAAGTTGTGTGGACCCGCCTGCTCTCCCTGATGCTCGGCCCCACCACCTACACTTTCTCCATCATCCTGGGCGTATTCCTGGCGGGTCTCGGAATCGGCAGCGCGATTGGATCGCGCATGGCTGAAAAAAAAGGTCAGCCGCGCATGCTGCTGATCGGCTGCCAGATCCTGCTCGCCCTCACGATGGCCTGGGCCGGCTTTCTCCTGGCCGACTGGCTCCCTTACTGGCAGGGCAACCTCGATAATGGCGCGAACCCCTGGGCCGGATTCATCAATGACATCTGGCGCTCCATCATTCCCATCCTCCCTGGCGCGATTCTCTGGGGCGCGAGCTTCCCCATTGCCCTCGCCTGCGCGGCCGAAGAAGATGCGGGCGGCGATTCCGGCCGCATAGTGGGCGAGATCTACGGCGCGAATACGGTGGGCGCGATTCTGGGCGCTGTGTTCTTCAGCCTGGTCTTCATCCCTGCTCTCAGCCTGCACGGCTCCGAACAGCTCCTGATGGTGATTTCGCTGCTTGGCGCTGTCGCGATGACAGGCTTGTCCTTTAAGAACATCGAGCGCCGCCTGCTTGCGGCATTCGCCGTCGCCATAGTCCTCGCCTTCGCGCTGCCGGGCACGCCATGGAAGCTGATCGGCTTCGGCCGCCGCCTCCCCACCACCGAAGGCAACTGGAACCTGCTCTACACCACGGACGGCATGAATTCCTCCATCGCCTACTCGCAGTGGGAGCACGACACCACCTACTTCCACGTGACCGGCAAAGTGGAAGCCTCCACCGAGCCGCAGGATATGAGCCTGCAGCGCATGCTCGGCCACCTGCCGGCGATCCTCCACACCAATCCGCGCAACATCCTCGTGGTCGGATGCGGCGCCGGCGTCACGGCCGGCTCGTTCGTAGTGCATCCCGAAGTCGAGCACATCACCATTTGCGAAATCGAGCCGCGCATTCCGCCGGCTACCGGCAAGTACTTTGCCGACGCCAACCACCACGTCATCCAGGACCCGAGAACGAAGATCGTCTACGACGATGCCCGCCACTACGTCCTCACCTCCAATCAGAAGTTCGACATCATCACGTCCGACCCGATCCATCCGTGGGTGAAAGGCATGGCGTCCCTCTACACCACGGAATACTTCGAAATGTGCAAGCGCCACCTGAACCCGGGCGGCATCGTCACCCAGTGGGTTCCGCTTTATGAGAGCTCATTCGAAACGGTGCAGAGCGAACTGGCGACTTTCTTCCAAGCCTTCCCCTACGGCACGGTCTGGGGCAACCTCAATACGGACGGCTCCGGTTACGACGTTGTCCTGATGGGCACAGTGGACAAACTGCCGATTAACGTCGATGCCGTCGAGGCGAAGCTGGCCGATCCCAAATACGCCGCCGTCCGGAAGTCGCTCGCGGACGTCGGGTTCCCGAGCGTCCTCAACCTGCTTTCCACCTTCGCGGCCGATGCGAATGAACTGCGCGGCTGGATGCGCACTGCGCAGATCAATCACGACCGCAATCTGCGGCTGCAATATCTGGCCGGTCTGGGACTCAATCAGAATCTGGGCCCCGACATCTTCCAGCAGATCATCAGCGGACGTAAATTCCCGAACGAGATCTTTACGGGATCACCCGCCGCCATGCAGCCCATCGAGCAAATGGTCGGACGGCAGTTCGGGCAGCAGTAAAAAAGGGAAGTTACTGGACAGGGACGCGGGTCTGTTCGGTCGAGACCAAGCCGTCGAAGATGGCTAACACGCGCTTCCGGTACTGGTAAACGCGGTCAAGGTCCGCTTTAAATGTTCCCTGAAAGTCTTTGGCGACAAGCCACTTATCTGTAATTTTACGGGGGACGTCGATATCTTCGCGCAACGTACTCAGGGAATGGCCGCGCAGGAACAGCCCGTAGAAGAACGCGGCTTCCCGGTGTGGTGCCAGTGGATCGTGATCGTCTCTTGTTGTCATGAGAGCTCGGTCTCCGGCGAAAACGCCATTGTAGCCCTGGTCCGGTTTACGATCAAGTATTCTCAAGGTTTCAATCTCCCTCGCCCAAAACGGACTATATGCCCCAACTGATTCCTCAACCGACTCGAATCGCCGCAGCAGGTAATAAGCCGAAATTGATCGACGAATTCGTCGGCCGGGTCAACACCGGCGGCGGCCAGATCAGCATCGCCCACATGCGGAGCCCCGGCGGCTGGGTGGAACCCGGCCAGACTCCGGAGTTCGACGAATACACCATCGTTCTCCGCGGCATGCTTCGCGTCGAATCAAGGGACGGTACTCTGGACGTCCGCCCCGGCCAGGCCGTTGCAACCACCCGGGGCGAATGGATCCGCTACAGCACCCCGGAGGCGGAGGGCGCCGAATACATTGCGATCTGCACCCCGGCATTTTCGCCCGATACCGTACATCGTGACGAGGCCTGACTTGCTTACTGTGACAGCTTCCCGCCTGGCCCCCCGCCTGCTCCATTCGACCTCCGGCTGCATCCGCCGAAGCGGAAGAGGCTTTATGTATTGGATAGGTATGCTGTAATAAAGTTTCGTTCTGATGCCGACACTCAGCACACGCATGAGCCGACGTTTGACCGCCCTGCATCGCGTGAGCCGCGAGTGGCGGATGCTCGCCAGCGGGGTCCTCGATACCGATCATCCGGTGCTCGCCCATATTATCCCAATCCGGCGCTGCAACCTCTCCTGCACCTATTGCAACGAGTTTGACGACTTTTCGAAGCCCGTCCCGAAGGAGGAGATGTACCGCCGGATCGACCGTCTGGGCGAACTCGGCACAAGCGTTATCTCCTTTAGCGGCGGTGAGCCGCTGCTCCACCCCGATCTGGACGATCTGATCCGCCGTATCCGTGGGGCCGGCGCCATGGCCGGGATGATCACCAACGGCTTTCTGCTCAACCCGGAGCGCATCCAGCACCTCAACGACGCAGGGCTCGAGCACATGCAGATCTCGATCGACAATGTTCTGCCGGACGACGTCTCGAAGAAGAGCCTCAAAACGCTCGACCTCCGGCTCCAGTATCTGGCCGAGCACGCCGACTTTCACGTCAACATTAACTCTGTAGTCGGCGGCGGTATCCACAACCCGCAGGACGCGATTGCCGTCGCGAAGCGGGCCGTCGAGCTGGGTTTCACCACCACGGTCGGCATTATCCACGATTCCAGCGGTCAGCTTCAGCCCCTTTCCGACGAAGAGCAGAGCATTTATCTGCAGGTCCGCGATATGGGGAAAAAATCCTATGCCCGCATGAATTATTTCCAGGACAATATCGCGCGCGGACGCGAGAACAGCTGGAAGTGCCGGGCTGGCGCACGTTATCTCTACATCTGCGAAGACGGCCTGGTGCACTACTGCTCGCAGCAGCGTGGTTATCCCGCCAAGCCGCTCGCGCAATACACGAAAGAAGACATCCGGCGCGAGTTCATCACGGAAAAGGGCTGCGCGCCGCGGTGTACGGTGGCCTGCGTCCACTACACGTCATATATGGATTTCTGGCGCGCTCCGCAGACGATTCCGGCGCCGCCGAACGCCCCTCACGATGGCGATCACAGCGGCAGCCTGATCCAGCTCCAGACGCGCTGAATGAGATGCGCCGAGAGGCGCTTCGATCAAAATCAGCTACGCCTGCTGTCGCCGCGAATCGAACACCATATCGCCCGCGGGAATGTCGTGCTCCTCGCGCCACTTCTCCCAAAGCCGCGCATAGCTCAATGCGATGTAGTCATTTCGCGAAAATCCCAGATCTTTCGCGGTGCGGTCAATCCACGCCGCCGGACCTTCGAGCTCTAAAAAGACACCCATCGGGGTCTCATCGAGCACAATATGCCCCTGCTTCCCCGCCCCGCGGCCGCGCCGGGAAAACTTCGTTCGAAATTTCTCGTAGCGGAATGCCGGATGAAAGCCGATCCCCGCGAAAACCGCCAGGCATTCATCGCCGTCACCTGCCATGAACTCCCGCTCAATCCGGACTTTATGGTGCGTGCGCGATTCACGGGCCGGTCCCTTGAACGTGCACAGCGCCTCGCCCGGCTTTCGAGGCTGGCCGGTGGTTCGTAAGCGCAGCAGCAAACCCTTCCGCTTCAGATTGCCCCGGGCGTTGTCGAGCACCAGATTTCGTTCGAATGCGCGCGTCCCTTCCACGTGGAATTTGCCGTCGCGAAGAATCCTCCGCGCCCGCGCCACGCTCGTTACCGCAATCTTGACTTCAATCTCGACCGGAGCCGTCATGGGTCCAGCGTATCGCGGGGCCGTTACTTGCGAGGGGGATATTTCGAAAGCTTCCGCTGCAATGAGCGCCGATGCAGACCGAGCAGCTTCGCGGCCTGCGTCACATTACCGCCGCAACCGGCCAGCACACGCTGCATGTAGTCCCACTCGACCATCGCCAGGCTCGGAACGCTGTTCTCATCGGGTTCGGCAATGGACTCGGTCGCCTGAATGCTCTCGTACGCCGAAAGAATCTGGTCCGCGTCGACCGGTTTGCTGAGGTAATGGCTGGCGCCGAGCCTGGTCGCGGTCAGCGCCGTCGCAATGTTGCCGTATCCGGTCAGCATGATGATGCACATCCTTGGGTCGATTTGGTGCAGTTTCTGAATCAGGTCGAGTCCATTCATTCCAGGCAGCCGCAGATCCACGATTGCCAGATTCAGTGACGCGCTCCTCGCCAGCCGCAGTGCGGAGTCGCCGTCGAGAGCCGACTGCGCATCCCAGCCGCGGTCCGCCAGCGCACGGCAAAGTCTGGTGTTAAACGTCCCATCGTCATCGACCACAAGGACGGCCGGGGAAGCCGCAGAATAGTGACCCGCGGAAAGGTGACCCGCAACGTTTGGCGCTTCACTCATACCTCCACGGCCTCCATCAGGGGAGCGCGTGGAATTTCCAACGTCGCGACCGTTCCTATGCCCGGCGATTCGAATGTGAGATGTCCGCCGAGCCGGTCCGCCAGTGTGCGAATAAGAAATACCCCCAACCCCATTCCTTTACCCGGCTCCTTTGTTGTGTAAAACGGTTCGCCGGCGCGCCGCAACGTCTCTGCAGACATTCCGCAGCCGCGGTCGCGCACCACGAACCGGATATTTCCTTCATGCCGCGGCCCTCCCTGTTGAGCAGCCAGTACGATGGGTGCGTCCTCCGGGCTCGCGTCGATGGCGTTCCTCACCAGCGCGGTCAGGGCCTGCTCCAGTGCGCGCATCGGAATGACGAGCAGCATGTCAGGATCTTCGGTCTCGATTCGAACGCGCAGGCGCTGCGGCTCCGGCAGCCCTTCGTGAAATTCTTCCAGAAAGCCCGCCGCCGTAATCGCTTCCGGAGTCTCACCCGCAGGATCGGCACCATCCGCGCTCATCCGCTCCAGGATTGCGCGGCAGCGGTCTACCTCACCGCGAATGAGTCCGCTGTCGAGGGCGATCGCTTCGTTCGGTTGCGTCACCGTCGCATAGCGCTCCAGCTCGCGGGCAATCACCGCGATGGTAGCAAGAGGCGTGTTGAGTTCGTGCGCCGCGCCCGCCGCCAGCGTGGCCAGCGAAGCCAGACGATCCTTCTGGTGAAGCTGCTGGCTCAGACGCAGCAGCGACTCCTCTCGTTCCCACAGCAATTCGGAAATTCTTCCGCAAAATACCGTAACCAGAAACGTCGCGATGGCGAAAGCGAACCACAATCCAACGAGGTGCAGGCTCGTGTCATTGCCCCCGAAACGGGGCACGCTCCGGTGGAAACGAAAAACAGATCCGAAAGAGAGACACGCCAACGCCGCGAGTCCTCTTGCATACCAGCGCGGCAGAATAACTGCCGAAATGGCCACGTAGACCAGATACAGAATGTTGTAGGGATTGTCGGGACCGCCCGTCATCATCAACGCCGCGGTAAAACAAAGTGTATCGAGCACCACAACCCCGGCAATAATCCATTCCGGCCTCGCGGCGCGCATGGCTAAGCCGCGGGAAGACAGAACCCGGCTTGTCAGCCACAGATTGCTGATCAGCACGAGGCTGGGCAGCAGGAGCAGCGGTGCGACCGGCAGTTCCACGCCCAGCACGCGATTCACAACAAGAATCCGGCCTATCTGCCACAACGCCATCAGATAGCGGAGGCGGACAATCCATGGCAGCGCCACCTGCGCAGCCACATTTTCGCGGGGCGAAGTCATCACCCTTCCTTTTCGGCAGAATACCCAATATATCTAATATGTATAACTAAAGACATTGTTTTGAAAACTCTTAATCTGCTCGGGAAACAACTTATCTCTCTGCGGATGATCTTAATGCTGCATCTTAACTGGTTTGAAAACAATCAACTTTAAGTCCCAGGAGCCGCGTACTATAACCAACGTTATCGAAATCGATTCGGCCTGACTCCCCAACGAGTTATTACTATCCCGATCACGTTTGGCCGGATGAGAACCAGACTCTCTCGCAGGCCATATTTATTGCTGTCTGTGGCACACTGCGATATTTGAAAACACATCGGGCCGAACGCCGGGACTGGCAGGGCGAAGAGTGCAACGGCATCATTCATACTCCGAGAGCGCCTTACCGTCTTGATGAGTACTTTTTCAGAGTGCGATAAAACTCAGTTACTCGGGAAAAACACAACCCGTAACCTCTTCCGGCGGGTGCGTCATATTGTCGCAGCCGCCCGTTTGTAATTGACTAATTGTAAACCAATTCTCGATAATTCTTAATAATTGACTATTTCCCCGGCTTATTTCAACTGAATAGTCCGGGGCCGGCTCGCGGATAACGCGAGCCGGATTTTGCGTGAGGGATGCAAGCGATGCAAGGGAAAAACGCAGAGCGGGATAGCGCGCCAATCGTTGCGCTCGCGGGGTCAGAGCCGCGGGCCGCCCAAAAACCGTCGGGTATTGCAGTGCGCATTTTCGGCGCCCGTATTCCGGACTCCATCGGCGAATTAGTCGACATTGAGGACGGAGTGCTCCGCATTCGGTGCGAAAGGCGTTTACCGGACGGCGCCCTCGCGAGAATTTCTCTCGATCAGATCCAGATTTCCGGCACGGTTCTCGGGTGCATTCCGATGGGCAGCGACTGGAGTGTTTCGGTCGCGCTGAGCTTCTCGCGCCGCCGCGAAGCGCGCATCCCCTGCACCGGCAAAGTCATCGCCGGCGTGATGAACGTGCACGGCGCCACATCGTACGAGGCCGCGCTGGTGGATGTTTCGCCATCGGGCATCAGCCTGCGCCTCCCCGTGGCCGTACCAATCGCCGCACGCATTTATGTGGAAACCGAATCGGAAATGCTGATCGGAGAAGTGCGCCATTGCCGGCCGGCCGGCAGCGGTGAATTTGTCGCCGGCATGATGTTGATCGACGTTGTGAAGGATGCCCGTTTCGGGGGGCGGTTCGCTTCCGTCTGGGGAAACGTGCGCCGCCGCTTCGATTTTGCTCTCGGCATACGGCGAACGTCCGGCAGTCAGCCGGAAAAGCAATCCAATCAAGGGACTAACTGATGAATTTGACGAAAAGGAACGTTCTGATCTGCGACAACCAGCCGGTTGCCGTGGAAGGCATCAAACACCTTCTGGAAAATACGGAGGACCTCCACTTCGGCGGCTCCGTTCATTCCCCGGAAGCCATCTTCGCTCTGCTGCAATCGGCGGCGCCCGCCGCGCAAGCGGAATCGGAGGAGTCGGATCTCTCGGCTCTCGAAACGGCCCTCGAAGGTGATTCCGCTCCCGTCGCCGAGGTGCTCGATTCAGATCTGGCCAACCTCATGGGCGCCGTCGCCGGAGATCCCAACCGTCCCGACCCCAACGAGTCCGTCGCGCCATTTCCCGCCGAACTGGCGGGGATGAAATTCGATGTCGTCGTCGTCGATAAAGGCCTCGGGCTGCTGCGTGTGATCGACCTCCTGCAGAAGCTCGCCGCCGCGGCCTGTCCCGTGCCTGTAATCGTGTGGGGCGGCAGCGTGACCGAAGGCGAAGCGCTGCGGCTTCTGCAATTCGGCGCGCGCGGCATTCTGTTCCGCACTTCGGAAGCCGGCACGCTGCTGACCTGCCTGCGCGCGGTAACCTCCGGCGGCGCGTGGATGGAAGACGGCATCTTCGGCGCCGCCGGGAAGCTGCAAACACCGCGGCGCCCGCAGTTGACTACCCGTGAGCGCCAGATCGCGGCGCTGGTGGAGCGCGGCCTCCGCAACCGCGACATCGCCGGCATGCTCGGCATTCAGCCGGGAACCGTCAAAATCCACGTCAAGCATATCTTCGAAAAGACCGGCGTGCGCGGCCGTTACGGGCTGGCCATTTCCGGGCTGCAGCGAAGAGGTCTGATCTCCGCGCCCGCCCCCCCATCGTTCGGCGTGTGAATTCGCCCGTTGCTTCATGCCGCATTCGCGCCCTCAAACCCGGGGTTCGCCGTACCGAGGGTGCGCCATAATGGAGTGCGCCATAATGGCGATACGGGCGCGTAGCTCAACTGGATAGAGCATCAGCCTTCGAAGCTGAGGGTTGCAGGTTCGAGCCCTGCCGCGCCCACCACCCCGACCGCCGATACCCCATCCCGCCGCACCTCCCGCAATTATTCCGTGCAACAACCGCCCAACGCACTGCGGATTGTGTAAGATGTCCTTAACGACCCTGGTGGTGGATCGTAAATGAATAAGCTGAAGGTTCTGCTCGCGGAAGACAACAGGGGGGACGTTCTGTTGGTGCGCGAGGCGCTCGCCGAACACGGCATTCCTGTCGATCTCTTCGTCATGCGCGACGGCGGCGAGGCCCTCGATTACATTTCCCATATCGGCGAACTCGACCGCACACCCTGCCCGGATCTGGTCCTCCTCGATCTCAACCTCCCCAAGGTGGATGGCCTCGATATTCTGGCCGAGTTCCGCAAACACCCGCAGTGCACCCACACGCCGGTGATCGTGATCAGTTCCTCGGACGCCCCGAGGGATCGGGAACGCGCGGGCGCCCTCGGCGTCACCCGCTACTTCCGCAAGCCTTCCGATCTGGATGAATTCCTGAAGCTCGGTGGCGTGGTGCGCGAAGTCATCGAAGCCGTCACCGCGGCGTAATCTCTACACATTTCCAGCGCTGTTCCGATCTGGCGCTGTCCGGACCATGGTATATTTATACATCACTCTGAATATTTAATCATATGAAATACCCCGTTGGTATTGTTGGATTTAGCGGCTACGGCGGCGCGGAAGCCGTCCGCTTGCTCTCTCGCCATCCCCATTTCGAGCCGGTCCTGCTCTCGCACCGCGCCGACTCCGGCGATGGCCCGAAACTCGTCCGCAAATCCACCATCCGCCGCGCCTTATCCAGCCCCGATTCCGTCGCTTCCGAAGGTCTGAAAGCCGTCCTGCTCGCTACCCCGCATGACGTCTCCATGGAACTTGCGCCTCAATTTCTCAACGCTGGCGCCACCGTCATCGACCTCGCGGCCGCCTTCCGGCTCCCCACCGCCGCCGACTACAAGACCTGGTATAAGGACGACCACACCGCCGCGCACCTGCTGCCCGGTGCCGTCTATTCCATCCCCGAATTCCATCGCGAAAGAGCGCGCGGCGCGAAGCTCATCGCCAACCCCGGCTGCTACCCCACCGCCGCGAATCTCGCTATCCGCCCGCTCATCGAGGCCGGTATCATCGACCGCAAAGCCGGCATCGTCTGCGATGCCAAAAGCGGCGTCAGCGGCGCCGGACGCAAAGCAACGCTCAAAAACAGCTTCTGCGAAGTCACGGAAAATTTCTCGGCGTACTCGATCCTGAAGCATCGCCACGTTCCCGAAGTCCTCATGGTCAGCGGTCTTCAGGAATCCGAATTCAGCTTCACGGCGCAGCTCATTCCGATTGAACGCGGCATTCTCGAAACCATCTACTTCCGTCTGGCAAAGCCGCTGACCTCGGCCGAAATCGTCGAAATTTATCAGAAGCAATACGGCAATGAGCCGTTCATCCGCCTGCACGAAGCAGGGACCATGCCGGACCTTCACGGCGTCGCCCATACCAACTTCTGCGATCTCGGAGTCGTTTCCGATCCCGCTTCCGGCCGCTGCGTCGTTGTCAGCGCCATCGATAACCTGGTGAAGGGCGCGGCCGGCCAGGCGATCCAGAATCTGAATCTCGCGCTCGGCATCGAAGAAACCGCGGGGCTTCTGTGAAGGCACTGATCAAAATCGGCGGCAGCCTGCTCGATGACGCCGCGTCGCGCCACGATCTCGCGCGTCAGATCGCAGCCATCGCGGCGTCCGGGGTTCACGTCACCGTCGTCCACGGCGGCGGCAAGCAGATGACCCGCTTCCTCGAAGAGCGCGGCATTAAAAGCAATTTCGTGCGCGGCCTCCGGGTCACTACCGAAGAAACCATTGACGCCGTTCTCAAAGTCCTGGCCGGCAGCGTGAACACGCAGCTCTCCGCCGCGCTCGGAGCCGCTGGCGCGCGCGCCGTCGGTCTTACCGGCATCGATTCCGGCGTCGCCATCGCGGACCAGCTCGATCCCGAACTCGGCTTCGTCGGACGTGTCACATCCTCCGACCCTGCGTTGCTGACCACGCTCACCACCGCCGGTTACATGCCGGTCGTCGCCTGCGTCGCGGGCGGCGCGAATGGCCAGGTTTATAACGTGAACGGCGATTCCATGGCCGTCGCCGTGGCCTCCGCGTGGAAGGCCGATCGCCTCGTCTTTCTCACCGACGTTCCCGGCGTTCTCGATGCCTCGAAAACCATCCTGCCGCAACTCACCATCGAAGACTGCCGCAAGCTCATCGCCGATAGCGTGGCAACCGGCGGCATGCAGGCCAAGCTGGATGCCGCCACCACTGCCGTCTCACACGGCGTCGCCGAAGTCCGCATCGTGCGCGGGTCGGATCCCGATATCGTAACTCGCGTCTTCGCCGGTGAAACCGCCGGCACCCGCATCATCGCCGGAGCGCAGGGAACATGATCAGCGCTCTCAGACCCGATCTCATCGAGCACGCCACGGTTTCGAACAAAGACATCGAAATCCGCAAGGCGTCCATGCAGGATATCCCAGCCGTGCTCGAGCTCATCAACGGCTTCGCCGCAAAGGGCATCATGCTCTCGCGCACCGAATTCGAGCTCTCCGAAAACATGCGCGACTTCATGGTCGCCTATGACGGCAAAACGCTCGCCGGCTGCGGCGCTCTGCATTTTTATTCACCCACCATGGGAGAGATTCGCTCGCTCGCCGTCGCCGAATCCCACCGCAAACACGGCATCGGCCGCATGCTGGTGGACGCTCTCGTCTACGAAGCCAAGCTCTACGGTCTCGACGCCGTTTTCGCCTTCACTTACGTGGAAGGCTTCTTCGCCAAAGCCGGCTTCCATATGGTCGAGCGCGGAGAGCTTCCGCTCAAAGCCTGGAAGGACTGCCTGCGCTGTCCGAAATTTCAGGCCTGCGATGAAATCGCCGTGATCCGCGTCCTGCGTCCGCAACGCTGGGAACAGAAGCAGCATCCGCCCGTGCTCGGCGTGGAAGACGGCAGCGTCGTCCTCCTGCCCATCATTCGCAGTTAGACGTAATCTATAGAGGTATGCGAAGGAAAGCCGGTCTCGCGCTTCTCTCCTTGCTATCTGCTCTGTGCCTGGGCGCAGCCGACGGTCCGCGCTTCGAGGCCGTCAGCATACATCCATCACCGGACAACGCCCCGTTCTTCGCGCGTCCGCCTTCGAACGGCAAGTTCTCCGCAACGGGAATTGTTGCGCGGCTCATCGTGATGCTCGCGTATAACGTCCAGGAATCTCAGATCGCGAATGGTCCAGCGTGGCTGGGGACTGAGAGATGGAATGTGGATGCAAAGAGCGAAGCAGGCCGCGCCTATTCCATCGAGGAAACTCAACAAATGCTCCAAAATCTGCTCGAGGACCGTTTCGGCATGCAGGCACATCGGGAAACGCGGGAACTCCCGGCCTACGTCCTCAAAATTGCGAAAGACGGTCCAAAGCTGAAAGCGGACGACACCGGCGCCACTAATGTGCGGATCAGCGGTAATTCCATCGGTCTCGAACGCGGCGAAATATCCCGTCTGACGCAGCTCCTCTCCAGTGCTTTGGGTAAACCCGTCGTCGATCAGACTGGCCTGAGCGGCCACTACGATGTTTCGCTGCAATGGAACGACGCGCCAGTCCCTGACGGCGGCGTTATCGGAGTGGACGCTCACGCCACACCCGACCCCAATCGCGAGTCCATCTTCACCGCGATTCAGGATCAGTTGGGTCTGCAACTCGTCTCACAGCACGCACCCGTCGAGATGATCGTCATCGACAAGATCGAGCGCCCCTCCCCGAACTGACTCATTCGCAGCTAGACTATCCCTAAAGGAGCAATCCCCATGTTCAGGACCACCGCCTCGCTCTGTGCCGTCGCCCTCACCGCGACTCTTGCCGCACACGCCGACTTCAGCTATTCGAAAACCCAGAAAGTGACCGGAGGCTCGATGGCCGCAATGGCAGGGAGCACCGCCAACCGCGAAGGCAATAGCTATTTCAAAGGCGAGAAAGCCGCCGAGGTCAGCAACGACTCCAGCATCCTGATCGATTTCGCGGCGCAGACCATCACCACCATCAATAAGGTTCAGAAGACATACAAGGTTCAGAAGTTCGGCGACGTCGCGGCCGCGGGCTCGAATGCTGACGTCTCCGTCAACGTCCAGGATACCGGCCAGACGAAAACCATCAACGGCTACAACGCGAAGGAATCGCTCGTCACGCTCGACGTCGATCTCGCAACCGGCCGCGGCCCCGCCATGAAGATGGCCGCCGAGATCGAAGTCTGGCGCTCCACCGACGTTCCCGGCGCGGCCGAAATGCGCGCGTTCTACGAGAAGAACGCGGCGAACTTTCCGTGGGCGGCCATGATGGGCGCGGGGGGCAACCAGAGCATCCAGCGCGCCATGACGCTGGTGCAAAAGAAGCTGGCGGAATCCGATGGCATGGTCGTCGAAGAGGTGATTCGCGTGAAGCCCGCCGCCGGCGGTCCCGGGCCCCAGATGGCTCAGATGCCCCGGATGACACCCGAGCAGCAGGCGAAAATGCAGGCCGCCATGGCCCAGATGCAGGCGATGTCGAAGCAGGGCGGCGCCCAGGCGGCCGCGGCTCAGCGCGCAATGGCAGCCATGTCCGCAATGAGCCAGGGACCGGCGGCCGCTAACGGCGCGGGTAACGCCCTCATCGAGATCACGGTTGATAACACAGGGTTTTCCACGGAACCGGTTCCAGACTCCGTATTTGTTGTACCCTCGGACTATAAACAACTGCCCTAAAGAAGGTACCGGTAAAAACAGGCGAGCCTTGTTTCTGACATGTTACGCCTGTATAATCAGACGCGTATAACACCATGTCGCGTCGTTCCATTCCTGTAGCTTTCGGCCTCGCCACCGGCGTCCTGGCGCTGTTCACCGTTCCGGCCGCCGAGCCAGCCAGCACCCCGGCGGTTTCGCTCGATTCGCAATTTAAAACGGTCGTCCGTCCGTTCGTCGAGCAGTACTGCGTCGCCTGCCACAGCGGCGCACAGCCCGCGGCGGGGTTCGACCTTGCGTCTTACACCAGCATGGACATGGTCCTTCGCGATCATCCCCGCTGGGCGCTCGTCATCGATAAACTCGGCAGCAAACAGATGCCGCCCGCCGGCATGCCCGCGCCGACTGACACGGAGCGTCAGAAGATCATCGGCTGGGTGAAGGCGATGCGCAACGAGGAAGCCCGCAAGCACGCCGGCGATCCCGGTCCTGTGCTCGCGCGCCGTCTGAGCAACGCCGAATACAACTACACGATTCGCGATCTGACCGGTCAGGACATCGAGCCGACCAAAGAGTTCCCCGTCGACCCCGCCAATCAGGCCGGTTTCGATAATTCCGGCGAATCGCTCCAGATGTCGCCCGCCCTGCTGAACAAATATCTGCAGGCGGCGCGCGAGGTCGCCAATCACGTGGTGTTTACGCCCGATGGCCTCGATTTCGCGCCCACGCCGATGCTGGTCGAAACCGATAAAGATAAGTACGCGATCGAGCGTATCATTAATTTCTACAAGAGCCAGGACACCGATTTCGCCGATTATTTCGCCGCCGCATGGCGCTACAAATACCGCGTGGCGCTCGGCCACCCGAAGGCAACTCTGGCTTCCACCGCAGCCAGTTCGAAGGTAAGTCCCAAATATCTGCCGCTCGTCTGGAATATTCTCCAGGAGACACCGGCGCAGCGCGCGAAGGAAGTCGGTCCTGTTAAAAAGTTGCAGACGATGTGGCTGGCGCTTCCGGCGCCCGGCGCATCGAAGACCGAGCCCGCGCGTGAAAAGTTCACCGCGATGCGCGACTGGGTGGTGCGCATCCGGCTCGACACCGGCATGCAGTACGCCACGCCGATCGTCAAGGGTCTGCCGGGAGCTTCCGAAGCACTGATGGACTGGAAGCTGCAGATGTTCGCCGATCACCGCCGCGACAGCGATCCCGCTGCCCTGCGCAATGACGAAGATCCCGCTCCGGTCGTCGGCCCCATTCCGCGTTACCCCGGACTCCACCAGGATGGCGCGCCGCGCTGGGCCGCCGTGATCAATAAGTCGCGCGCCGAAGATCCCGATCTCATTGTGCCGAAAGCCTCACGCGCGAAGTATCAGGAGTCATTCGCCCGCTTCGCCAATGTTTTCCCGGATCAGTTCCTTGCCTCTGAACGCGGCCGCTATTTCCCCGATGACAGCCAGGACAAAGGCCGTCTGCTCAGCGCCGGCTATCACAACGTGATGGGCTACTATCGCGACGACACCGCGCTCCAGCAGCTCATCCTCAACGATGCGCAGATCAAAGAGCTCAATCGTCTCTGGACCGAATTCGATTTCATCGCCGACCACACCTCCCGCACTTTCGTGCAGTTCTATTTCAATCAGAGTGGCGAAGCTTACGGACGCGGTGCGGAAGGCGGTTCCCCCCGCCCGGCCGATCATGCGGTGACCGACACCGAGATCATCATGAAGCTGAAGGCGGACTATCTCGCGAAGGCCGCGGCGGACCCCAATAACAGCCCGCTCGCGCCCGACGCGATCTCCGAGCACTTCGATCGCATCAACGCGACTCTGCGCAATCTCGAAAAGATGCACGCCGAGGCGGAACCGAAGCACCTGATTGCGCTCCAGAAGCTCGCGGCGAAAGCCTACCGGCGTCCGCTCACCAAAGCGGAGAACGATGACATCGTCGCGTTCTATCACCAGCTCCGCGATAAAGGCGGGCTTTCTCATGAGGATGCGATCCGGGATTCGATCGTTTCCATCCTGATGTCGCCTGACTTCTCGTATCGCTTCGATCTGGCGCCCAGCGCCACCTCATCGAAGCAGCTGAACAAGCCCGGCTCCGCCAAAGTGATCCCGGCAGCCATGACGACCCCGTCGCCCGCCAGTGTTCCACTGAGCAATTATGAACTGGCGAGCCGCCTGAGCTATTTCCTCTGGAGCAGCATGCCGGATGACGAACTCCTCTCGCACGCGGCCAAAGGCGATCTCCAGAATCCCGTCGTACTTCTCGCGCAGGTACGCCGCATGATGAAGGACGATAAGGTTCGCGATTTCGCCACGGAATTCGGCGGCAACTGGCTCGAGTTCCGCCAGTTCGAAAACTACAATGGCGTCGATCGCAACCGCTTCCCTGCGTTCACCAACAGCCTGCGCGAGGCAATGTTCCAGGAGCCGATCCACTTTATCGGCGACGTGATGCAGCATAACAAGTCAGTGCTCGACATGCTGTACGGCGATTACACGTTCGTGAATCCCGAGCTCGCGAAGTTCTACGGCATTAACGTTCCGGAATTTGCGCTCGCTCCTCCTCCCCCTCCGGCTCCTCGCCCGGCAGGCGGCGGACGTGGCGTTCTGCCGGCCGATCCCCCGGCGGGGCCGAAGTACCTGAACCCGGAGACGACCGATGACACCTGGGTGAAGATCGATGACGCCAGCCAGTACCAGCGCGGCGGTCTGATCCCCATGGCCGTGTTCCTCACGGAAAATTCTCCGGGCCTGCGCACCAGCCCGGTGAAGCGTGGCCACTGGATGGTCTCGAAGCTGCTCAGCGAAGTCATTCCACCTCCCCCGCCCAATATTCCGGCGTTGCCGAACGATGAGGCCGCAACCAATGTGCCGGCTAAAGAACTACTCATAGAGCATCGCAAAAATCCGATGTGCGCCCAGTGCCACACGCGCTTTGACGTCTTCGGCCTGACCATGGAAGGTTACGGTCCGATCGGCGAAGCCCGCACCAAAGATCTTGGCGGCCGCACGATTGACGCCAGTGCCACCTTGCCCGGCAATGTGGAGGAGGCAGGTTTCAAAGGCGTGCAGGAGTACATCAAAAAGCACCGTCAGGACGGCTTCATCGACGGTATTACGCGCAAGCTTCTCTCTTATGCGCTCGACCGCTCCCTGATCCTTTCCGACGAGCCGCTGGTCACGAAGATGGATGCGCGTCTCGCGGCCAATGGTTACCGTTTCGATACGCTGGTGGAGACAATCGTCACCAGCCCGCAGTTCCGCAACAAGCGTGGCCCCGAGCCGGCGGAAAACTCCGCTCCCTCCCGCGCCGAAGAGTCCAAACCCGCAGGTGTGAAAATAGCTGAAGCTAAGAAAGGCATGTAGCAAGATGACGAAGATTTCACGTCGTACCGTTCTTCGCGGCGCCGGAGTAACAATGGCGCTGCCGTTTCTCGATTCGCTGAACGCATTCGCGGATCAGCCGACCGCGGCGAATTACCCGAAGCGTTTTGCCGTGCTCTTCATGGGCAACGGCGTCAACGAGAACTACTGGAGCGCCTCCGGCCAGGGCAAGGACATGGTGCTCAGCAAATCGCTGCAGCCGCTCGAGCCCATCAAGGAAAAGATCAACGTCATCGACGGCCTCTTCATTAAGGAAGCCACCGGCAAGGGCATCCATCCCGCCATGACCGGCGGCCTGCTCTCGGGCGCGCATATTTCGAAAGGAGCCATCATTCACTCCGGCGTATCCGTCGATCAGGTGATCGCGTCGCACGTGGGCGATTCCACGCCGCAATCGAGCGTGGTGCTGGCCTGCGAAGCCCCCATGACCGGCTATCACGAGACGAACTATTCGCTCGCTTACAGCTCGCACATTTCGTGGCAGAGCCCGGATTCGCCCATCCCGGTCGAGCTCTACCCGTCGCTCGCCTTCGACAGCCTGTTCGAAAACCGCGGCAGCCTGCGCAACCAGAGCATTCTCGACCGCGTGAAGGACCGTGCCCAGCAGCTCACCACGGAAATCAGCTCGACCGACAAGGTGAAGCTCGACGAATATCTCAACAGCGTGCGCGAAGTCGAGAAACGCGTCGAATCCATGCGCAAGTCGATGGACGCCGCCACCGACGCCGCCAAGACCGCCAACAAGCCCCTGTTCACCATGGATCGTCCGGCCAACGGACTACCCGAAGATCTGCGCGATCACACGCGGCTCATGTGCGACATCATCGCGATGGCTTTCCAGACCGATAAGACCCGCGTGGCCACGCTCCTTCAGGCGCGCGATCTTTCCGCGATGTACTATCCGTTCCTCGATACCAAGGACGGCCACCATGGCGAATCGCATCACAACAATTCGGAAGGCTATGAGCGCATCACGCGCTTCCACCTGAGCCAGCTCGCCTATCTCGCGACCAAGCTTGACGGCATGCAGGAAGGCGATGGCACGGTGCTTGACCACTCGGCCCTGATGTTCCTCTCGAACATGTTCGTGGGCCGCGCGCACGACAACAGCAAACTGCCGGTGGTTCTCGCTGGCGGCCTCGGCGGCACTCTCAAGACCGGCCGCACGTTCGACTTCTACAAGAGCGGCGACGAAAACCGCCGCATGTGCGCCCTCTACCTCGGCCTTCTCCGCCGCTTCGGCATCCACGCCGATTCCTTCGGCGACGCCACCGAGGAACTGGAAGGCGTCTAACCGGCAATACCAGCTTCAACGCAAAAGGGCCGCTCCAACGAGCGGCCCTTTTTGCATTTTTACCATTGCGGCGAACCGGACTCTCCCGTGCATATTCATTGTCGGGATTTCATTGGACATGTTTACGAAGCCGGAAAGAGCGTGGTGTGAGCACAGCAAATCCGACGCCTATGCCTTCACCGTTGAGCCTGATCGCCGGAGCCGGACTTAAGGATTTCCTTTATCCGGCGTTATCATAAATCTGGCGCCAACCATGATGCGCATCTGGAAGATTACCGGCCTCCTGCTCGCGCTCGCCGCGACCGCAACGCCACAGGATCTTCCGCCCGCAGTCCTTCTCCTCGCCCACATCAAAGATCACGCCCGCGCCGATCTCGACCATCTCCCCAGCTATACCTGTCTCGAAACCATTCAGCGCTTTCAGCGCCAGCACGCAGCCCATCTCAGCCCCCTCGATACTGTTGAGCTCGAAGTGTTTTACAGCAATGGCCGCGAATGGTATGGCGCACCCGGCGGCCGGATGGCTGACAGCGATCCCACTCACTTCGTCGCCAGTGGCATGATCGGCACCGGCGATTTCGGAATTTCTTTGAATAATATTCTGGCGTCAGCCCACTTCACCTACGCCGGTAAAGAGGAACGCTACGGCCGGGTATTGGAGAAATACGGCTTCCATTTCACCGTGGATCCCGGCGCCTTCCGCATTTCCGTGCCGGGCGGCGACGGTCCTGTCGGCGAAGACGGCTTCCTCTGGGCCGATCCGAAGACGCTCGATCTCGTTCGCCTCGAATACAACGCCACCGATATTCCCCCTTCCCTGCCAGTCCTCGCGCAGAACTCCGCCATCGATTACGGACGCGTCCGTATCGGCGACCGCGACATCCTGCTCCCGCAACGCGCCGATCAAGGTCTGCTTTACACCAAAGACATAGAGAGTTTCAGCCACATCGAATATTCGCAATGCCGCGCCTTCGAAGCAGAGACCACCATTCACTTCGGCGACGCCCCAACCCCACCGGACGTCAACCCTGCACCGCAGCCCCAGGCTCCGCTCGCGCCCATCCCGGCGCTTCTCAAGGTCACTGTGGAACTCACCACGCCGATCTCCAACGAAAGCATCGTCGGAACGCTGATCGACGGCCGCATCTCCACGAACGTGAGCCACAAGGGAAAACTGGTGCTTCCCGCCGGCGCCGTGGTGCACGGCCGCATCCGCCGCCTGGAGCACTTCGACGAAAATACCTGGATTATTGGTCTCGAATTCACAGAAGTGCAAACGCCGGCCGGCAGGCAGCTCTTCTATGCCGACCTGCTGAGCATCGACAGCTCAAAGCTTCTGCAACTGGCGCACGGCGAAACCACGCGCGCAGGTATTGTCACCATCAAACTGCATGACGTACCGGGAGTCGCCGCATTTTTTGCCACCGGACAGACCTTCGCCCTGCCTCCAGGCTTCCACACCGTGTGGCGAACCCGAGGACCCATTCATGGCGTTACGCCGCTGCCTCAGTAGCGCTTCGTCAGATCCCTGCCCGGGAAAATGCCCCTGTAATACTGGCCCTGGAGTTCATTTGCCATCGCTCCGGAATAGGGCTGCGCTGACACGATGATGGTTTTTTGAGGCTTCACCAGCGACATCCCGATTGCGATCAGTACAAACAAAATCGCCAGATATCCCAAATCATGATGATGACGCCGTTTTTGACTCATAGAGATCACCTGCCTTCCAGTGCAGCAATTCCCCTGCCAGCGGCTGATATTTCAGTGATAAACTTTGCCAATGCTCAACACCATGCTTCGCTCGGCCGCCGTGCTCGCCGCATTCACGGCCTGTGTCTACGCCCAGAAGCCCGTTCTAACGGAAAACTTCGAATCCGGCAAGATTGACCCCGCGGTCTGGGAGGTCCGCGCCAAGGGCGCCCCCACCATGAACGTCGAAGAGACCGAAGGCGCGCACGGCAAATATGCGCTCCACATCCACTACCCGGATATGGAACGTGGCGCCTACACTTTCATCGTCGCCACGCACCTGCCGGACTCCGTCCGCACCCACTACTTTGGACGCGCGTACATGAAGATCTCCGCCGTCGCGCAGAGCCACGATCCGCTCATTTTCACCGGCGAACCCGGCTGGCCCATCTCGAAGTTCCTCGAAATCGGCACCAGCCGTGGCGACTGGATGCCCTCCTACCAGGAGAACAAATCGCCCGCCGGCCAGGGACGCGGCGAAATCACCGACCGCAGCGACACCACCCCGCCCCTCGGCAAGTGGTTCCTGCTCGAATGGGAGTTTAACGACAACCCGACCTCCATCAAAATGTGGGTCGATGGCGAGCCGATGATGACCTACATGAATACCGATAAGGAGCGCAAAACGCCGGTGGATCAGGTCACGTTTGACTGGAAGGGTGCCAGCAGCAATCTGACCGGCGGCTTCGCCGAGTGGGGCTTCGGCATGCGTGCCTGGCAGAATCCCACTCCCGCGATGGATGTCTGGTACGACGACATCGCTATTTCCACCACCCGCATCGGCAAATAATCAACAGCCGGCCCCGGGATACTGGTTTAGACGGTTGAAAAAAGCCGGCGGCGAAAGAATTTTTCGACTAACCGGTAACTCCCGGTGGGTCCCGCCGGCGTCTTATCATCACGTGGAATTGCCGCCCTCTGGCCGGCTGGTACTTCACCCATGGAATTGGCTGAACAAATTTAGGGAACCGCTTCCATTCGGTTTTGAAATGTCATAGAATAATCACCGGTAACTTGTTGGCGGTGAAGGGAGGTTTTTAGACGATGTTTATCACTGGAAAAGCGCTTTCCCGGAGAACGATCCTGCGGGGCATGGGTACCGCGGCGGTGGCGCTGCCGTTTCTGGACTCCATGCAGCCGGCGTTCGCCGCCACCACCAAAGCACCCACCAGACTCGCCTTCCTCTACGTACCGAACGGCATCATCATGAGCGACTGGAACCCTGCTCAGGATTACGAAGGGAAGTTCCGGGAGTTCCCCCGCGCACTGAAGCCGCTCGAAGCCTTCCGCGGAGACATGATCCAGCTCGGGAACCTGACGCACAACAGCGGCCGCGCGCTGCTCGATGGCGCGGGCGACCACGGCCGTTGCAGCGGCTCCTACCTGACCGGTATCCAGGTCAAGAAGACCACTATCGATATTCGCGCCAGCATCTCCTGCGATCAGATCATCGCCAACAAGATCGGCACCCAGACGCGCTTCCCCTCCCTGGAGCTCGGAATGGACGATGCCCGTCAGGCAGGCGACTGCGATTCCGGTTATTCCTGCGCTTACACGAATAACCTCGCATGGCGCAGCGAAACTCAGCCGCTTCCGCCCACGCTCGATCCGCGCGTCCTGTTTGAACGCCTCTTCGGCGATGGTCAGATTCTGACTCCCGAAGAACGCGCCCTTCAGGCGAAGGACCGCCAGAGCATTCTCGACTTCGTCATGACCGATACGAAGAAGCTCGAGACCACCCTCGGCCCCACGGACCGCCGCAAGCTCGATGAATACCTCTCCTCCATCCGCGAAGTGGAGCGCCAGCTCGAAAAATCGGAAAAGGATAACAAGCAGGTCGATCCCGGCATGGCCAAGCCGTACGGCGTACCCGCCGACTTCGCCGAACATTTCCGGCTCCTGAGCGACATGATGCTGATCGCCTTCCAGAGCGATATGACCCGCATCGTCACGTTCCTGATGACCCGTGAAGGCACCTCGCGCGCTTATCGCGAAATCGGTATCCCCGACGGTCACCATCCGTGCACCCACCACCAGGGCAAGGCGGATCTCATCGAGAAGGTTTCGAAGATCAACGAGTATCACACCACCCAGCTCGCCGGCTTCCTCGCAAAGCTCAAAGCCACGAAGGAAGGCGATTCGAACCTGCTCGATAATTCGATGATCGTTTACGGCGCCGGTCTTTCCGATGGCAATCGCCACCTGCATGAAGATCTGCCCACGCTGCTGATCGGCCGCGGCGGTGGCGCGTTCACCCCCGGACACCGCATCAACTATCGCAAAGAAACGCCGATGTGCAACCTCCATCTCACGCTGATGGGTCACATGGGCGTGCCGGTCGAAAATTTCGGCGACGCTTCGGGACCCCTCGATCCCGCAAGCCTCTCGCAGGTCAGTTAACAGCGAGCCGCCCTCAGGCGGCGAAAAAAAATCAGTCTGGGGCCGCAACCGCAAGGTCGCGGCCCTTTCGAGTATCGGGATAAGGGAGTGCCATGCAGGGACGCGGCTTCGTAAAGCCTCCAACGGGAATCACGTTCGACACCGACTTCGGGACGTCAATTGACAGTGTCCTGACGATTGCGCTGCTTCGCGCCATGTCTTCGAAAGGCCAGTGCCGCGTCATCTCGGTCAGCGTCACGAATTCCAACCTGAAGGCCGCGCAGGCGGAAGAAGCGCTGAGCAACTTCTACCTCGGCGGCGCGCTCGGCTCTGGCACCGGTTTCGGCGGCGGCGCCGACAAAATTGGCCTTGCGACCGACGGCAAAATCAAAACCGAAACGCCGATCATGAAAGCCATTCTCGACAAGAAGAATGCTGAGGGAAAACAGGCCTATCCCTGGAAGATCGAAAGCTTTATCGATACCGCTGAATGCGGCGTCACCATGCGCAACATGCTGCTCGCCCAGAACGATCTCAACGCCGTCGTTCTGCTCGATGGGCCCGCCGGCAATCTCGTGCAGCTCATGAATCTCTACGGCGCGAAACCGCAGATCACGGAGAAGGTGAAGCACCTGGTCGCGGCTGTGGGCGCCTACCCCAACGGCCCCGCTGACAACAGCATCCGCACCGACGTCGCCGCTGCCCGCAAGCTCTTCGCGGAATGGCCCACGCCGATCATCGCCGTCGGAACCGAAGTCGGCGAAGCAATTCCCTACCCCGGCGAGAGCATCGATAAGGATTACGCATGGGCGCAGGATCATCCGCTCGTCGACGCCTACAAGGCGTTCAAACCCATGCCCTATGACGCCGTCACTCCCGGCATGGCGGCCGCCCTCTACGCGGCCCATCCCGATGACGGCTACTTCAAGCTCTCCGACCCCGGCACCATCACGGTTCTCGACGACGGCCGCACGAAGTTCACTCCGGGCGCGGGCGGCAAGCATCAATATCTGATCGCCGATCCGGCTCAGAAGGAAAAGATTCAGAAGCTGTACGTCGACCTCATATCGGTCAAGCCTGTCCCACCTGCGCCCCGCGGACGCGGGCGCGGCATTGGCTTCGGACGCGGCGCCTCCGGTGCAGCCGGCCGCGGACGCGGCGCTTTCGGAGTATCGGGCGCGGCTGGACGCGGTGCGCCGGCCCCCATCACACCCGGGGCGCCCGCGCCAAAAGAATAAAGGTTTAAAGGAATAATATGCGAGTGAAACTCGGAATATTCGTACTCACGGCGGCCACGGCAGGGCTGCTGCTGGCGGCTGAATCCACCACTAAACCGCCGGCGAAGTCCCCTGCGCCCGCGGCGAAATCCAGCGCGCCCGCCAGAGCTGCGGCGGCGCACACCGCGTCAGCCGCCGCCGGCGCTCCCACGCAGGCCGCTTTTGACAAAGCCGTGAAACCGCTCTTCGATTCCACCTGCTCCATGTGCCACACCGGCGCGGCGGCCTCCGGCGGACTCGATATCTCGCTCTTCACCAGCGTCGGCTCCATGAAAGACGAACGCGACGAGTGGGACAAGATCGCGCACCGCATGGAAGCCGGCGAAATGCCGCCGCCCACGGTGATCCCTCACACCGATGAAATGAAGGCCCAGCTCGACGCTGCCGTGAAGTTCGCCCACGCTGAATTCCAGCGTCAGGACGCGCTCGTCAAGCCCGATCCCGGCCGCGTCACCGCGCGACGCCTCAATCGCGCCGAATACACCAACACCATCCGCGATCTCCTCGCCGTCGACTTCCGCGCCGACAGGAACTTCCCGACCGACGACTCCGGCGAAGGCTTCGACAACATCGGCGACATCCTCACCGTCTCTCCGCTTCTGATGGATAAATACATCAGCGCCGCCCGCACCATCGCCTCACGCGCCATCGGAGCCGATCCGCTGCCTCCCAAACCGATCGAAATCGAATACTCGACGCGCCTCAAGAACCTCCGCCGCCTCGACCGAAGCGATGTCGAAGCCACCCACCGCGTCGACTTCGACGCCGAGTACGACATCCGCATCGGACTCCCCGGCCAGCGCGCCGCCAACGCCGCGCCCGTGCAGCTCGGGTTCTGGATGGACGGCAAGCTCCTCAACCAGATCACTGCCGAAACCAAGCCCTCCGGCCTGACTTATTTCAATCCCTACTCCGAAGAGCACATGCACCTCTACCTGCCGGAAGGCGACCATGTCTTCCGCGTCGGCTTCATCAATGACGATTTCGTCAACACCCTCTCGGAAAAGGACGCCTACAGCGACAAGGTCAACAAATACATCAACCTGATCTCGTTCGTCGGCCCCTACCCGTCGAAAATCGAGAAGGAGAGCCGCAAAAAAATTCTGATCTGCGACCCTGCCACCGGCTCCGCCTGCGTGAACAAGATCATCTCCACGCTGGCGCGCCGCGCGTATCGCCGCCCCGTGACGCCCGCCGAAGTGGCTCAGCTTGTCCACTTCACCGAGATCGCGAAGGCCGAAGGCCGCACGCCGGAACAGGGCATCCAGCTCGCCATCCAGGCGATGCTCGTCTCACCCCACTTCCTGTTCCATATCGAGCATGATGCCAAGCCGACTGATGCAACCGCCATCCACCGCATCTCCGACGTCGAGCTTGCCAGCCGTCTGAGCTATTTCCTCTGGAGCTCCATGCCGGATGAAGAACTCCAGTCGCTCGGCGAGTCCGGCAAGCTCTCGCAGCCCGCCGTGCTGGACGCGCAGATCAAGCGCATGCTCGCCGATCCCAAGTCCTCCGCCATGGCGGAAAATTTCGCCGGCCAGTGGCTCGAAATCCGCAATCTCGACAGCATCAAGCCCGATCCCGGCAAGTTCCCCGAATGGAGCCCCGAGCTGCGCGACTCGTTTAAGACCGAAACCCGCATGTTCTTCGATCACATGCTGCGGGAAAATCGCCCGATCGGCGAATTCCTGACCGCGCGCTATACCTACCTGAACGAATTCCTCGCGAAATTCTACGGCATCGACGGCGTCAAAGGCCCGGACTTCCGCCGCGTTGACCTCCAGACCGAAGAGCGCGGCGGCATTCTCAGCCAGGGCAGCGTTCTCGCGGTCTCGAGCTATCCCTCACGCACCTCCGTCGTGATCCGCGGCAAGTACATCCTGAATAACATCCTCGGCACGCCGCCGCCTCCGCCGCCGCCCGACGTTCCGCCGCTCGATGAAGGCTCCGTCGGCACCGCCATGTCGCTCCGTCAGCAGATGGAGAAGCATCGCGCCAACGCCGTCTGCGCCTCCTGCCATTCGCGCATGGACCCGCTCGGCTTCGGTCTCGAAAATTACGACGCCGTCGGCAAGTGGCGCACCATGGATGGGAAATTCCCCATCGATACGAGCGGCGTTCTGCCCAGCGGCAAGACGTTCTCCACACCGCTCCAGATGCGCGAAGTGCTCGGCGGTCTGCAGGCCGATTTCTCCCGCTGCCTGACCGAGAAGATGCTGATCTACGCGCTCGGCCGCGGCCTGAAGAACTACGACAAGCGGACCGTCGCCGACATCGACACGAAGCTGGCCGCCCAGGGCAACGGCTTCCAGACGCTGGTCGACCTCGTCGTCCACAGCCTCCCCTTCCAGGAGCGCCGCGGCGAAGAAGTGACCTCCGAAAACGCCGTCAAACCCAAACAGGTAGCCCTGAAGTAATCGGGAAGTTGGAGGGC
>Ga0134125_10000587_pt1 | contig 48352 bp, 31 predicted proteins | sample KB31751_FD_96464 | JGI IMG/M metagenome (GOLD analysis project Ga0134125, IMG submission 96464) | Terrestrial soil microbial communities with excess Nitrogen fertilizer from Kellogg Biological Station, Michigan, USA - KB3-175-1 | ecosystem: Environmental > Terrestrial > Soil > Unclassified ...
GAGCCACGCGAAGCCGCCCTGGCTTTCCACCACCTGCTGGAGCATGTAGGCCGTGGCGCCTCCCGGCACGTCCTCGTCCAGGAAGAGGACGCGGTTGGTGCGCCGGAGCGACTCGCCGATGCGACCGTGGAGGTCGAAGGGCAGCAGGGTCTGCACGTCGATCACCTCGGTCTCGATCCCCACTTCGGCGAGCTTCTCCGCCGCTTCCATCGCAATCCGGCAGCAGGCGCCGTAGGTCACGACGGTGACGTCCCGGCCGGAGCGCAGGACCTCAGGCACTCCCAGGGGGAGCTTGAATTCGCCGATGTTCGCCGGCAACTTCTCCTTCTGTCGGTAGCCGTTGAGCACCTCGACCACGATCGCCGGGTCGTCGCTCTCCAGCAGGGTGTTGTAGAAACCCGACGCCTGGGTCATGTTGCGGGGCACGCAGACGAACATGCCCCGCACCAGGTTGAGGACTCCCGCCATCGGCGAGCCGGCGTGCCAGATCCCCTCCAGCCGGTGGCCCCGGGTGCGGACGATGATCGGCGCCTTCTGCCGCCCCTTGGTGCGCCAGTGCAGGTTGGCCACGTCGTCCGACAGGATCTGGAGCGCGTAGAGCACGTAATCCAGATACTGGATCTCCGCGATGGGCCGCAGACCCCGCATCGCCATGCCGATGGCCTGCCCCATGATGGTGACCTCGCGGATGCCGGTATCCGTCACCCGCAGGAGACCGTACTTGGCCTGGAGACCGGCGAAGCCCTGGTTGACGTCGCCGATCTGGCCGACGTCCTCGCCGAGGGCGATGAGGTTCGGGCGGCGGGCCAGGGAGGCGTCGAAGCAGGCGTTGACCACCTCGAAGCCGTTGACCACGGGCGAGTCCTCCCGGTAGACGGCCTCCACTGGCGCGATCGCGAGGGCCGAGCGCGGCCCCTGGCTGTAGAGATGCGAGCCGTAGCGATCCTCGTTCTCCCGCACCTTTTCCTGTTTCCATTCGACGAGCCGGCGGGCGGCGGGCGGCGTATCCCCTGCCATCGCCATCAGGGCGCCGTGCACGGCCGCCAGCAGGTCGCGGCGCAGGGCCGACGGCTGCTTTTCCAGGTCCTGGCGCAGCCGGCGTACCTCGTCGCCCCCCGCTCCTTTCATTTCACAGGCGAGCTCGTCGAGGAGGCCCAGGGCCTGCCGCTTCTCCGCCTCGATGGGCTCCCGGTAGGCGTCCCAGGCCCGGCGCCGGGCTTCGCGGACTTGCCGGAGATCCTCCTCTTCCAGGGCGTCCAGCTCCGGAGCGGTCGCGATCCCCTCGTCGATCAGCCATTGGCGCATCTTGCGGAGGGGGTCGAACTCCACTTCCCAATCCAGGCGCTCTTTGGACTTGTAGCGCTCGTGGCTGCCCGAGGTCGAGTGGCCCTGGGGCTGGGTCATCTCGGTGACGTGGACGATCGCCGGCACGTGCTCGCGGCGCACGATCTGCACGGCCGAGAGGTAGGTCTCGCAGAGGGCGGCGTAGTCCCAGCCCTTCACGGCGTACAGGTCAATGCCCTTACGGCTGCCGGCCTCCCGCTGGAAGCCGGAGAGGATGGCCGAGAGGTCGCCCTTGGTGACCTGAAACTCATTCGGCACCGAGATGCCGTAACCGTCGTCCCAGATGGACAGGAGCATGGGGGCCTGGAGGACGCCTACGGCATTGACGGTTTCCCAGAACATCCCCTCGGCGCAGCTCGCGTTGCCGATGGTGCCGAACGCCACCTCGTCGCCGTGACGGGAGAACCTCTCGGCCAGGGGTGCCAGTTCCGGCAGCTCGCGATAGAGCTTCGAGGCGTAGGCGAGGCCCGCGAGGCGCGGCATCTGCGAGCCGGTGGGCGAGACGTCCGCCGACACGTTGTACTGGTCGACCAGGGTCTTGAAGCTGCCGTCCGGGTTGAGCATGCAGGTTGAGAAGTGACCGGTCATCGACCGGCCGGCGGAGCAGGGCTCGCGCTCGATCTCGGGGTCGGCGTAGAGCTGGGCGAAGAACTGCTCGGCGGTGAGGAGCCCCAGGGCCATCATCAGGGTCTGGTCGCGGTAGTAGCCGGAGCGGTAGTCGCCGGGCCGGAAGGCGCGGGCGAGGGCCACCTGGGCAACCTCCTTGCCGTCGCCGAAGATGCCGAACTTCCCCTTGCCCGTGAAGACCTCGCGGCGGCCGATGAGGCTCGCCTGACGGCTCTGGTAGGCGATGCGATAGTCCCGCAGGACGCTCTCCCGGGTGAGCTGCGATCCGGCGGACAACGACGAAGCATCCCGGTCCATCAGAGAGAAGGTCATGCGGAAGCCTCCAGAGCGGACAGCATCGGAGAATGCTAGCACGCGGCCCGGAAGGACCGAAGGATCGCGGCGGCCGAGGCGTCCACATCCGCCTCCGTGGTCGCCCAGCCCGAGACGGAGATCCGCATCGCCGCCTTGCCCTGCCACGTGGTGCCGCCCAGCCAGCAGGTGCCGTCCGCCTGCACGCGGGCGATGACGTCCCGGGTGAGAGCGTCGGCATCCCCAGACCTTGGCGGCTGAAAGCGGACGAGCACCTGGTTCAGGACCACCTCGTTGAGGATCTCGACTCCCGGCTCCTCCCGCAGCCGTTCCGCGAACCGCCGCGCCAGGGCGCAGCAGCGCTCGACCATCCCCGCCACTCCAGCCCGGCCCAGCGACTTCAGCGCCGCCCATACGGTGAAGCCGCGGGCGCGGCGGGAGAACTCGGGCACCCAGTCGAAGGGATCGCGCTCGTGCCCCTCGGTCTGCACCAGGTAGGCGGCGGAGATAGTCATCGCCGCGCGGTGGGGCTCGGGATGGGCGACGGCGACAATCCCGGAGTCGTAGGGCACGTTGAGCCACTTGTGGGCGTCGGTCGCCCAGGAATCGGCCCCCGCCGCGCCGCGCACGAGGTGGGCGAGAGATGGCACGGCCGCCGCCCACAGGCCGAAGGCGCCGTCGACGTGCAGCCAGCCGCCGCGCTCCCGCGTCTCGCGGACGATCGCGACGATCTCCTCCAGGGGATCGAAGGCGCCGGTGTCGACGTTGCCGGCCTGGGCGCAGACGATCAACGGCCCCGACCCGCCGGCCAGCATCTCGCGCAGGGCCTCCGGCACCATCCGCCCCTGGCCGTCCACCGCCACCCGCTTCACCCGCTCCCTTCCCAAGCCCAGCATTTGCAAGGCGGTGAGAATCGTGGCGTGGGCCTCGTTGCCGATCACCACCTCGATGGGCGGCGCGCCGAAGAGACCGGCCTTCTCCACGTCCCAACCCTGACGGGCGAGAACGGCGTGGCGGGCGGCGGCCAGAGCCGTGAAGTTGGCCATCGAGCAGCCGGTGGTGAAGCCCAGGCTGGCCGAAGCCGGAAGGCCCAGGATCTCCAGCAGCCAACCCGCCGCCACCTCCTCGACGACCGAGTTGGCGGGCGAGGTGACGTAGAGCCCGGCGTTCTGGTCCCAGGCCGAGGTCAGCCAGTCCGCCGCCAGCGAGGCGGGCACGTGACCGCCGATGACGAAGCCGAAGTAGCGGGGTCCCGCCGTGCCGACCAATCCCGGATCGGCCGCCCGTGCCAGATGCTCGATCACCTCGCGGGCATCCGTCCCCTGCTCCGGCAGCGGTCCTCCCAGGGCGGCCCGCAGCTCGGCGACCGAAGCGGTCTGCCTCACCCGGCGCTCGGGCAGGCCGTCCAGGAACTCCAGGGCGAGGTCAGTGGTCCGCTTCAGAAGATCGTCGTGGCTCATGGTTTTCCCCTACGGTATTGGCCCGCTCTCCGTGCCGCTGCCACACCATGCGGGAGATCTCGGCGATGACCTGGTTGGCCTTCTTCTCGTCCTGGAAGCCGCCGGTGAGAATCACCAGCACGTACGGCCGCTCCCCGGGCGGGAAGACGATGGCGGCGTCGTGGTGGAAACCGGTGATGTCCCCGGTCTTATGGGCGATGGGGATCCCCTTGGGCAGATAGGCGGGGATCTTCTCGTTGAATTCCTGCTCCTTGAGGATCTCGATCATCTTGGCGTTCGAGGCCGGCGAGAACGTTTCGCCCTGGGCGAGCGCGGTGAGCAGGATCGCCAGATCCTTGGCGGTGGCCGTGTTGTTGAGCCCCGCCTTGAAGGACTTCTCGTCCTCCACGCCGCGCAGGACTTTCATGCGATAGGCGCCGAGGCCGCGCATCATGTCGGTGGCGCGCGAGGCGCCGAGGCGCTCGATCAGGATGTTGGTGGCAAGGTTCGAGCTGCGGACGATCATCCGCCGGATCAGCTCGTCCAGGGGCAGTGTGCTTCCGATGGACTTGTAGAGATCGGGATCGCCGTCGTCCTTGGGATCGAGGGTGAAGGGCGAGGCGTCCACCAGGCTCTGAAATTGATTCTTCACCGCGATAGGATCGTTCAACCGCCGCTCGCCGGCGTCGATCGTCTGGAAGAAGGCCATCATCACCGGCAGCTTCATGGTGCTGGCGGCGTGGAAGGCGTCGTCCTCGTTGCGGAAGTAGAACGCGCCGGTGCCCAGGTTGCGGTAGGCGATGGCGATGCTCACGTCCTGGCGATGGAGGAACTGCTCCAGTTGGCCGCCGAGGTTGGCCGGCTCCCCCGCCGACGCGCAACCCAAGCAACCCAGGAGGAGCAGGCTGAGGGGAATCAATCCCAGGATCTTTCGCACAGTTTTCCTCCCACGAGTCCGCTAAAGAAGAACCATCTGCGCCGGGGCCACGGATGTCCGCGATGCGGGAGCATACCGCTCCACGTAGGCGTTCACCCGAAACTTGCGGCGCGTGCTCTCGGTGCTCATGTACCGCACGGAGCCGAACACCGGCCGCTCCGGCGCCCACGGCCTGTCGTAGCGGCCGAAGCACCAGAAGATACCGCTGTAGGAGTTGGGATCGCGGCCGTCCAGGGCCCAGCGGTTGTTGAGCTCGATCAGCATTGAGAGCGCCTCGCGCGGCGAATCTGGCCAGTGGAGCACCTTCTTTCCCCACAGCATCCGCAGATAGTTGTGGATGCGACCCTCCTCGCGGAGCTGGCCCTGGGCGGCGTTCCACACCTCGTCGTGGGTGGCTCCCGCCTCGAGCTCGGCGCGGGAGTAGAGATTGGGACGAGGGTCCGCCTCATGCTTCGCCAGCGTAGCTCTAGCCCAGTCGGGGAGCGACTCGTAACGCTCGGAGTCCGCGCGGTGGGAGGCCATGTTGTAGCCCACCTCGCGCCAGGTGACGGCCTCGTCGAGGAACTTCTCGGCGGCGGGTCCCATCCCCCACCACCCCTCGCGGGCGCCGGTCGTCGTGCGGGCCAGACGGTCCGGGCTCCACGTCTCGCGTTCGGCCAAAGCCGCGAAAACCTGATGGATGGAGATCTGCCCAAAGTGGAGGTAGGGAGAGAGGCCGCTCGTCACGTCCTCGCCGAGATCGTTGCGCCCCTCGCCGTAGAAAGGCAGCCGCTCGTCCAGGAAGCGCGTGAGGACGTGACCGGCCGCGTCGTCCCCGCCGCGCGCACCCGGAACGGGCGGCACCTCGTGATCGATGGGAAGCGCCGCGAGGGAGCCGCTTCGCAACCAGTCTGGATCGGCGGCCGGCCACCGCCGGGCGATCTCCTTGAACAGACCCGGCAGCCGGAGTGGCAGGGGCGCGGCCAGGGGATCTTCCTCCGGGAAGTAGGCCAGATGCTCCGGGAGAACCTTCTGGAGAAAGCGCCGGAAGTGGTAGGCGGCGGTGAAGTCCCGGTCCGCGGCGCGCAGCGGCAGGAGGCCGTTGGCGTCCACCGCCTCCAGCGGCACGGAAAGCCGGGGGGCCGCGGCGGCGAGCAGGCGCGGCAGGAAGAAGACGGGGGCGTCGTCCCCCACCACGAGGCAAGCGTCCTTTCCCAGCGCCTCGATCAGTCCCTTCCCCGCGCCGGCCGCCGGTTCCACGTAGGGGTAATAGAGGACGTTCGAGCCCGCCAGCCGCGCCGCGTGAACGGCCATGCCGTCGAGCACGAAGCGGTGATGGCGGTCGCTCGCCCAGTGGTAGCCGCAGCGCAGGGGCTCGAGGATCAGAAGCGGCTTACCCAGCCGGCGGGACCAATCCGCGGCCCGCTCCAGCGCGGAGTTCCAGCCCAGCCGGCGGAAGGCGGTCATCCAGTAAAGGACATAGGCGCCGTCCGGACGGACCTCCCGCTCGTTGCAGGAGCGGATGCGGATCATGGGGACGGCGGTCACGGAGGGAGGATATCAGGGCAGCACCGCAAGGTTGGCCGTTGGCCTCCACCTCCGGCTGGAGGGTGTGTCAGAATCGAACTAGACTGAGAACGACCATGGGTCTCTTCGACACTATCCACTGCGAGTATCCTCTGCCGGATCCAAGGCATCAGGACCTGGACTTCCAGACCAAGGATCTGGATTGTCTGATGGAAACTTACGCGATCACCCCCGACGGCCGGCTGTTGCGGCACGTACGGCGTGGCCGGAAAGGGCCGGACCGCGATGTCGAGTGGCCTCTCCACGGTGACCTCAGAATCTATACATCACTTCGCACCGGGGACTCACCTGAAGACCGTACCTGGATCGAGTACGTCGTCCGCTTCACGCATAGCCGGGTCGAGTGGATCCGGCCCCGCGAGGAGGTTCCTGAGGCTCCCGATGTCGAGCCTGCCGAGTTCGACTGGGAGTGGCTGTCACAGCTCTCCAAACTCGCCAGGGAAAGAGAGAAGCCCGCTCCTGCCACACCTCCGGACGAGTCCAGTTTGGAGACTGAAGCCACGCCCGGCACTGAAAAGGCTCTGCTTCTAAACCTGCAACGCGCCAAGAGCGAAATGGAAAGCCTGCTCGGGAAGTGCAACGATCATTGGGGGTATGAAGACCCGATTTACCGCTTCTATCACCAAAGTTTCAAGGTGTACTCGCTCCAAGAAAGCACCCGGTCCATCGTGGACAAGTTGCAGGCCCTCGTCCCCGAACGACCTCTCAATCCCTGGTTCGTCCAGATCATCGAATCGGGAACCGGGAAACGGTTTCAGTCCGAGGACAACGCACGCTGGCTTGAGGCAACCCGACCGATCTTGGAAGCATTCTTCCACGCCCGCTACTTCCTCGAGATGGCAGTGCGCTACGCGGATCTCAAGACGCCGCCTGAGATTCTGCCCAGCGGGTACGCGGGGCTCCTATCCCTGTTTGGTTTGCGATAGACCGAGTCTTCAGGCATCTGCAGTAAGGCCCTGGCGTTTCAGCTCCGCGGCAACGAAAGGGCTCCATTTCGCGAGCAGGGCGAACGTCATGTGACCGTCAATGTATTCGCGGTAGAAACCCCACCTGGCTTCGAGGCACTCCTCATCGTTAAGTTTGAGCCGGTCGATAGTCGTTTGGACCTGTCCCCGCGTGGTCTCATCGAGGCTCGGGCTGGGAAGAACCTGCAGAAAGGTCGGATCCAGAATGAACCAGCCGTTCTCGATCTCAAAAGGATCGAGCACATCCTCGAACTCCCGCTTCCGAGAGTTCATCAGGGAGCAGACCAGACGGTAATTTGACCACTCATACGCAGAGCTTGGGTGCATGGACTTCGGAGCGAGATGATCGACCGAGCGCGCTCCTGTCCCTCTGGGGATGTAGATGCAGAGGTAGGCGCAAATGCCTTGATAGGCGTCCCAGAGTTGCACAGAGCAATGGCGCCAGAAGGGACTGAAGTCATCTGGGTTCTTCGCAAGAGCCCGCAGACCAGGCTGGCGAACCCTCCTGTCAAAATCTGGAGGTTCCGGTTGCGGAACGATGCGGATCAAGGCTCGATGCCCGCGGCCTTGGCCTGTATCAGCCAGCGGGACCAGAAAGGGTCGGTGTCTTTGAGCACCGCGTTGAGGTCGTGGTGGATTCGGCGCCTCGTCTCCAAGGGAAGATCCGGCTGCCGCATCGCCTCCTTGGCTTTCTGAATCGCCTGCTCAGCCTCCAGGGACCGGGCCTCCCCGAGATCGAAGACGTCCGAAGTAAGCCAAGAGGTAACGTCACCACGTCTGCGCCAATCCGCCTTGGCCACCTCGACCTGCCCATCCTTGAGATCGAAGGTAAAGAGGGCGTCTTGGTCTTCGTCGAACAGCGGCTCGGCAGAGGCTAGGACCAGGGGAGAATGCGTAGTAATAAGGGCTTGGACTTTGACATCGGCCCGAACGCTGTTGGCAATCTCAAGAAGCGCTCTTAAGATCAGGCGTTGCCATCTTGGATGCAGGTGTGCCTCGATCTCATCAACCAAGAATGTGATCTGCTCCGCGGGATTGCGGCGGAGGAGCTTGGAAGATTCGACGTGCTCCTGCCAAGCCCAGACAAGTAGATAGGCAAGACCTATCACTCTTCTGAGGCCAGCGGAAGCGAACACTAACGGCACCCTCCCATACGACAGATCGAGAGAAGGATGATCCCGGACGTCGTCAATGCTGATTCGTAGGGGTTCTCCAGGTTTCAGTACCTCCTGAACACCTGGCGACAGAATCGCGAGAATTTCTCTCAGATTCTTGAAGGCCTCTGTGCTCTGTCGCTGCCAGGAAACCCAATCGCGAATCAAACCCTCGCAAAGGACTCGGCCATTTTCTGAAAGGCCTTCCCAAAGCGTTTCTGGCGAGAAATGGTATGCCGGAAGCAAAGGCCGGCGGTCAAGTTCATCACCCCAAGGTTTGGACCCTTCGTTACGGGTTGTATCCCAAACCGAAAAGCTACCATCCACGCGCGCATAGACCACCAAGCTTGGCTTAGAGTAAGGCCGTTCCTGGGCGAGCGGCCACTTGCCACGCGCAAAGTCGTAGAGACTTCGAGCTCGCGCCTCGACCGTGACTTCTCCTTCCAAGCCGATGCCTGCACCAAGCAACTGATATTCGATCATGGGAGAGTGGTTCAAATCCTCCCGCGGCCAAGCTGGTCTCCCAGCCCACGTCCCCGTCAGCGCCCACCACGCGATGTCCAGCACGAAGCTCTTCCCGAGCCCGTTGTCCCCTGTCAGCAGATTCAGCCGAGGTGCAAATTCGAGGCTCAGCTCCGGGGCGGGGCCGACTCCCTTCAGATGGATGTTCTGGAGCATGACTCTCCTCTCCCGTCCATTCTATGAGAACCGGCCTGCTGTCGCCCCTTCGGGGCTTTTGGGGGTTCTTTGGGATTCCTGGTCCTGGGGCTGACGCCCCAGGCTACATGCTGCCGCCCCTTCGGGGCTAGGGATCATCCCCTACACCTCCGCCGCCTGCAACCGCTCTTTTTCCATCTGCGCGGCCACGAGGCTGGAGTAAATGCCGCCGCGGGCGATGAGCTCTTGGTGGGTGCCTTGCTCGACGAGGCGGCCGCCGTCCATGACCAGGATCAGGTCAGCGTCGCGGATGGTGCTCAGGCGGTGGGCGATGACGATGCGGGTGGTTCGCAGGTTTTCGAGCTCTCTCTGAATCTCCCTCTCGGTGCGGGTGTCGAGGGCGCTCGTGGCCTCGTCGAGGAGGAGGATCGCCGGCCGGTGGACCAGCGCGCGGGCGAGGGCCATGCGCTGGCGCTGGCCTCCGGAGAGCGAGGCGCCGCCGTCCGCCAGGATGGAGTCATAGCCCATCGGCATGGCCAGGACGTCGTCGTGGATGTGCGCCAGCTTCGTCGCCTCCACCGCCCTCGAAAGGGGGAGCGTCGGGTCCGACAAGGTGATGTTAGCCCGGATGCTGTTGCCGAAAAGGTAGGGATGCTGCGGGACCACTCCCACCTGCCGGCGCACGGTGCGCAGGTCGAGCTCCGTCAGGTCCAGGCCGTCGAAGAGAATCCGCCCCTCGGTCGGCGTGTAGAGTCCGACGAGCAGCGAGGCCAGCGTCGACTTGCCCGCCCCGGAGCGCCCCACCAGGGCCACGAAGCGGCCGGCCGGGATCTCGATCGAAACGTCCTGCACGGCCCACGGCGCGAAGGGCCCGTAGCGGAAGCTCACGTTGTCGAGGCTGATGTTGCCCTTGAGGCGCGGGGCCGGGGTGACCGTGGCGGGGTCCTGCTCGCGCGGGGTTTCGAGCACGTCCTCGATGCGGTCCAGGTAGCTGCCCAGGAGCTGGAACTGGAAGGCATTGGTGATCAAGGTCGAAAGCGGCGTCAGGAAGCCGGCGGCGAGGGCGTTCATCGCCAGCATCGTGCCTAGGGTCATATGCCCCTGGAGCACTTGCACGGCTCCCCAGACCAGGATCACCAGCGGCGAGGCGGTGCCCAGGGCCGACAGGGTCGAGTCTACGAACGCCTGCAACCGGCCGCGGGAGAGGGAGATGTTGAGCACGTCGACGAAGAGGTGCGACCACTGCTCCACCGACCGGTGCTCGGCGCCCGCGGCCTTGAGCGTCTCGATACCCGCCAGCAGGTTCACCTGGTAGCTCTGCGACTTCGACTCCGTCTGCAACGACTGGGACATCAGGTCGCGGGTGCGCTTGCGGGTGAAGAGGAAGAGGCCGACGCGTAGCGCACCCAGGAAGAGCACCAGGATGCCCATGGTCGGGCTGGCCACGAACAGCAGCACCAGGTAGATGGTGACCAGGAGGCCGTCCAGCACTCCCGACAGGGCGCCCGAGGTGAGGATCTCGCGCACCGTCGAGTTGGAGGAGAGGCGCATGATGAGGTCGCCCGCCGAGCGCTGCTGGAAAAAGGCGTAGGGCAGGTCGACCAGGTGATCGAGGAAGTCGAGGGTCATCCGCGCGTCGAGGTGGGTGCGCAGATAGAGGAGAAGATAGGAGCGCAGCAGCGAAGAGAGGAAGCTGAAGCCCACGATGACGGCGAGACCCGCGCCGAGGACGGTGAGGAGCTGAGTGTCACCCTGAGGAATGACGCGGTCCACCAGCACGCCGATGAGGATGGGCATGGCGAGGGCGAAGAGCTGCACCATCGCCGAGGTCACCAGCACCCGCTGGAGGACTCCGGCGTGATCCTTGAGCAGGCGGACGAAGCGGTCCAGCCGCCGGCCCTTTCCCTCTTGGGGCTCGAAGTCCTCGCCGAGCTCGAACATCAGGGCGACGCCGGTGAAGGAGCGGCCCAGATCCTCGCGGCTGACCTTGCGCCGGCCCGATCCCGGATCCACGATCTCGGCACCCTCGCGGGTCAGCCGCTCGAAGACCACGAAGTGGTTGAACTGCCAATGGAGGATCGAGCCGGGCGGCAGGAAGCGCAGGTCCTCGACCTCCTCCACCTTGACGCCCCGGCCCCTCAGGCCGAAGATCCGCCCCGCGGAAAGCAGGGCGAGGGCGTCGGCGCCGTCGCGGCCGAAGCCGGTGACCTTGCGTACCTCGTCCAGCCGCAGGTGCTTGCCGTGGTAGGCCAGCACCATGGTGAGGCTGGCGGCGCCGCAATCGCTGGGCGTCGTCTGCTGCACGTGAGGCACCCGCCGCCGGCGCTGGGAGAAGGTGATGCGCTGGAGCGCCGGAAAACGCTCGTGGAGCGGACTCGGGTTCGCCCCGGACGGCGTCGGAGACGGAGAGGTTGGCTCGGGCTCAGGCATCGGCCCCCTCCCGCGGTTCGAAGAGGACTTTCAGGGCCGGCACCAGGGCGACCAGCACGCGCTCGGAGCGGATGCGCACCTCGGCCGTCCCCCACATGCCGTCGTGGAAGCGGCGCACCTTGCCGTCGGCCTCGAAAGTATTGGCGGCGAGGCGGGCGGTGACCCTCACCACCGGCCCGGTGAGCTGCACCGCGTCGGCGATCTCGTCGCCCAGGGCGCGGCGGGCCTCCCCCGGGCCCACCACTTCGTCGCCCACCGTCTCCACCACCAGGTGCTGATAGGCGTAACGGTAGCCCTGCACCTCCAGGCGCAACGGCATGCCGGCTTTAAGCAGCGGCCGGAACTCGCCCGGCAGCAGGCAGATGACCTGGGGATGCTCCTGGCCGCGGACGAGCGACAGCAGCGACTGCCCCGGAGCGATGTGCTGGCCGGGGCGCACGCGGATGTCGCTCACCACGCCGGCCGCCGGAGCCCGCACCTCGCGCTCGGCGAGGTTGGCCCGCGCCAGCTCGCGCTGCGCCCGCAAGGAGAGGAGGCTCTGCTCGGCTCCCTTGTCGGACGGATCGCGCAGCCGGTTGATGAGCTGCAGCTCCATCTCATGGTCGATGCGGGAGAGCTCGGCGGCCTCCCGGGCGCCGTAGAAACGCACCAGCAGCCGGCCGGCCTCCACCGTCTGGCCGGTCGCGACTCCCACGTCGGTCACCGTGCCGTCGGCGGTGGCGGTGAGATCGGTGCGGCCGCCCAGGCGCACCACGGCGGGGCCGGAGGCGTACTCCCGCACCTTGGCGAAGACGCAGAACAGCACGCCGGCCACCAGTACGGCGAGCAGCAGGCGGTAGGTCCAGCGCATCCAGCCGGGATCGACGCGCAGCAAATCCCCCTCGGCGCGCAGGCCCACCTGGTGGTGCTCCACCGCTTCCTCGCGGAACAGACCGGGCGCCGGCAGACCCGAGGTGTTCTTCTCCGCCGCCGCCTGCCGGAGCTGGGCGAAGGTGGGGACCGCGGCCTCCGCGAGGCGGACGAGATGGTCCAGATCCTCGTCGTCGAACGGCTTCCTCTCGGCCAAGCGGACCGCGGCCAGCACGGCGAGGACGGAGCCGTCCGAGCCCACGACCGGCACGGCGGCGAAGCGCTCCTCGCCCGTCGCCTGCGGATCGTCCGCGTCGCGGTCGAAACGGGGATCACGCCCGATGCGGTCCACCACCAGGGGCTGGCCGGTGCGGACGACGAAGCTCACCAAGCCCACGGACGCGGTCTCCCGCCGCTCCTCCTGGTCCTCGCCGCCCATGCCGCCGTCCCACAGGGTCTCGCTCCCGGGCTCGTAGATGAGGCAGTAGCCCCGGTCGGCCTCGCCGAGATCCTCCACCGCCTCGGCGGCCACCCGGGCCACGGCCGCCGGCCGGGTCTGGGTCACGAGGATCTGGGTCACCGACAGCAGGCGGCGGGAGAAGGCGATCCGCCGCCGCTCTTCCTCGCCACCCTCCAGAGCGGCGGCGCGCCAGCGGCCGGCGGCGCCCCGCAGCAGGGCGACGAGGTCGGCGGACGGCACCGGTTCCTGGCTCAGGTAGAAGAGACGATCGCGGTCGATCAAATCCTGGAAGAGCGTGGGATCGGCCCCTCCGGCAAGGACGAGGTTCATCCGTTCCGGGGTGGCGGGAAGAGCCTCGGCGTCCTCGATCAGCCGCCGCGCCCGCTCGGCCGTGATCGCGGCCCCCACCGCCAGCACGGCCACGGGATGGGCGGCGAGCAGGCGCAGAGCCTCCGCCTCCCGATCGGCCACCAGCAGGTGGAGCTCGGGGCCGAGCAGCCGCAGGCAGGCTTCCACACTTTCGCCGTCGAAGCCGGCCAGCAGGGCGATGGGCGTTGAATCTCGGATCTCGAATCTCCTCAGCGAATCCCGGGGGCGTAGACGCTCGTCTCTGGATTGTACGCCTTCCAGTCGAACCAATAGTCCTTTAAAACATAGACCTTGGGCAGCTTCTTCCCTTGCAGCGGGCCGCTTGAGCCCTCGCCCGCGAAGCTCCAGGTGCTCCCCGTTTCGGCGTCGACGAGGACCGCCGGAGCGCTACCCGGCTTGAGGAAGAGCTGGAGCTCCCGTCCATCCACCCGTCTCTCAAACGCTCGCACCGAGCGGCCATCCTCACCCACGATGACAAGGACGGGCACGCCGCCCAAAAGGTCTAGAACCGGGTTCTGCCGCCGCAGGGTCGTAAACGGATACGCGCGGGCCTTGCCTCCCAGACGGATTCCCGCCACCACGTCGCGGGAACCGAGGGGGTCGCCCTTCGCCGGGGGATTAACGACGGGCAGGCGGGCGACGTCCGCCTCCCAGGTGTCGGTCTCCACCCTGCCAGCCACGCGGTCCGGCCGCAGCACCCGGCCCCCCGGGTGCTCGCGCTTCCAGTCACCGAAGGAGATCTCGTCGTGAAATACGAGGTCGAGCCGCCGACCCTTGAGCGGCCCCTGCACGGCCTCGCCCGTCACCTGCTGCCACCAGGAGCCGGTCTCCTCGTCCGCCATGAGGAAGTTCTGGTTGTTGATCCCCGCCAGATGAAACCGGAGGCGCCGGCCGTCTACGTTTGCTCTCCACACCAGACCGGTGTGACAGAGCGTTCAGTAGGTGGCGACGATAGGAACGCCTCCCACCTCGTCCATCACCACGTGGTGATACGCCAACTGGCGCACCGGGTAGGCCACCGCCTCGCCGCCCCGGTCGACGCCCAGCACGAGATCGCCGTCCTTCATCCAATTCGCCTCGGCCGCTCGCGCGTACTGAGGAGACGGCAGGGGCGCGAACATTTTCTCGAAGACGTTCGTCCGCGCCAGCCAGACCGCACCGCCGAGCGGCACCAGGGCCAGCACCGTCAGCGTCCGGCTCCACCACCGCCCGCCGCGCCACAACCCTGCGGCGAGCGCCGCTCCGCCGGCCAAGGCGATGACCGTGGCCCACGGGGCCAGGCGGCGACAGACATACGCCAGACTGATTCCCTTCGCCGTCTGCGGCACGAAGGGACGGATCTCCCACACGGGGATCGCGACCAGCGCCAGGGCCGCGGCGACGAGAACGAACAGGCCGAGGCCCGCCCAACGGCGGCGGGAACGGGATGGATCGTGGGAAGAGGTAAGGCTCGCGGACATTGTCATCTCCTTGGGGTTTGCTGAAGACTTCGGGGATTGTAGTGCTCAAGCGCTAAGATATTTCCCATGCGCCGCCTCTCGCTGGTTCCCCTGGCCCTCCTCCTGCTCGCCGCCGGCTGTGATCGCCGGGCGGCCTCCACCGCCGCCTTGGACGCTCCGGCTCCCAAGCTCGCGGCGAAGCCCGCTCCAGCCCCGGTGGTGGAACCGGAGCGCAAAGGCTGGCTCGGCGTGGTGGTATCGCGGGAGTCCGTCGACGTGACCGCCGACTCGCAGGGGCGGCTCCAGGCCGTCTACGTGTCGATCGGCGACCGGGTGAAAAAGGGGGACCGCATCGCCTCTCTGGACACCCGTATCGCCGCCCAGGACCTGGAGATGGCCCGCTCCTCGTTGCGGGGCGACGAGGCCGACGAGCGCCGGGCCGTCGACGAGCTCGCCGAGGCGCAGGCGCGCAACGACCGGCGGCAGAAGAATCCCGACTTCTTCTCCAAGGAGGACCTGGCGGACGCCGTCCTGAAAGCCAAGACGGCCGGGGCGGCCCTGGAGGTGGCACGCTCGCGTACCGCCGAGCAGAGGGCCAAGATCCGGCAGCTCGAAACGAGCCTGGGGCGCAACGACGTCCGCGCGCCCTTCGACGGCCGGGTGGCCGAGCGCTTCGCGGACGCGGGAGCGCTGGTGGGACCGGGAACTCCGGTGGTGCGCCTGATCAGCGCCGGCGACCTCATGGTGCGCGCCGCCGTTCCCCCGGAGGAAGCGCACCGCCTCAGCCCCGGCAACCCGGTCACCGCCACCGTGCGCACCCTGGGCCTCGCCGTGCCGGGCACCATCCAGCGGATCGCCCCGGAGGTGGACGCCGCCTCGCAGATGGTGCTGATCGAAGTCCGCCTCGACCTCACCCCCGAAAGCGCGAGCCGGTTGCAGACCGGCCAGGTGGTGGACGTCGCCCTCAAGCAGGGGTGACGCCGCTACACGGCCACGCTACGCAGGATCTGGCGTACCGGGGCGGGCTCTTCGTACTCCATGCCGTTCGCTTCGGCCATCTCGAGAAGCTGTTCCATGTAGAAGAAGCGCAGCGGCGCGACATGATCCTCCGCTTTCTTCCACTCGCCGAAGAGATCCTCCAGCAGGTGGCGCTCGGAGATGAGCTGATGGCCGCACCAGCGCCGGATCACCGGGTGCAGGAAGACGCTCTCCTCCGCCCGGCCCGGCTCGGGCTTGCGGACGATGACGAAGGGATCGCCCTCCACCTTCCCGAACTCCAGGGTGATGGTGTAGTAGTGCGAGCACTTGCCGATCTCGCTGGAGTGGATGTATGCGAGGGGCATCTCCTCGTAATAGAGGGCACGGTTCCAGTCCTCGTCCACTACGATGACGTCGTGGAGGAAACCGAACTGCTGCCACAGAGCGGAGGTGCTGTTGAGCCGCTCGAGCGTTGCCTCCACCAGCCCTTCGGGCGTGGGCTCGATCTCCCGGGCCGGCCAGTCCCGGTGGTGGTACTTCTTCTCCAGCATGCGGAAGAGGGAGCGCACGTTGTAGCGGAAGCCGTGGATGAAGCCGGAGGTGTGCTTCTTGAAATCGTTGGCCTGCATCAGCGTGCCGGCGAAGTAGAGGCCCGGGACGTTGATCGACTCCCAGTCCGGCATCTGGGCCGGGAAGCGGTTGTTGATCACCAGCTCCGGCCGGCACTCCTCGGAGAAGATCGAGTCGTCGAAACGGAAACCGGTGCAGACGATCACCCGGTCGTAGGTCAGCTCCTCGGTCTCGCCGTGAGCGTGGCTGTAGCGCACCGAGACGACGTAGCCGCCGTCGCGCTTCTCGATGCGGTCCACGGTGCAGTCGAGGACGGCGTTCTGGGTCTTGAGCTGGTAGGTGTCGAGGAAGTTGTTGTTGACCGCCCGCAGGTGACCCACGAAATGGGTCTTCCAGGCCAGGCGCAGGGGGTTGGGGCTGGCCACGTGGAGCAGGGCGGTGGTGCCGATCAGGTTGTCCGCCGTCTCGAAGGCGGAGTTGCCCTTGCCGAGGATGAGGACGCGCTGGTTGGCGAAGTCCTCCGGGTCGACCGAGACGTCGACGTAGCTCTCCGCCAGCTCGATACCCGCCATCCGCGGTACGTACGGCTTGCTGACTCCCGTCGCCACGATCAATCGCCGGCTGGTGAAGACGTTGCCCTCGCTGTCCGTGAGCCGGAACATGTGCGGCTTCGGCTTTTCCACCAGCGCGACGCGCGTGTCGCAGCGGACGTTGAGCTCGTGGAAGTCGGCGTAGTCACCGAGGTAGCGCACGAGCTCGTCGGCGGGCGGAAAGTAGCGGCGGCTGTACTCCTTGAACAGCAGGCGGCCGTCCCCCTCGCTGAGCAGCGAGTTCCAGTCGAACCGCAGGTTCACCTCCGGATCCTCGGAGCCGGTGTAGACCTTGTTGCTGGAGATCAGGGTGCGGTGGCGAGGGAAAGTCTTGAAGAAGTACCCGGGGCAATCGCCCGCTTCGAGGATCAGGTAGCTATGCCCGGCTCGCGACAGATGATGCCCCATCTGCAGGCCAGCGGGCCCCGCTCCCAGGATCAGGTACTCGTAATCGACGTTCCCCCCAAAGGTGGCAACAGGATTCATGGCTCTCCCCCCATAAGATGCCGTGCCGTCTCCGGGGCTTCAGGCCGCTGCATCCGGCTTTGGCTCCCGAGGCCCAGTGAATCGCCACGGACCGAAAAATCAAGTGCTTCGGTTAAGTAGTGGCACAAATGGGTGAGACCGGGACACCGGGCGTGACACGGTTGACAGCGTTGTCACACGTTTGTCACACGAAGGGCGTAAATAAGGCAAAGCTAAGGCAGGGATGCCGGGGGGGAGGCCCCTCATCGCCCGGCTTGGCCCCTCCCCAAGCCCCCTCATCACCCCGGCCCTCTTCTCCCATCGCCCTCCCCCAAACCGGGAGAAGAGGGAGAAAAGCAAGAACGCACCAGGGGGGTACCCCTCTCCCGGAAGTGGGGATGGGGTAGCTCTCTGGCGGCGGCCTCTGTCACCTCTGTCGTAGTAGGCTATGCGCCGACCAGGCGGAGCGACACGGTGATCTCGGATTCCCAGACCAAAGCTTCAGAAGGCTCGGCGGACTACGCGCAGCTCCATCGCGACCTGGTACGGGCCGTGGACCGCATCTGTCCGCGCTGGATGGCGGACAAGGCGGACGACCTCGTTCAGGTGGCCCTGATGCGGGTGATGGAGATCCAGCGCAAGAAAGAGGGCGCCGCCGAGCTCAACGCCTTCTACCTGCGCCGCGCCGCCTACAGCGCCATGATCGACGAGATCCGGCGGCTGCGCCGGCGCCAGGAGGTTTCGCTGCAAGGCGGCGGCGAGGACGACGAGGCGGTGACCTTCGATCCCGCGGCGCCGGCCCCGGACCCCGAGCGCGCCTCGGCCGGACGCGAGGCCGGGCGTGCCATTCGCGACTGCCTGGGGAGCATGGTGGCGCCCCGGCGCCACGCCGTCACGCTGAATCTTCAGGGCCACAGCGTGCCGGAGATCGGCAAGCTCCTCGGCTGGACCGCGAAAAAGGCCGAGAACCTCGTCTACCGGGGCATGTCGGACCTGCGGGGATGCCTGGAAGGCAAGGGCATCCGGAACTAAAAAAGCGGCCGCCCGTGAGGTCCCGGGCGGCCGGCATTGGATGGACTGCATCAGAGGCCTTGTGGCCCGGAAGCCTCCCCGGGCCGTGGGAGAGAGCAACGAAGCGGCTACCGGCATCCCCTCACCCTCTTTCGCGAGTGAGGGGTTTGGCCGGCCGGCAGCGTTCTTCTCTTGACGCCGCCCACTCACAGGCCTCCTCAGGACTCCTCGGAGCGGTACGGCTGTCATCCTTTGAAGCACTCTGATTTCTATTGTCTGTCCGCGGAAGGAAAAAGAGAGGTGCAACGATGAACCAGGATACCCAGGAGCTAGCAAGGTTACGCGAGGCGTTCACCGCTCCGGCGGATGACTCCCCGGCGCCCGAGAGCTGCCCGCCCCCCGAAACGATCTGGTCCGCCGTGCGGGGCGAGCTGCCGCCGCGGGCGCTCCGCGAGGTGGTGGACCACACGGCCCGCTGCGCCACCTGCGCCGAGGATTGGCGCCTCGCCGTGGAGGTCAACCGGCAGGCCGAGGAGCAGGAGGAAGCCGTCCCCGGCCGGCTACCGGCCAACGTCGTCGTGGGCCGCTTCGGCCGCTTGGGAAGCTGGCGCTCGGTGGCCGCGGCCGTGGCCCTCGCCGCCAGCCTCCTCGTGGGGGTCGGCATCTACCGCGAGGCCGTCGTGCCGAGCCAGCCCACCTATCGCGCGTCCCAGGAGGCCACGGTGCGCTCGCTCCTCGCCGCCGGGCAGGTGCTGCCGCGCGAGGCCGCGATCCTGCGCTGGACGCCGCTCGCGGGCGCCACATCCTATGACGTGAGCGTCAGCACCGAGGATCTGCGGCAGGTCGCGAGCGTCCATGGCCAGACCGCCGCCACCTATCAGCTCCCCCAGGAGGCCCTCGCCGGCCTGCCGCCGGGCGCCAAGCTGCTCTGGCAGGTGGACGCCGTCTTCCCCGATGGCCACCACGTCACCTCCCCCACCTTCACGACTCCGCTCCAGTAGCTCCAGCGACCTTTCAGGCCCGAGGCGGATGTCGGTCCGCCTCCCCGGCATTCCGCCTCGGGCGCCTTTTTTTGTAACCGCTTTCACTACGTTGTATCAATGACTTACATGGGAACCGGGAGAAACATTCACCGGTCTGAGACGTAATGTCAGGCGAAGTGAGGGGATCGGGACCCGAGCATCGTTACCTTCCCCAGAGGCGGCAGAGATGCCACCCGAGAGACCGAGAAGACAAACGAAATCGATAGAACCTTTTGAAGGAGATAATGTCATGAGCAGCCCAGTCGAGACCCAGACGCAAACAGCGCCGAAGCCGAGCGACATCACCAACATTAACGGTACGGGAACGGCTCCGGATGGCAACGGCGACGCTCCGCCGGACCCCGATGCGGGCCCGATCAAGGGCTGAACCCCGATCCATGCTTGTCGCGCCAAGGCGGACGGCTCTCCGGAGCCGCCCGCCTTCGCTTTTCAGGTAGGGCTTGCCGCGCTGAGATAGACTTACTTCAATGGTCTCCGCGATCCCGGCGTCGCTGGTGCTGATCCTCCTCTCTTCGCCCGCGGGGTCCATCCCTGCGCAGCCGCCCGCGGGATTCGACGCCTGGGACCGGCTGGCGGCGAGCCAGCCCGAAGCAGAGGGCACAGCCAAGTGCTATGACGACGTAGGGGGCCGCCTGAAGCAGCCCGAGATCGAGGCTGCACGGCTACGGGATCTGCTGCAACGGGTCCCCGGCAGCCCTTGGCCCGCCTTCTACCTGGCTTTCCTGGACACGGCTCATGCCGACGAGTTGTTCCGCACCGCCGCCGCCGGTTTCGCCACTCGCCATGAGGCCGGCGGCGAGGTCCGCGCCCGGAGCAACGTCTACCGCCTGCTATACAACGCCGGACGCCTGGACGAGGCGGGAGCGGAGGCAGAACGGGCCACCCGGGTCGCCGAGGCCTCGCGCATTCCCGAGCTCATCGCACGCGCCCGCATCCTGCAGGCCCGGCAGCTCTGGGGCACGGGCAAGGATCTGGAGCAGGCCTATCTCCTGCTCCGTCAGGCCGAAGCCGTTCTCTTTCCCCAGGGAGCGAAGGGGAACTATTTCGTGCAGCGCGAGTACCTGATCGGGCTGGCCAATCTGAGCATCGACCTCGGCCGCTTCCGCGACGGGCTGGACGCCTTCCGCCGCATGGCGGACCTGGCCGCCGCCAACCAGGATCCCTACGCGGAGGCGAACGCTCGCTACGGCGTGGCCCGTGTGCGGTTCTACCAGCTCAGCGAGCTTCCCAGCGAGGAGGGGCGCCACGAGGCGGCAAGCGTGGCCCGGCAGGCCTTGGACGCGGCGATGGCAGGCAGCAATCGGCCCATCCAGGCCAAGGCGCACCTGCTCCTCGGGCTGGTGTCGAAAGGCGACGAGGCGCGCCAGCACCTCGACGCCTGCCTCGCGGCCGCGGACCTGGCCCGGGACCGGAGCTACTGCCTGAACGCCCTGGCTCGCTTCCTGGCGCCGGCCGATCCGCGCGGCGCCCAGCAGATCATCGATCGCTCGCTGGCCCTGGCTCGCGAGTCTCAGGATTACTGGTCCATGGCCTTCGCTTGGCGGGAGAGGATGCACGTGAGCTGGGCTGCGGGTGCAGGTGAGAGAGCCGTGGCGGACTCGCAATCCGTCCTGGATGCCATCGAGGCTCTGCGCGACCTCCAGGCAGCCACTCCGGGAAAAGCCGAAGCCTTCTCGCTCTGGTCGGAAGACTACTACTGGTTCTCGGGACGCCTGATCGAAGCCGCGCAGGCCGGAGGCGGGCCCGAGGATCTGGAGCGGGCCTTCGGGGTGGCCGAGCGCCTGCGGGCTCGCAGCCTCATCGACACCCTGGAAGCCGCCCATGCCGTGCCGGCGGGAGCGGTGCCCATCCAGCAGCGGCGCGGCGCCGTGCTGGAGCGGATCTCCGGCGTCCAGCGGCAGCTCCTGAGCCCCGACCTGCCGGCCGCGGAGCGCACCACGGCGATGCGGGAGCTCGATAAGCTGGAGATCCAGGAGACGGACCTCCGCAACCAGCTCGCCCACGCGGCGCCGGCCCTCGCGAGCCCCCGCCGGCCCGACTTCGCCAGCCTTTCCCGGGTGCGCCAGGCTCTGAGACCCGACGAGGCCCTCCTCTCCTTCCAGATCGCGCCTTGGGAGGACACACGGGGAGGCTTCGCCGGCGGCTCGTGGCTGCTGGTGACGACGCGCGGCGGCACCCGCGTCTACCGTCTCCCCGGCCGCGGCGACCTGGCCACCGCCGTCCACCTCTTCAACGGCATGTTCGACCGGCGCGACGGCTCGGAGGCGGCGCCGGCCGCGAGCCTCTACCGGCAGCTCCTCGAAAAGCCGCTGGCCGAGCTGCCAGCGGGAGTCCGCCGGCTGCGGATCATCGCCGACGACGCCCTGCACCAGCTCCCTTTCGCGGCGCTCCGGGCCGCTGAAAAAGCTCCGCCGCTCGGCGTCCGCTTCGAGCTGACGGAGATCCCCTCCGCCACCCTGTGGCTGGGGTGGAAGGGAGAGCGCCCGGCCGCGGCCCAGATCCCCGCCCTGGCGCTCGCCGACCCGCCGCTTCCCGGAAGCTCCTCCGGCCGTCCCCAAGTCGCCGCCGCCACCGAACGGGCCGCCATCTTCGCCTCCGGGGTCCGGCTGGGCCCGCTCCCCTACGCCCGGCGCGAGAGCGGCTCGGTGGTGGACGAGATGGGGGGCGGCAGCGTCCGCCGACTGGGCGAGGAGGCCTCCGAGGCGTGGCTCAAGGCGGCGAACCTCCAACGGTTCGCGGTCCTCCACTTCGCCACCCACGCGGTGACCGACGAGGCCAACCCCGAACGCTCCGGCGTGCTGCTCGCCCCCGGCGCCGCCAGCCAGGACGGCCTGCTCCAGATCCGCGAGATCGTCGACCTCGCCCTGCGCGGCCGGGTCGTCGTCCTCTCGGCGTGCAGCAGCAACACCGGCGTCGTCCTGAGGGGGGAGGGAGTGATGAGCCTCGCCCGGGCCTTCTTCCAGGCCGGCGCCCACACCGTGGTGGCGAGCCTGTGGCGCCTGCGGGACGACGAGGCCGCGAACTTCTTCGACCGCTTCTACAAGCACCTGGGGCACGGCCGCTCGGTGGCCGCCGCCGCCCAGGCCGCGCGGAAAGACCTCATCGCCAAGGGCGCCCCGGCCGCGGCCTGGGCTGGCATCGTCGTCCTCGGCGACGGCGACCTGGTGCCGCTGCCCGGAGGCAGGAAAGGCTGGCGCGTGCCCGTCTGGGCCTGGATTCTGGGATCGACGGGAGCGGTCGCGCTCGCCGCCCTCTGGGTCCTCAGCCGGTCGAAGAGCGCCCGCGCTCCTCGCTCAACCGAGCGGCTTGCGTCATGAGGTAGTTCCTCTCCGGAAGGCTCGTCGTGCGTCCGGCCGCGGTCCGATAGTGGGCGATAGCGCCCTCCCGGTCTCCAGCCCGCTCCAGCAGATGAGCACGGACGGCGTCGAGGCGATGGTGGCCGGCCAGCCGTTCGTCGGCGTCGAGCGCCTCCAGCAGCTCGAGCCCGGCGGCCGGGCCCTCCACCATGGCCGTGGCGATCGCGTGGTTGAGCGTCACCATGGGGTTGTCGGACAGGCGCTTGAGCACGCCGTAGAGGGCGAGGATCTGCGGCCAGTCCGTGTCCTCGGCCCGCGCCGCTTCGTCATGAACGGCCGCGATCGCGGCCTGGAGCTGGTACTCGCCGATCGACCCCCTCGACAGGGTCGCGGTGACGAGCGCGACACCCTCTGTGATCGCGGCCTGATCCCACAGGCTCCGGTCCTGTTCGGTCAGGGGGATCAATTCGCCGTTCTCACCGGTGCGGGCCGGCCGCCGGGCATCGGTGAGCAGCATCAGCGCCAGCAGCCCCGCGACCTCGCCGTCGTCCGGCAGCAGGCGGTGGACGGCGCGGGTCAGCCGGATCGCCTCGCTCGACAGGTCGGCGCGCTGGAGGTCGGGACCGGCGCTGCTCGTATAGCCCTCGTTGAAGATCAGGTAGAGCACGTGCAGGACGGCGCCGAGCCGCTGATCGCGTTCCGGGCTGGAAGGGCTCTGGAACGGCACGCCCGACGACTTGATGCTCTGCTTGGCGCGGCTGATCCGCTGCGCCATGGTGGCCTCGGGGACGAGAAACGCCTTGGCGATCTCGGCCGTGGTCAGGCCGCCCACGGCCCGCAGAGTGAGGGCGATCGCGGAGGAGGGCGTCAGCGCCGGATGGCAGCACATGAAGAGCAGGAGGAGAGTGTCGTCCTGCTCCGCCAGGGAACCGCTCCCGGCGGCGGGCGCGACGAACGGATCGGTCTCCTCGGCCACCACGTTTTCGCGCCGTCGCCGGGCGGTCTCGCTACGGATGTGGTCGGTCATCGACCGCGAGGCGACCTGGATCAGCCAGCCGCGAGGGTTGCCGGGCGCACCGTCCCGCGGCCACTGGAGGGACGCCGCGACCAGGGCCTCCTGCACGGCGTCCTCGGAGGCCGCGAAGTCCCGATAGCGGCGGATGACCGCGCCGAGCACCTGCGGCGCCAACTCGCGCAGCAGGTGCTCGGTGCGGGAATCCAGGGCCGGTGAGGTCACACGAATTCTTCAGGCGGGCCGCTCATCACCTGGCGCACTTCGATCGCCATGTTGAGCGGCGCACCACCGGGTCCGGGCGCGGCCGAGGCCTCGGCCGCGATCTGGTAGGCGCGCTCCGGACTGTCGACGTCCACGATCCAGTAGCCCGCGAGGAACTCCTTGGCTTCCGGGAACACGCCGTCGGTGACCGGCTTGCCATCCTTGCCGGCCCGCACGAGCTTGGCCTGGTCCGGTCCCGCGAGGCCTTCGGCGGCCACCAGCTCGCCTGCCGCGCCGAGCTTCTTGTTGATGTCCATCATGAAGGCGATGTGCGCCTTGATGTCCTTCTGCGGCCAGTTCGCGATCTGGTAGGGTCCGTTGCCCGGGGTATTCATCATCAGAATGTACTTCATGGCGTTTGCTCCTTCTTCAAGTGTAGCGCGCCGGGTTTGGCGCGCTTTCATGGGTAAGTCGGAGCCGGAAGCGCGTTCTCGACATGGCGGCCAACGATACCGAAAAAAAGTCCGGAGACCGAGCGAGGGGCGACAGCTCTTGATTTAACCTTGTCTCAGCTTTATGCTTTATTGCCATGAAAACTCTACATCGTCTCTCCGTTTCGGTTGCCTCGGTCGTCGCCCTTCTGCTCCTCCCCGGCGCTCTCCGCGGCCTCGCGGCCCCCTCGGGTCCTGAGATCCGCGTCACCGTCGCCGGGACTCCGACCTACCCGGTGACCGCCGTCTTTCCGGATGGCGGCTTCGTCGTGGCGTGGACCACCGGACGCGGGAGCTCGGCGATCCACGCACGCGTCTTCACGGCGTCCGGCACGCCCGCCTCGGGTGAGCTGCGCCTCGTGCCGCCGCAGCCGGTCAGCCAACTGGTGGACGGTGTCGCAATTACCACGGACGGCGGCTTCGTCGTCGTCTGGGAGAAGTCCCGCCCCAAGGACCCCTATCATCTGAGCGTGCTGGCCCGCAAGTTCGACCGCCAGGGCCGCCCGTTGACCGCGGCGTTCCAGGTGCACGATGCGAGTCCCTACAGCCGCTATGAGGCCGTGGTCGCCGGCATGCCGGACGGCGGCTTCGTCATCGCCTGGGGCTCGGACAGCCCGCCGAGCCCCCTGATTTCCCTCTCCCACACCGACGTGTATGCGCGCTTTTTCCACGGTGACGGCACCGCGGCAGGGCCGGCTCTCCTGCTCGCGGGAGGAGGTCCCGCCGAAAACGATCCCCTCGACGACAGCGGAATCGTGCCGGCAGCCATGGCGGCGGCGCCCGACGGCTCGGTGGCCCTCGTCTCCAACTGCTTCTGCGACGAGCCTGGACTGGTCCTGCAGCGCTTCACGCGCGAGGGGGCAGGAGGGTACATCGATCTCATCCCACCCGACTGCACCTCGTGCAGCGACACGCTCACCCTCTTTCCATCGCTCGCGATGGCGCCGGACGGAAGCTTCGTCGTGTCCTGGCAGACCACCAATGGACAGGTGAGCACCAACCCGAACGTCCCGCCTTCCGTCATTCGGGCACGCCGCTTCGCGGCCGATGGCACCGGCCTCGGCAGCGACTTCCAGGTCAACCAGCAGGGGCGCTTCACGACGGGGTCGAGCGTCGCCGTGCTCGCCGATGGCAGCTTCGTCATTGCCTGGACCGATGAGAACGGCCGCGACGGCAACCTGTCAGGTGTCTTCGCCCGCTCCTACGATGCCAACGGCGCCACCTCGGGCCCCGACCTCCAACTCGACGTGAAGGCCACCGGCGATCAATTCCTCCAGTCGGTCGTCGCCGCCGGCAACCGGGCGGTCGCCGTCTGGGTCAGCGAGAGGAGCACGCGGATCGTGGCCCGGCTCCTGACGCCGCATTGAGGGTGACAACCGGCCGGACCTCTCGATCCGGCCGGTTCCAAGAATTTACAGAGAATTCAGGAACTTGAGAAGGTTGTTCGTGTCGGTCTTGCTCAAGGTATTGAAACTGGCGACCGTGGACGCGGCCTGATTGCCGTGGCGCGCGATGGCATCGCGGATGGTGAGGGACTGGCCGTCGTGCATCAGCCGGGTACGGGTCCGCAGGCCCCAGAGCGGCGCCGTGCGCACCATGTTGCGCGTCGCCGCGCCGCCGTTCTGAACGATGCCGTCGCCCGTGTTGATGTCGTGCAGCAGGAAGTCGCCGTAGGGATGGATCGTCTTGCTTCCCAGCGACGCGTCGACGACGAAGAGACCGCCGTTCAGCGAGGTGCCCGGGGCCGCGGTGGTGAACGAGTCGGTGTGGCAGGTCACACAGCCGATGGAGTCGAAGACCGCCTCGCCGGCGGTGACGTCGCTGGTGATGGGACCGCGCGGCGGCGCCTCGGTGGAGCGCATGAAGCGGGTGAAGGCCTCGACGTCCGGACCGAACGGGTTCGGCCCGGTCGCCGCGTCCTCGGGATCGGGCTGCGTGTCGAACGCCGCGACGGAGTTGCCGTTCGAGGTGTTCTCGGTCGGAAAGATCGGGCTGGTGATCCCCATCTCGTTGAGGTAGGCGTCCGCCGCGAAGGAGAGCAGGCTGGCGTGCTGGTCCTTCCAGCCGAAGCGGCCGACGCGCATGACCAGCCTGCCGCCGCCCACTCCCGTTTCCAGGACCGGGACCATGATGCGGGTGCCCCGCATCGCGACGGGCTGGGCGAGCTCGACGGTCTTGAAGTCGATGTCGTTGATCGCCTCGACGAAGCCGTCGCCGAGGACGTTGAGCGAGGTGCGGAAGGTGCGCGTGTTGTCGCTGTCGAAGACCTGCTCCTGAATGGCGGGATCGATGGCCCGGTCGTTGATCAGCGAGCCGCCGGCGTGATCGGTGAAGACGCCGCCGGAGGTCACGCCCGCCCGCAGCTCGTTGACCTGCGCGCTCGATCCCGAGACGGGGTTCTGGTGGCACTCGCGGCAGGCCTGGGCGTTGTAGACCGGACCCAGGCCGTCCATGATCTCCTCGACGCTGTCGAATTGGGCGCGGTCCAGATCGAAATTGGGCTGACTCTCGAAGCCGTTGGTCACATTGTTGAATCCGGTCGGAGCGTCCACCGCGGCCAGGACCAGCGGAAGGGCCACGAGCAATGTCAGAAATACAGAGGTAAAAGGCAACTTCGTAAACCGTCTCTTCAGTCTTGCCATCAGCGGTCTCCTTTACAAGAAGGATCGCCGCCGCCCGAGGCCCACTCCAGACCTCGAGTCAGCTTGGATCCGGCTGCACGGTGGATAAGAAGATCTCCTCTGGCCCCTCTGGGGCACCTGATTCCGCGTAACGGCGGCCTCATAGTGCAAGAAACAAGCCGTCTGACGCGCGTCTCCCCTCTCCGGGCAAGCGGAGAGGGGAGCCGGCGGTGTGACTACTTCCCCTGCGTCCGCACGGGCGGCGCGGGACGTTTCGGGAAGGCTTTCGGATGGTCGTGGATCTGCTTCAGCACCTCGGCCACCCCCCGCTCGAGTTGCGGATCGCGGCCGTCGAGGATGGACTTGACGTCGTTCTCCACCACGATGTCGGGATCGACGCCGTGCCCCTCGATGATCCACTGGCCTTCGAGCGAGACGCTGCCGGCCTCGGGCACGAAGATCTGGCCGCCGTCGATCATCGGGCCGTGATCGTTGATCCCCACCACGCCGCCCCAGGTGCGGGTACCGATCAGGGGCCCGAGGCCGAGCTGGCGGAACATGTAGGGGAAGATGTCGCCGTCCGAGCCCGAGTTCTCGTTGAGCAGGCAGGCCATCGGGCCGTAGAAGACCACCTGCGGGTAGGGTTGCGGATCGTCGTTCGTGCGCCCGTAGTCAACTCCCAGCGGATGGCGCGCCAGCCGCTCCAGGAGCATCTGGGAGATGAAGCCGCCGCCGTTGTTGCGGACGTCGACGATCATTCCCTCCTTGCGGACCTGGCCGAAGTACCACTTGACGAACTCCCGCATCCCGTCCTCTCCCATGTCGGGGAGGTGGATGTAGCCGATCCGGCCGTTGCTCATGCGGGTCACCCGCTCGCGGTTGCGCTGCACCCATTCGAGATAGATCAGGTGCTCCTCGGTGTCGATCGGCCGGAAGGTGATCTCCCGGGCGCCGTCGAGGATGGGCTTCGCGCTCACCGTGAAGCGGACGGGACGATCCGCCTTGTAGCGCAGCAGACGGTAAGGGTTGTCGTTGGCGGCGAGCTCCTCGCCGTCGATCGCCAGCACGTAATCCCCCACGTGGACGTCCACCCCCACCTCGGTGAGCGGCGAGCGGTAGAGATCCTCCTCGTTCTGGCCGGCGAAGATCTTCGCGATCCGGTACCGCCCGGCCGCGCGGTCCAGCTCGAAGCGGGCGCCGGGCAGCGCCACCTTGGGTCGGGGCGGTGTCTTGAAGTCGCCGCCGGCCACGTAGGCGTGGGAGTTGTTGAGCTCGGCGATCATCTCGCCGATCACGTAGTTCACGTCCGAGCGGTGACCGGCGTAGGCGAGCAGCGGCTCATACTGCCGGCGCAGGGCCTCCCAGTCATACCCGTTCATGCTCTCGACGTAAAAGAAGTCGCGGTACCGCCGCCAGGCCTCGCGGAAGACCTCCGTCCATTCCTCGGCGGGCACCCGGTCCACCATCAGCCCGCCGGTGTCGATCGTCTTCTTCGAGTCCTTGCCCGCGGGGGTGGCGTCGTAGACGTTGAATTGTCCGTCCTGGACCACCAGCACCTTGCCGCCGTCCTGGGACAGGGCGTAGCCGCCGACCCCTTCGGTGAGCGTCGCCGTCTTGCGGTCCTTGAAGGTGAAGATCTGGAGCGACGGCTTGAAGGGCGGCTGCCCGAAGCCGTTCGGGGGGCGCTTCACGAAGATCAGGCGCCCGTCGGCGGCGGAGAGCGCGCCGTAGTTGTCGAACGGCACCGGCACGCGGGTCACCCGGGCGGCGAGGCCGTCGAAGTCAATGCGGGTGGGGGTCGGTTTGCCCGGCTTGTCCTCCTTTTTCTTGTCCTCCTTCTTCTCCTCCTCGGCGAGGGCTACCGTGTCCTCCTCCGGCGGGAAGGGGTGGGCCACGTCCTTGCGCAGGGCGAGGGCGTAGATGCCGAAGTTGCGGTCCTCGGCGAAGTTGAAGTCGAAGGTATCGAACTGCGGCAGATAGGAGCGGGCGGAAAGGTAGTAGAGATAGTCGCCCTTGGGGTCCCAGGCGGGTTGATTGGCGTGGAACTGCTCGTCGGTGATCCGCCGGAGCTTGCCGCCCTCCACGCTCCAGATCCAGATGGAGCGGAAGCCGGTCGGGTTCGAGACGCTGAAAGCCAGATGGTCGCCGCCCGGAGACCAGGCGTAGTCGCGGATCTCGCCGCGGGTTTCCCGGACGACCTCGGTGAGCTTCTTGTCGGCCACGGTGACCACCCAGAGGCGGCCGTCCTTGTCGGAGAAGGCGAGCCGCTTGCCGTCGGGCGACCACTCCGGGTCGTAGCGCATGGCCTTGCCGCCGGTGGTGAGCCGCTCGGGCTTGCCCTTCCCCAGCGCGTCGACGACGTAGACCTCCTCCTCGCCGCTCAGGTCCGAGATGAAGGCGATCCGGCGGCCGTCGGGCGACCAGCGGGCCCACTTGTCGTGCGCCCCGGAGGAACGGGTGAGGTTGCGGGTGACCCCCTTCTCGATCGGCGCGTTGAAAACATCGCCGCGGGCCACGAAGAGCGCGCGCTCCCCCTTGGGGGAGAGGGTGGCGTCCTCGATCTGGCCGGCGGCCGGGGTCTGCGAGGGCCGGGTGTCGAGGCCGTCGCCGGGGACGTCGATCGACAGATGGCGCGACGTCCCCGTGCGGGTGTCGAAGACGTTCAGCTCGCCGTTCTGCTCGTAGACGATCTGCCCGTCCTGATCCGCGCTGGGCCAGCGGACGTCCCATTGCGTGCTGCGGGTGAGTTGAGCCGTAGTACCGCTCCCCGGGTCGTAGGAATAGAGGTTGAGCGTGCCGGTGCGATCCGAGTTGAAATAGATCTTGCCGCCGATCCACATGGGATCGCGCTCGGTGCGGGGGGTGTCGGTGATCTTCTTCGTCTCGTGGGTGGCGAGATCGAACGTCCAGAGATCCTGCGCCCAGCCCCCCTGATAGCGCTTCCAGGTACGGAAGTCGCGGGCGAAGGGGGTGTAGACGACCTTCTTCCCGTCTGGAGAAAGGTCGGCACCGCCGCTGATCGGCATGGGGAGCGCCTCGCCAAGCCCGCCTTCCACCGGCACCGCGTAGATGCGGCTGCCGGGGTGGTCCCAACCGTCGCGCAGCGAGCGGAAGAAAACGGACTTGCCGTCCGGCGTCCAGCCATAGACCTGGTTGTCGAAGCCCCAGCGGGGAGGGAGCGGGCCGCGGGCGGGATAGAAGGTGAGCTGCTTGGGCACGCCGCCGGCCGCCGGGATGACGTAGACCTGCTCGTCGCCGTCGTACTGGCCGGTGAAGGCGATCCATTTGCCGTCCGGCGAGAACTTGGCGAACATCTCGAGCCCGGGATGGGCGGTCAGGCGGCTGGCCGGCCCGCCGGCCGAGGGGGCGGTCCACAGGTCGCCGGCGTAGGTGAAGACGACCTTGTCCTTATAGATGTCCGGAAACCGGAGCAATCGGGTCTGGGCGGACGCCACGCCGGAGGCGAGCCCAGCCGCTACGACGGCGCAAACCAGGAATCGTACGAATCGAATGACGCGGATGCCGCGAATACTGCGATACATGGAACCTCCCCCTGTGCGTTTGAGACCAGCGGACGCTCGGAGAAGTACGGAGGGGAGGGGGGTGGGGTTGCAGAAGGGAAACCGTCCACTCGAGGCGACGCGAGCCGGACCGGTGGCCGCGCCGCCGAGGCCCCTCATCACCCCGGCCCGGCGGACAGAGGTCCGTTTACGAGGTCAGCCGGCGTCAAGATCCGGGCTCGCGGCCGACATCCTCATCGCCCCGGCCGTCGGCCACATTGGCTTCGTGGAGTTCCACCGCGCCGCCGACAGCTTCGATGCCGGCCGGTGGGCGGTGGAACGGGCCGGCGAGGATCTGGACAGCGTGCTGGGGGCTCCTCCTACGGATTCTCCGTGAGCGCCTCTCGCGGCATGTTCCAGATCTCGAAGCCGTGGGTGGCGTCGTTGGCGATGAAGTAGATCTCGTGACCGGAGAGGAAGAAGCCGCTCGGGTTCGAGGGGAGCGGGCCGGGCGCGACGTCCTGCACCATCCGGGTGCCCGCCCGCGTGCCGTCGCTCACCCAGGGCTCGTGGCCGTGGACTCCGTCGTCCGCCGAGAAGAGGAGGAGACCGCCGACCCCGGCGAGTTTCCCCAGGTAGGAGGAGCGGGCCCCGGGAACGATGTCGGCGACCAGGCGCGTGCCGGCCGCCGTGCCGTTGGTGACCCACAGCTCGCGCCCATGGACGCCATCGTCGGCGGCGAAGAAGACGCGGTTGCCCACGGCGGCGAAAGAGGCGACCGAAGACCCTGAGGCTCCCCGGGCGATATCGGCGAGCATGCGCGTGCCGGCCGCCGTGCCGTCGCTCACCCACAGCTCCCGCCCGTGGATCCCGTCGTCGCCGGCGAAGAAGACCCGCCCGCCGGCGAACGCGAAGGACCCGGGCTGAAAGTAGTTCAAGTTGAAGCTCGGCTGCTGCCCGGGCTTGAGGGGCGCGATCCGGTTGAGACGGCGGGTGCCGGCCGCCGTGCCGTCGCTTGCCCACAGCTCGATGCCGGCCGCGTCGACGTTGCTGAAGAGGAGGCTCGATCCCAGGGCGGCCCAAAAGGCAGGGTGTTGAAAAACGTGCCCCGTGTCGACCGGCTTCGTGCCGGCCGCTGTGCCGTCGCTCGTCCACAGCGAGGTCTGAACCGGGTCGGTGTAGATGGAGACCGAGAAGAAAAGCCGGTTACCGACGACAGCGCGCTGCTCCGGAAGGCCCCGGTCGAAGCTGTGCAGGATGGTGGTCCCTGCCTCGGTGCCGTCGGTCTTGACAAGGGCCTCGCCGGTTCCCGACGCGATGAAGTAGAGCGATCCACCGATCTTCGCTGCCCCGTCCAGGCCCAACACCTCCAGGTTGGAGGTCGCGGGCACCGTCAGAGTCCCGGCCGCGGTGCCATCGGTGACCCACAGGGCAAAGTCGTAGGAGAAAAAGAGCCGGTCGCCGATCAGGGCGAGCGGAGTGGGTGGGAGAGTGCCGTCAAAGCCTCGGACGGGCACCAGGCGATCCACTTGGAAGGTCCCGCCGGCGCTGCCGTCGCTCCGCCAGAGATCCGTCACGCCATCGGTCCCCGGTTCGCCGGAGAAGAAAAGCATCGTGCCGTTCAGGTCGGCCAACGGAGAGAGGAAGGGGGAGGTCTGGAGGTCGAGCGGGGCGACCTTGGTGAGGCTGTCCGGCGAGCCGTCGGTCGACCAGAGGAACCAGCCCTGCCTGTCGCGGGCGTCGAAGAGCCAACGGCCGCCCAGGACGCCCAATCCCGAAAACATGCCCGAGCCGGGCAGGAGATCCGCCGCCACGGGATAGGTGCCGGCCGCCGTGCCGTCGCTCACCCAGGGATGGAAGTCGTGGAATCCGTCGAAGAGGAAGAAGCCGAGCCGGTCGCCCACGGCGAACATGTACCGGCCGAGCTGCGGTCCGGGAAGCGGCCAGGCCGGCCGGGTGCCGGCCTCCGTGCCGTCACTGACCCAGAGATTTCTCGAGCCCCAGAAGAAGAGCCGGTGGCCGGCGGCGAACAATCCGCCGGGAGAGCCCTCCTCGGGGAGACCGGAGAAATCCTTGACCAGGGTGGCGCCGGCCAGAGTGGCGTCGCTCTTCCAGAGCGCGCGGCCCCCGGCCGTGGTCCGAAAGAAGAACAATTGAGAGCCCACAGCCGCGACGTTGGACTCAACGCCGGCGAGCGGATGGGTGCCGGCCGCCGTGCCGTCGCTCACCCAGGGACCTCCGGTCGTGCCGAACGCCTCGAAGAAAAGCCGGCCCCCGAGGGCGACGACCGGAGGGGCGAACGCGTTGCCGGTGAAGGTCACGCCCGGAGCCCCGGCATTGAGCTGAACGGTGCCGGCCGCCGTGCCATCGGTCGCCCAGAGCGACTCACGCTGCGTCTGGGAACCGATGCTGAAGACCAGAAAGCCTCCGGCCCGGCCAATCAGCGAAGGGCGTGCCGCCGAGGGGCTTGCGGGGACGCGGAAGCTCCAGAGGCGGACGGTGCCGAAGGCCGTGCCGTCCGTCACCCAGAGCTCCCCTTTGGAGCCATCGGCGCTGAGCCCTGAGAGAAGAAGGCGGCCTCCAGCCTCTCCCAGCGGGGCGAGGGAGTGGCTGGCGGCGGACGATCCGGGACCGAAGGCCGGACCCGTCCCTCGCGGCGTGCCGTCGCTCACGAACAGCAGGTTGTGCAGGCCATCGAAGGCGGTCCAGTACATCTTGTGCCGAAAGGCCGTAAAAAAGGCGGGAAGGGACGAACAGAGGCCCGGGCAGGTGTCCTGGAGCATCAGGGTGCTGGCGGCGGTGCCGGCGGTGCGCCAGAGCTCAACGCCGTGGATATTGTCGTTCGAGCGGAAATAGAGGACACCGTCGAGCTCCACGGCCGTTCTACCAATGCGGTCGAAGGAACCCAGCGGTGATGCGAAGGAAGGCTCCTTCCCGAGGTCCAGCAACATGGACGCCGGTTGCGCCCGGGCAGCGGCGAGCACGGTGGTCAGAAGGGCCAGGGTGGCCAGCGTGAGCGACCTCGTCCTCATGTCTCCTCCTGGAGGCTCTCCGGATTTTCCTTAAGAGCGGTCTCAACCTCGTTTCGAGCAATCTATGCCATTGGAGCATTATTTGGCAAGAGCCGAGGGCGCGGGCCCTCCCTCTCTCCCGGGACGGGAGAGGTGGGTTGGGCGACTACCTCCCCAATGTAGAGACGCCCCGTGCCGGAGGGAACCTCCGGTGGGGGCGTCTCCGAAGCGGAGACAACGGCTCAAACCGGAAGGGATCGTCCCGGCGGCACCTGGGCAAATCCAGGGTGGCCTGTGCCCGCGGACAGTCTTCGAGGGATCAGGGTTATCGCCGCCTCGGAGACGCCCCCACCGGGGGTTCCCCCCGGCACGGGGCGTCTCTACATTACCTGGGGGAGGTCACCGAGGCTCCTACGGATGCCCCCCAAGGGCAGTCGCCGGCATGGCCCACAGCTCGAAGCCGTGGGTGGCGTCGTTGGCGGTGAAGTAGACGTCCTGGCCGGAGACGAGGAAACCGCTCGGGCTCAAGGGGAGCGGGCCGGGCGCGATGTCCTGGAGCAGGCGGGTCCCCGCCAGAGTGCCGTCGCTCGTCCAGGGCTCGACGCCGTGGATGCCGTCGTCCGCCGAATAGACGAGGACGCCGCCGGCCGCGGCGAGGTTGCCGGGATAGGAGGAGCCGTCTCCAGGAACGACGTCGGCGACCATGCGGGTGCCAGCCGCCCGGCCGTCGCTCACCCATAGCTCGCGGCCGTGGACGCCATCGGCGGCGGCGAAGAAAACCCGCGGGCCCACGGCGGTGAGAGAGCTGATCGCCGACCCGGGCGCTCCTCGGGCGATGTCGGCGAGCATGCGCGTGCCGCCCGCCGTGCCGTCGCTCACCCACAGCTCGCGACCGTGGACCCCGTCGTCGCCGCTGAAGAAGACCCGCCCGGAGGCGACCGCGAGAAACCCGGGGGCCACGCCGACGCCCGGAGCGGCGGCGCCCAACGCGGGCGGGAGGACGATGACCCGGGCGAGACGGTAGGTACCTGCCGCTGTACCGTCGCTCGTCCAAAGCTGAATACCCGAGTTGTCGTCGTCGCTGAAGACGAGGCGCGATCCCAGGGCGGCCCAGAGGACAGGGCTGTGAAAAGCGCGCCTCGTGGCGACCGGCTTCGTGCCGGCCGCCGTGCCGTCGCTCGTCCACAGCGACGAGGACTGAGTCGTGCCGTTGAACCTGGTGACCGAGAAGAACAGCCGGGTGCCGACGGCGGTGAGCTGCGACAGACGCTCGGTATTGGGGTTGAAGTTGTACAGAAGGAGGGTCCCGGCGGCGGTGCCGTCCGTTTTGAAGAGACCGGTGCCCTGGGTGACTCTTTCCCCTATGAGATAGAGCGACTCACCGACCTTCACCGCGCCTGAGGTCAGCGACAGGGGCGAGCCCTCGGGCACCTGCAGAGTCCCAGCCGTCGTGCCATCGGTCGCCCACAGCGCAGAGGTGATGGAGAAGAAGAAACGGCCGCCGGCCCGGCCGAGCGGGACCAAGGGGAAAAAGCCGGCACCGCCGATGGATGCACCTCCGGCTGGCGCGAAGCTCTCGATGGAGAACGTCCCGCCGGAGCTGCCGTCGGACCGCCAGAGCCTCTCCCCGTTCGAATCAATGGAGGAGAAGAGCAGATCGCCTCCCAGGTCCCCCAACGGAAGAATCGACGAAGAGGTCTGCACGTTGAGCGGGCCGACCTTGGAGAGGCCTCCCGGCGTGCCGTCGCTCGCCCAGAGGAACCAGCCTTGCCCGTCACGGGCATCGAAGAGCCAGCGACCGCCCAGGACGCCCAACCCCGACCCCAGGGCCGGGCCGGGGTGGAGCTCCGCCACGGAGTGGGTGCCGGCCGCCGTGCCGTCGCTCACCCAGGGCTGCAGGCCGTGGGCTCCGTCGTCGGCGAAGAAGGCGAGCCGGTCGCCGAAGGCCAGAAGCCGGCCAATCCCCACCCCGGAGAACTGTTGCACCGGGACGGTGCCGGCCTCCGTGCCATCGCTGACCCAAAGCTCCTGAGCGGTCTTGAAGAAGAGCCGGCCGCCCACGGCAGCCATCGCTTCAAGTGAATTGGAGAACGGCCCCTTGACGAACTTGGTTCCGTCCATGGTGCCGTCGCTCTTCCAAAGCTCCGAGCCCGTGGCCACGAACCGAACGAAGAACACCTGCGGCCCCACCGCCGTCAGCGCGGGACCGAAAGAGACATCGGTCAGCGACCGGGTGCTGGCCGCGGTGCCATCGCTCGCCCAGAGCTCGAGCCCGGTCGCCGTGAAGGACTCGAAGAAGAGCCGGTTGCCGGCGGCGGTGGCATTGCTGGGGAGAATGGACCGGCCGGCGGCCTGGGCATGGATCGGGAGGGTACCGGCCGCCGTGCCGTCGGTGGCCCAGAGCGTCTCACTGGGCGTCGACTGTCCGGTGGTGAAGAGGATGCGCCCGCCGGCCCGGCCGATCAACGCGGGGATTGCGGGGACGCGGAACACCCGCAGGCGGACGGTACTGGCCGCCGTGCCATCCGTCGCCCACAGCTCCCCCTTGGAGTGGTCCAGGGAGAGCCCCGCGAGGAGGAGCCGGTCTCCCGCCTCTCCCATCGGAACCAGGAAACGGCCAGCGGCGGGAGAGCCCGGCCCGAAGGCCAGAACCGTCCCCTGCGGCGTACCGTCGCTCGCGAGCACCTGGGATTGCAGGCCGTCGGAGGCGAGCCAGTAGATCCTGTGCCGGAAGACCGTGAGGAAGGACGGAAACGACGAGCAGATTCCCGGGCAGGCGTCCAGGAGCATGCGGGTGCCCGCGGCGGTGCCGTCCGAGCGCCAGAGCTCCGAGCCGTGGACGCCGTCGTTGGAGACGAAGTAGAGGACGCCATCGAGCTCCACGGGATTGACCAACGGTAAGACTTGCGCGCCCAGGGGCGACGCGAAGGAAAAGGCATCCCCGATATCCTTCACCATGGACGCCGGCTGCGCCTCGGCAGATGAAAGCAGCGTGGGCAGAATCGTCACAGCGGCCAGCGCGAGCAACCTCGTCCTCATGTCTGATTTCCTCCTGGAGCGCTCAATGTCTTTGCATCAATTCACATCTCTGGAGTGAGGTGATTGGCCCAGCAATAACGTTTCTTCTTCAGGCTTGTTGACGGTGGTCATTCCGTCCGCCGGCCAGCCAGCCTGGAGAACTTCAATGAGGCTCAACTCAACCGTCATCGCCCTGGTTCTGCTCGCAGTCGTCTCGTCCGCCGCCTTCGCGGCCCCGCCGGCTGTCTCGCAGTCCTCGCAAGTCCTTCTCTCCGAGATCTTTGCGCCGGCCGTTTCTACCCATCCAGCCGCCAACCCAGCCCCCACGCCCGCCGGCACCCTGCTGCCGCCGGCGCTGACTTCGATCTGCTCCCCGTGCACGCAAGCCAACTGCACGAGAATCTGCCACCAGACAGCCTTCTGCAGCTTCGACCCCGACACCGGCTGCTCCTTCTGCTCCTGCTTCCTGAACTGATCGCCCTGGTCTGAAGCGGGCGGTCCGGCCCCGCCGGGCCGCCCTTGGCGGGTCAGTGGCCCCGACGTATCTAATACGGTTGGGCGGCGTCCAACGTCGCCCTCCAGGAGAACTTCGCATGTGGCGCCCGCGCGGCAGAAGCCGAACCAAGGACATCAAGGACACCAAGGACAGCAGGGACAAAAGAAGGCCGGACCAGGTACCGTCGTCTGTCCTTAAGGTCTTTGCTGTCCTTGGGGTCCTTCCTTCGACCGCCCGAAGCGTGGCCAGCTCGGCCGGCCCAACGGGCCGGGAGAACGGAGCCCAGGGCTGAGGCCGCAGGCCGATGCCCTGGGTGGAGCGATTTGATAAACACGGTGCGGCCTGAAGGGCCGCGAGAACGTGGGCCGGCGCTTGGAGGCCGAGGCTCTGAGAGAACCCAACTGACGAGACAGCGGACCCGACTTGCGGATGAACGGACCCGACTTGCGGGTCAGCCGACCCGTGGGTCAAGTCGCGCGACCCGCGGGTCCAGTCACGCGACCCATGGGTCCAGCCACGCGACCCGTGGGTCAAGACGCGCGACCCGTGGGTCAAGCAACGTAACCCTCGGGTACTGGCTCATTTTGACCCCGGCTTATTTTCGGAGTCCGGCAACATCGCGATAAGGTCCGCAATCTCCAGCTTCCGGGTGGCGATCCCCGCCGCCATGGCAGGCGTCACACCCTTGCCCAAGGTCATATGAACCCGGCAGAAGTTGTAATGGCAGAAGTGGACCGCGATCGCTGCCGCGTGGTTCTCCAGCTTCTTGGAGTGGCCGTTGGTCAGGCGGGTGAACCGACGCATGCTCATCCTCATGGTCAAATTTTGGCGTTCAATAAAAGACGTGCTCACGTGCCGTTCATCGGGGTTACCGGTGACGGTCCGCTTCTCGGCTGACTGGAGTCGGGCCGGGCTGTAGCGGTTCTCCTCCTGCGTGGAGGCATAGACCTTGTGGAGTTGGGCGAAGTCCACTTCACTGCCGAAGGCGTCCTCGATCGCCGAGACGTACGCCTTGAGTCCATCGGTTGTGATTTGCGGCCGAGAGACCAAGCGAAAGGCGAGATCCTGCGCCAGCTCCGTAGCGGAACCGGTATCCCGCGAGCCTACCAGCCATGACGGCACGAGCTTCGTGTCCGCGTCGATCGCGACGAACGTCCAGACATCGCCGTAGCCAAAAATCCCCTGCTTGGAGGCGGGGACGTTCTTAGCTTTGGCGTAGCAGAACTCCCAGATCTCATCGATCTGCAACCGCTTGCAGGGCAGGTTGACCAGCTTCTCGTCCGAGTACACCGCGCAAACCTTCGCGAGGTCCAGGAGGAGCTTTGTGACGGTGTTCCGAGCAACGCCGGTCATGCGGGCGGTGGAGCGGATGCTGCAACCCTCAACAAGGGCTGCGATGACGGCGGTACGGTCGGCGTTGCTGAGGACGTTTGCCATAATGAGCATTCTACTTGAGCGGACAAGGAAAGTCAAGCCCCCGGTTTCAGAAAATCTAGGTTCTCTGCTACCCTTCGGAGCAGTCATTCAAAAACGAGAGAGGACGAGCCGACCTCATGCCCGAGCATCCGCCCTTGCTTGTTCCCGGTTGGCGCGACGTCCAGGTGGACGACCTTGACGGGTTATTTGTCGACCCGTTCCCTGATCCCCTGGTGCGTCGTGACCTCATCGCTAATTTCCGGCGATTCCTCCTCGTTCTACGGAACCTTGGGGTTACCGGCATGCTTTGGCTTGACGGTTCGTTCGTTACTGAGAAACCTCACCCCCGCGACATTGACCTAGTGCTCTTTGTAACTGACGCCGTGCTTCGCGGGCTAGTCCCTAAGGATCTTGACAGACTCAAGCAACTGATTCATAATAAACCTGATACAAAGTTGCGCTTTAAGTGTGACTTATATTTTTGTGATCCGGATGATGCTGACTGGCGGAGTTATTGGCGCGGATGGTTTGGATATGACCGGAACGAAGAGCCTAAAGGAGTGGCGAGGTTAGCAATATGAGCAACGTTGACGGCTTGCGACGCCAAATCCTCGGAATTGAGCAGCGCGTGACCGCCTATGAACGAACGGGCGAGAGGGATAACCTTGCGCGCGAGCTCAGCGTTGTAAGCTTTCGTCAACATCTCGATGAATTACGGGGCCAACTCACCGAAGAGCTAACGCTGCGCGGCAAGGAGATAATCGAAATTGGAATTGATGAGCCCGAGCCGGGAACGATCCCGCTTCACCTCCTAGCGAAGATCGCCGATAATTACGGGCAAGCCGTTCAGAAAGCCGCTCGCTACAGGCGGCATGGAACATTCAGAGGGCCGGTGCCGCAGGAGATTACCGATTCGCTAGACTTGCGGTTAGCTGCGCTGAAGGGTGGTTCAACACATCTTTATATCACGGGGAGAACTGCACCTGATCTCTTTGGCAATAGCTTGATAGAAGACAGTCTAAGGGAGACATTCGCCGTTCTCCAGGCGTCGTCTTCGGAATCATTAACGGATGCTGTATCGGCGGTCGGTTACTCATCGGCGGCAGCGATTAAACGACTTCTTCGCGAAGTCGCTCGATCCGGTCTGGCTCTTGAAATTAAATGGAGGACGCCCAGCGAGCAAGAAATTCACTGGCAGGGTGATCCTTTAGTAATGGGCCGATTAGCCGATTCTCTTGATGCATTTTCAAAAAGTGAACCGGGAGAAGTAGAAATCGAGGGCAAGGTTATCACCGTCAGCCTGCGTGAGCACTTTGTGATTGAAAGAGACAGCGGAGAAAGCTACTCGGCGGTAGTGGCAGAGCAGGCAATGCCGCAGGTGGAAAGCACGACGCCCGGCACCATGGCCAGGGCAACGCTAATCAAAAATGCGATCAAAAATAAAGTTACTGGACGAGAAAAGGTTTCTTACACGTTGGTTAACCTGGCTCGTCTTTAGGCTTACCATAGTAGCGCGTCAATGCGGCATTTCGAGCGATAGCACTGCGCCGCTCAGGAGTAAGGCTCGCCGCCCTTGCTGCGCCACCTTTCAACCCGCCACGTCTCCCCAACAGTGCGGCAGCAGTCTTAACAGGGTCCTCCGGTTCGGACTCAGGCTCCGGCGGAGCCGTTCCTGTCAGCCGAGCAACAGAATCAAAGGCGCGGGAGTTGAAATCACGGGGACGCTTTGGCGTGCTTGACCGGTTTTGCATGACCAAGGGTAACACAGGGCGGTCCCGGGATGGGACCGCCCTGTGCATTTCTACAGGTAAGACTTGAGGATCGGGGCGGGGTTCGGCAGCTCGCCGCGGATGAGCGCCGGGGCGATCTCTCCCGCGAGGGTCTTAACCTCCCGGAAGCTCCGGAGGGTAGCGATGATCCGGCACCCGTCCAGGTAGACCAGGACGTGCCGGTGCCGCCCGGCGTAGCTCGCGGGGCCTTCTTCGGTCCCCGCGAACGATCCGAACGGTAGCGAGATATGGCCGTTGACCATGACCAGCTCGCCGCCTTCCAGGCGCACGGTGAAGCTCCCCCGGCGCCATGCCAGGGAGATAGGGCGCCCTGCCCGCGCTACGGCTTGCAGGTGGCGGTCCGCTGCCGCCGCAAGCCATCCGCCGACCGAAGGGTAGCCTTCCCCTGCTGCCGCTTGCTTCCATCTCGCGGACTGCCGGACATCAGCATGCACGGTAAACGTGGCGACCTTCACGGGGCGACCTCGCGGGGCATGAGACTGGCCCGATGGCGTTCCGCGGTGCCTCTCGGGTCCGCCATCGCCGCCTCGATTGCGGCGGCGATCTCCTCCACTTCACCGCTACAGTCACGCGCGAGCCGGTTGTAGGCCATGCCCAGCGCGGAATACGTCGTTCCTCCTCCTGCCCATTCGAGGACGTATCGCAGGTGGCGCAGGTCGGCCACCACGGCGCGCAGGATCGCGTCCACGTCGCCGCGCTTGTGGGCGGGCCACCAACGCGGGGCGGCACAGCGGTACAGCTCCGTGAGGAGTAAGGCGAGACGGCGCAGCGCGGCGGCATCACCCTTGCGGGTGAAGATGACCAAGAACGTCTCCCTGAAACCCTCCCGCCATCGCATGTTCGTGACCCGCTTGCTCATGACGGTTTGCCCTGCCATGAGTCCAGCTCGACTTCCAGGCGGTCGGTCAGCTCGCCGATTGCCAGGGCGATTGACTTGCCGACCTCTGCAAGGCGGATCTCGTACTCGTCTGAGTTGCTGAAGGCCGGCCCGCACCAGGAGGATAGGGCGCCCTGGACGTGCCGGAGATCGGCGACCGCCGCTCTCAGCTCGGCGGGAAAGATCCCCTCCCGATGGTCGGGCCACTGGCCCCACGTTTCGATGACCATCTCGTATTGGAGGTGGCCGAACGCCCGCATGGCCGCGTTGGCGCGGGCGTCCGTGAACATCACGAGGAAGATTTCCCGAAAGCAGGGGAAGTCCTCCCAGCGGTCGGGAGAGATGACGGGCGGGGAAACGGCCTTTTCAGGCGGGGACGGGGGCGGGGTAGACTTAGACAGCTCGCGCATGGGGTCAAGGCTCCTTGCTCGGGTTAGGTCCGGTGCTGGTGTGCTGAGCACCACACCGGGCCGTCTGGTTTCGGCGGGAAAGGGCTCATCCCTTACCCTGCCAGACGGCACCCTATACCCAAAACGGCCGGCCGTAAACCCCTGATTCTAAAGAATATTTCACGTTAGCTTAAAATGAGCCAGTACCAACCCTCGGGTCGAGACACGTAACCCTCAGGTCGAGACTCGCGACCCTTGGGTCAGGTCACGCGACCTCGGGTCAAGTCACGCGACCCTTGGGTCAAGTCACCTCGCTGGCGGGGCCGCTCACCAAACTGCCCTGGCGGGTCATCGGGCTCGCGGGGCGGCTCTCCGCACTCCTGAGGCCGGGTTTCGCCTTCGAGCGCCGCTCGGCACCAAGGCTTCCAACTCGGGCAGACGGTGAGGACGATCCGACCGAGGTCTGACGACAGGGCCATGATACCGTTTCGCCCCCCATGGGCGAGCACGCATCCCTCCCCGCCTCCCCCGAAGCCGTCCTCTTCGACTGCGACGGCGTCGTTCTCGACAGCGAGGTTCTCTGGGACCGGGCCGAGGTCGAGTTCCTCGCCCGGCGGGGAATCGTGTTCGATTCGGCTCGCACCAAGCCGCTCATCACCGGCCTTGGAATGACGGCGGGAATCCTCCTTCTTCAGGAGCAGTACGGGCTCCCGGGGGACATTGAGGAGCTGTCGCGCGAGCGGATCGAGATCGTCCGCGGCTTCTTCGAGCGGGAGTTGCGGTTTACGGAAGGTTTTTTGGATTTTTTCGAGACGAGGATCCGCGGACGCTTCCGGACGTGCATCGCCACCTCCATGAGCGCGGACATCTTCGCCGTGGCGGACCGGCGGCTGGGGATCTCCCACCTCTTCGACGGGCGCGTCTACTTCCCCTCGCACGTCGGCGGCCGGGCCAAGCCGGAGCCGGATCTCTTTCTCTACGCCGCGGCCCAGCTCGCGGCACCGCCCGAGCGGTGCGTGGTGATCGAGGACTCCCCCCGGGGCATCGAAGCCGGCCGCCGCGCCGGCATGAGGGTCATCGGCCTCGCGACGACGCACCCAAGAGAGCTCATCGCCAATGCGGACGTGGTGGTGGGGTCGTTTGTGGAGATGGACGCTAAGCTGTCTTAAAGCTCCGCCTTCCTGCGCGAAGGCTAGAGGGAAAAAAGCCCGAAAACGGGCTTGCGGCCTCCGGCAACTTCGAGTAGCATGCCCCCCTGGTTCCTAAAATAGTATTTTGCTGCCTAATTTTCTGTGCAGTCGTGGGGTGGGGAGCGGAAGCAAGACCTCCAACTGGATGCGAGTCCAGAAAGAAGACCTCTATGAAAACAAAGCTCGTCGTCGCCGCAGTCCTGATGGCCGCTCTCCTGGCCGCTCCGAGGGCCAACGCCCAAGCCAACGCCGCGAACTACGTCTTCAGCACGACGGTGACCGGGTCGCTGACGGACATGAGCACCGGCACGACGACGCTCGTCGCCGCCGACCAGGACGACACCGCGTCGGCGGTGACCCTGATCGGCTTCGACTTCTACTTCATGGGGGTTCGCCAGGACCGCTTCTCGGTGAACTCGAACGGCACGATCCGCTTCGGCGCGACGACCGTCTCGAACACGCTCTACGATCCGCTCGGCCAGGCCGGGCAGTCGCTGATCGATGCCTATGGCGCGGATCAGCGCACGCACGCGGGCAACGGCAAGGTCCATTTCAAGGTCACCGGCTCCGCGCCGAACCGCGTGGCGGTCATCGAGTGGCTCAACATGCAGTCGGACTTCAACGCCGGCGGCACGGCGGACCTCACCTATCAGGTGCGCCTCTCGGAGACCACCGGCACCATCGAGTTCGTCTACGGCTCGATGTCGATGAGCGCCGCCGGCGCGGCGGACGTCAACTCGTCGAGCCCGCAGTACGGCTTCTCCTCGAACAACGTCGTCGGCACGGTCGGCTCGATCACCGCCGCCCAGAGCGGCACGCCGGCTCCGACCTTCAGCGGCGCTTCGGCGACCCCGGTGAACAATCTCTACGTGGCCGGCACGATCCCCGTTCTCACGTCCGCCGCGGACGGCTCGCGCCGCACCTTCCTGTTCACTCCGCCGGCGGTCAATCCGCCGGGCGGGCCGATGACGTTCACCGGCGTGACAGCCACCGGCATGACGCTCAACTGGACAGACTCCTCGAACGAGACCGGCTACGCCGTCTACATCTCGACCGACAACGTGAATTTCAGCTTCCTCAACACCGCGGCCCAGAACGCGACCAGCTTCAACGCCACCGGCCTGATCGGCGCCACGACCTACTTCTGGCGGGTGTACGCCGTCAACGAGGGCAACACGGCGTTCCTCGCCGGCAGCCAGGCGACCGCCACGCCGACGCCGAACAGCTCCCTCGGCACAGGACTTTGGAGCGCTCCGGGAACCTGGTCGACGGGCATCGTCCCGACCAGCAATGACGCCGTGACCATCACCGGGGGGACGACGGTGACGATCGATACGGCCGCGGTCGCCTACTCGGTCTCCGTCGCGGGCACTCTCCAGTGGGAGCAGACCACGGCGCGGACCCTGACGGTGACGACCGACGTCACCGTTCAGGGCGGCGCCACCTTCCAGTCCAACCCGGCGGGTACCCAGACGGCCCACAACCTCAGCGTCGGGGGAAACCTGACGAACAACGGCACGCTCGACTTCTCGACCAATGCGGATACGGCGGGCGCCATCATCACCTTCACGGGCGTGGGGAACACCACGTTCTCGGGCACGGGCGCCACGACCGACATCCGCCAGATCACGGTCAACAAGGGCACGACGCCGGCCCCGATCGTGGAGGTCATGCCCTCCAGCTTCACCGTCCGCGGCGTGACGACGGACACCGTCGTCGGCGGCTGGCTGGTGATGACCAACGGCACGATCAAGATCTCGGGAACCTTCGCCGGCACCAGCCGGGTCTTCGCCACGGCGGCCTACACGATCCCCGTGAGCTTCGGCTTCTGGCTCAACAATCCCAATTACGTCGTCGCGGGGCAGAACGGCTCGCCGACCAACAACGGCCTGCTACGCGTCTCGCAGGGCACCTTCAACATCGGCACGGCCACCGGCAACTCGATGGGCTTCGCCGCGGGCAGCACGGTCACCGTCGAGGGCGGAGCGGTGAACGCCGCCGGCCGCTTCGGCGTCACCGCGGCCGCCAACTCCATCACCTACACGCAGACCGGCGGCACCATCACGGTCTGCACGATCGGCAACGCATCGACCACCCTGGCGAGCTTCGATCTCGGCACAGGGACGGGGACTACCAGCATCACCGGCGGCACCATCATCGTGCAACTGGCCAACACCGCGGTGAGCGGACCGCGCGACTTCCGCAACCAGTCGGGGCTCACCGGAACGCTGTCGGTAACTGGGGGGACGCTGCAGGCCGGCAACGCCGCCTCCGGCGCCGCCAAGACCTTCAGCATGGCTGGCGTGCTCCCCAACCTGGTAATCACTAACACCTCGGCCAACCACACCGTGAACATGCTGGCGCCGGCGGTGTTCAACAACGTCTCCCGCAACATCACCATCAACACCGGAACCACGTTCAACATCGGCAGCAATGTGTTCCTCTTCAACGGGAACACCCTCACCAATAACGGGACGCTGACCGCCAATGGCGCGGCCAGCAATTTCGTCTTCTTCGACAGCGGCGCGATCGGGCCGCAGACCTACACGGGTACCGGAGTGGTCACCGCGCCGATCACCAACCTCGCTTTCCAGAACGACGTCACTTTCGGTCCAGCGGTGAATCCCGTGGTCGCCAACGCGGTTCGGTTGTTCAGCGGCAACGTCACCAACAGCAACAAGATCACCCTCGGCAACGGCGGCGCCACCACCGGCATCGTGCAGATCGGCAACACCACTACGCCGACCGCCGCCGGTGCGTTCGACTTGCCATTCACTTTCAACCTCGGCACGGGCGGGCAGACCCTCTCCTACCTGCGCACCACCGCTTCACGGACCACCGGGCCCGAGGTCAACCCGACGCGCATCTTGACCACCTTCACCTACGACGACAACGATCCGACGCACACCCTGACGATCGGCGGCGGCGATCTCACCGTGACCGGCAACACCGCCGGCTCGCTCGCCCTCACCAACGGCCGGGTGATCACCAACGCCAACACTCTCTATTTCAACCCCTCCGGGGCCATCGGCACGGTGACGCGCACCACCGGCTATGTCGACGGCAACTTCAAGAAGAACTTCACGGTAGCCGCCAGCAAGACGTTCGAGTTGGGCACGGCTAACGGCTTTACGCCGGTCATCTTCAACGCCACCGCCGGGACGTTCCCGACGGACGTGACGGTGGCCGCGGTCCAGACGCCCGCTCCCGGCATCCAGCCGTTGACCGCGGTGCTCACCCGCTACTGGCGGCTGACGGCGACGGGCGTCACCGCCGACGTCACCTTCAGCTATCTCGACCCGGCGGACATCCCGGGGACGGTGACCGAGGCCAACCTCCGCGCCCTGCGGCACGAGGCGGGCAACCCGGCCGACTACAGCGATCAGGGCGGCACGGTCAACACGGCGGCCAATACCCTTACGGTAACGGGGGTCACCTCCTTCTCCGACTGGACCCTGGGCGAGGCCGGGGCCGATCTCGCGATCTCCAAGACCGACGGCGTCGCCACGGTGACCCCGGGCGGCACGACGACCTACACCATCGTGGTGTCCAACGGCGGCACGGTGGGCAACCCCGCGGCCACCGTCACCGACAACTTCCCAGCCGGGCTGACCTGCTCGACGACCTGCGTCGGAGCCAACGGCGGCACCTGCACCGCCGGCCCGACAGCCGGGAACATCAACGACTCCGCCAACATCCCCTCCGGCGGCTCGGTGACCTACACCGCGGTCTGCATGGTCGGGGTCGGCGTCTCGGGCTCGATCAGCAATACGGCCACGGTCTCCGGCGGCGCCGTCAACGACGCCGTCGCGGGCAACAACTCGGCGACCGACACCGACGGCGTGGCCGCCACCGCGGACCTCTCGGTCACCAAGACGGACGGCGTCGTCAGCGCGACGGCCGGCGGCTCGGTCACCTACACCATCGTGTTCAGTAACGCGGGTCCGAGCACGGCGACAGGCGCCACCGCGGCGGACACCTTCCCGGCGGCCTGCACCACCGTCACCTGGACCAGCGTCGCCGCGGGCGGCGCCACCGGCAACACCGCCTCCGGCTCCGGCAACATCAGCAACTCCCTCAACCTGCCGTCGGGCGGCAGCGTCACCTACACGGCGACCTGCTCGATCTCCGGAGCGGCGACCGGATCGCTGAGCAACACCGCGACCATCACGGCGCCAGCCGGAGTCACCGATCCGACGCCCGGCAACAACTCGGCGACCGACACCGATGGTCTGGGAGCGAGCGCGGACCTGAGCGTCACCAAGACGGACGGCGTCACCACGGCCACGGCCGGCGGCAGCGTCACCTACACCATCGTGTTCAGCAACGCCGGGCCGAGCACCGCGACGGGCGCCACGGCGGCCGACACCTTCCCGGCGGCCTGCACCACCGTCACCTGGACCAGCGTCGCCGCGGGCGGTGCCACGGGCAACACGGCTTCCGGCTCCGGCAACATCAGCAACTCCCTGAACCTGCCGGTGGGCGGCAGCGTCACCTACACGGCGACCTGCAACATCTCCGCGTCGGCGACCGGCACCCTCAGCAATACGGCCACCATCACGGCACCGGCCGGAGTCACCGATCCGACGCCTGGCAACAACTCGGCGACCGACTCCGACACGCTGGGAGCGAGCGCAGACTTGAGCGTCACCAAGACGGACGGCGTCACCACCGCCACGGCCGGCGGCTCCGTCACCTACACCATCGTGTTCAGCAATGCGGGACCGAGCGTCGCGACGGGCGCTACCGCGGCGGACACCTTCCCGGCATCGCTGACCTGCACCTGGACCAGCGTGGCCGCGGGCGGCGCCACGGGCAACACAGCCTCCGGCTCCGGCAACATCAGCAACTCCCTGAACCTGCCGGCGGGCAGCAGCGTCACCTATACGGCGACCTGCACCGTCTCCGCGTCGGCGACCGGCACCCTCAGCAACACGGCGACCGTCACGGCTCCGGCCGGAGTCACCGACCCGACGCCCGGCAACAACTCGGCGACCGACTCCGACACGATCGCTTTGAGCGCGGATCTCTCGGTCACCAAGACGGACGGCGTCACCACCGCCACGGCCGGCGGCTCCGTCACCTACACCATCGTGTTCAGCAACGCGGGGCCGAGCACCGCGACCGGCGCGACGGCGGCCGACACCTTCCCGGCGGCTTGCACCAGCGTTACCTGGACCAGCGTGGCCGCGGGCGGCGCCACCGGTAACACCGCCTCCGGCTCCGGCAACATCAGCAACTCCCTGACCCTGCCGGCGGGCGGCAGCGTCACCTACACGGCGACCTGCTCGATCTCCGGCGCGGCCACCGGCACACTGAGCAATACGGCGACTGTCACGGCACCGGCCGGAACGACCGATCCGACGCCCGGCAACAACTCGGCGACCGACTCCGACACCCTGGGAGCGAGCGCCGACCTCTCGATCACCAAGACGGACGGCGTCACCACGGCAACGGCCGGCGGCTCCGTCACCTACACCATCGTGGTCAGCAACGCCGGTCCGAGCACCGCGACCGGCGCGACGGCGGCCGACACCTTCCCGGCGGCTTGCACCAGCGTGACCTGGACCAGCGTGGCCGCGGGCGGCGCCACCGGCAACACCGCCTCCGGCTCCGGCAACATCAGCAACTCTCTCAACCTCCCGGTGGGCAGCAGCGTCACCTACACCGCGACCTGCAACATCTCCGCGTCGGCGACCGGCACGCTGAGCAACACGGCGACCGTCACGGCACCGGCCGGAACGACCGATCCGACGCCCGGCAACAACTCGGCGACCGACTCCGACACCCTGGGAGCGAGCGCCGACCTCTCGATCACCAAGACGGACGGCGTCACCACGGCGACGGCCGGCGGCTC
>Ga0134125_10000588_pt1 | contig 48321 bp, 37 predicted proteins | sample KB31751_FD_96464 | JGI IMG/M metagenome (GOLD analysis project Ga0134125, IMG submission 96464) | Terrestrial soil microbial communities with excess Nitrogen fertilizer from Kellogg Biological Station, Michigan, USA - KB3-175-1 | ecosystem: Environmental > Terrestrial > Soil > Unclassified ...
ACCACCGGGTACGGCGAGCCGGCCCCACGACGTGCGAGCTCGCCGTGACCTGACCCCACCACCGGGTACGGCGAGCCGGCCCCACGACGTGCGAGCTCGCCGTTACCCGACCCCACCACCGCCGGGCGACGGCGATCCACCGCCTTCCTGTGCCTTCTCGACTACGCCGCGGCGGCGGGCTCGGGGGCGGTGCCCGCCTGGGCGGCCTGAGCGTGCTCGCGGCTGTCTCGCGAGGAGATCAGCAGGAGCGCGAGCGCGGCCCCGGCGGCGGCGAAGCCCGCCCCGGTCAGGAAGGCTCGGCTGAAGCCGTCGGTCAACGCCTGGACGTGGCTGTGCCCGCCCGCTTTGAGCAGGCTGTCGGTGCGGGAGTTGGCGATCGTCGCGAGGATCGCGAGGCCGAGCGCGCCGCCGACCTGCTGGGCGGTGTTGACCAGGCCCGAAGCCAGCCCCGCCTCCTCGGGTCGCGTGCCGGAGACGGCCGCGATCGTGACCGGCACGAACGAGAAGCCGAGCCCGAGCGCCGCGACCACCGACGGTCCGAGCACGTCGGAGCCGAACGAGCCGTGCGGGCTGACCCGCGAGAACCACAGCAGCCCGCCCGCGATCAGCGTCAGCCCGGCCGCGAGCACCGGCTTGAAGCCCACGCGCGTGACCAGGGCCGAGGCGGCGCCGGCCGAGAAGATGATCGCGAAGGCGAGCGGCAGGTAGGAGAGCCCGGCCTTCAGGGCCGAGTAGTGCAGCACCTGCTGCATGTAGAGCGAGATGAAATAGAACATCGAGAACAGCGACATGCCGATCAGCAGCGCGACGATGTCGGCGCCGCGGACCGTCCGCAGCCGGAAGATCGAGAAGGGCATCAGCGGAGCGCGCCTGCGGCGCTCGATCGCGACGAACACGACGAGCAGCGCGACGGCGGCCGCCAGTCGCTCGATCGTCGCCGCCGAGCCCCAGCCGTCGTTGACGGCTTCGACCATCGCGAACACGAGCAGCGCGAGGCCCGCCGTGACCGTGACCGCCCCGGGGACGTCGAACTCGCGGTGCTCGACCTCGGCGTGGCTCTCGTTCAGCACTCGGGGCGCGAGGAACGTGCAGAGCAGACCGATCGGCACGTTCACGAACAGCACCCAGCGCCATGAGAGCCCGCTCGTCAGGACGCCGCCGAGCAGCACGCCCGCGGCGCCGCCGGCGCCCGCCACCGCGCCCCACACGCCGAGCGCGCGGTTGCGCTCCTCGCCTTCGGCGAAGGTCGTCGTGATGATCGAGAGCGCCGCCGGCGAGACGATCGCGGCGCCGAGGCCCTGGGCGGCCCGCGCGCCGATCAGCCACGCCTCCGACTGCGCCAGGCCGCCGAGCAGCGAGGAGACCGAGAAGACGACCAGTCCGAGCATGAACATGCGCCGGCGCCCGAGCAGGTCCGCCAGGCGTCCGCCGAGCAGCAGGAAGCCTCCGAAGGTCAGCGTGTAGGCGTTGACGACCCACGAGAGGTCGGTCTGGGAGAACTTCAGCGCGGTCCCGATCGACGGCAGCGCGACGTTCACGATCGAAGCGTCGATCACGACCACGAACTGGGTCATCGCCAGCAGCATCAGGGCGAAGTTCTTGTTCTCGTGGCGGGTCGATCCTTGCTCCATCGCTCTTTCCTTTCAGCTCGTCGGGCCGGGGAGGGGGGCTCCCAAGCTATGCCGAGTCGAGGTCGGTTCCTGGCCTCGATCGGCGGGTTTCGCTCAAAGCCTGTGCAAATGTCCACCGTCTCGCTGGAAGATGAACTCCGCTTCCGCTTGCGCGGGACAGTATCATACGGAGCTACGATTCCGTTTCGGGGGCCAGAGGGCGAGATGAACACCACCACTCCCACCAAGCCGATGCGCGCCGATGCGCGACGCAACCGCGAGCGCATCCTCACTGCCGCGCGGGCGCTGTTCGCCCGCGAGCGCCCCGACGTCCAGATCGACGACGTGGCGCGCGAGGCGGGCGTCGGGGTGGGGACCGTCTACCGCCACTTCCCCGACAAGCAGGCGCTGATGGGCGAGCTCGTCAAGGAGCGCTTCAAGATCTTCAACGAGCGGATGCGCCGCGCGATCGCCGAGGGCGAGGATCAGCCCTTCGAGGCGCTCGCCGCCGCGATCCGCGACAACGCCGCCTCCGTCGCCGAAGACGCCGCGACGCGCTTCGCGCTGATGAGCGGCGGCGAGGCCGTCTTCGAGCACGCGGGCGCGGAGAAGGACGAGTTCCTGCGCCTCGCCCGCAAGCTCGTCCTGCGCGCGCGGCGCGCCGGCGAGCTTCGCCCCGACTTCCAGGCCCACGACGTGCCGATGGTGATGTGCGGCGTGTGCGCGACGATCGACCGCCGCGGCGCGCCGTGGGATTGGCGGCGGCATCTGGAGTTGGTCATCTCGGGAATGGCCTCCACCTCCGAGCGTTGAGTCGCTGCGCGGCCTCCGGCAACCGGAGAGGCGCTCCGGGCGCGGTTGGGTGAGAATCGCGGAGTGAGCTCGATCTCGGGGGTGCGGCCGGTCGAGGCGGTGCTGCGCAGGCAGCACACGCTGCTGGAGGGGCCGCGGATCGCGACGGGCGGGGATCTCCTCTACAGCGACGTGATCGCGGGCGGGTTGTTCTCGTGCTCGCCGGACGGGGAGGTCTCGGAGCTGCTCGCGGGGAGGCGCGGGATCGGCGGGATCGCGGCGCATGCCGACGGTGGGTGGGTGATCAGCGGGCGGAGCGTCGTGCACCTCACGGCGGACGGGTCGCAGCGTGAGCTGCTCTCGGACCCGCACGCGCCGGGCTACAACGACATCTCGGCGGGCCCCGGCGGAGAGCTGCTCGCGGGCGAGCTTCGCTACCGGCCGATGAGCGACGACGAGCCCCGCGAGGGGCGGCTGCTCGCGGTCTCGCCCGGCGGCGGGGTGAGGGTGCTCTGCGAGGAGGTCCAGTGGCCGAACGGGATCGGCGTCTCGCCCGACGGCATGACCGTCTACGTCAGCGACTACGCCCGCCGCCGGGTGCTGGCCGTTCCTTTCGCGGGCGGCTCCGCGCGCGTCTTCGCGGACTCGCCGCGCGGCTCGGCCGACGGCCTCGCCGTCGACGTCGAGGGCGGCGTGTGGGTCGCCCTCGGCGAGGGTGGCGGGGTCGCCCGCTTCGGCCCCGACGGGGAGCTGAGCGAGATCGTCGAGCTGCCGGCGGGGTTCGTCTCGAGCCTGTCCTTCGGCGGGGCCGACATGCGCGACGTGCTGATCTCGACGGCCGACAACGAGGTCGAGCCGGCGCTCGGCGGGACGCTGCTGCTCGCCCGCAGCGAGGTGCCGGGTCTGAAGGTCGCGCCCGTCGCTGTCTGAGCGCGGCGGCAGAGGCGGCCGCATCGCTGTCTGAGCGCGGCGGCGGAGGCGGCCGCGTCCCCGCCTTTCGGGCAGGGCGCGGCCGCTCGCAGTGTGCTTCCTTGGCACCCCGGCCTACCGCGGCGAGACGTGGTGGTTGCCGCGGATCACGTCGGCCGGGTCGTACAGGGCCTTGACCGCGCGCAGCCGCTCCCACGTCTCGGCCGGGTAGAAGGCGCTCGCGTCGCTGGGGCGCTCCACGAAGCTCGCGTAGTCCCCGCAGCGCACGTCCGCGACCGCCGCCTCGACGCTCGCCAGCGACGCGTGGGCGGCGGGCTCGAGGGCCGGGTCGAAGACCGGCGCGACCGCGAACACCGAGAACTCCCCGTCGAGCGTTGCCCGCGCGCCCGCGCCGGCGGGCGGCCGGGAGAGCGCCCCGCCAAGGTGGCGCACCTGCACGACGACGAGCCCGGAGGACGGGCCGCCGGCGTCGATCAGGGCCGCCTGGACGCCGCTCGGCACCGAGTCGACGAGCGAGTGGGCCGTGCGGTAGGGCACGGGGTCCGGCGGGTCCATCGCGAGCTCGCCGAGGATCTCGGCGGGGCCGTCGGCGAACGTGTCCATCACGGGCCCGAGCTCCCGCAGCGGGGCGAGCTGGCGGCGCACCTCGGCTTCGGGCAGCAGGGACGATCCCAGCACCGCCGCGAACGAGCGACCGCGCATCGGCTCGGGAACGTCGGGCAGGTCCGGGAAGTTCATCAGCTGGACCCAGGTCGTGATCTCATCGGGCAGGTGCTCGACGAGCTCCGCCCACAGCCCGAGCACCTCGGCGGAGCGCTCGAAGCCGAAGAACATCGCGCCGGCGTGAACGCGGCTCACCGGGTAGACCTCGAACTCGATCGCGGTCACGACGCCGAAGCTGCCCCCGCCGCCGCGCAGCGCCCAGAACAGGTCCGGCTCGCGGGCCGCGTCGACTCTCAGCAGGTCCCCCTCGGCGGTCACGAGCTCGACCGCGGTGACGCTGTTGCACTGCAGGCCGTGGCTGCGCGCGAGCCAGCCGACGCCGCCGCCGAGCGAGTAGCCGACGACGCTCACGTCGGGCGAGGAGCCGTGCAGCGCGGCCAGGCCGAGCTCGGACAGGGCCGGCACCACGCGCTCCCACTTGACGCCCGCGCCGACCCTCACGCGGCGCGCGTCGGCGTCGATCGAGAGCTCGTCCAGGCGCGAGGTGTTGAGCAGCATCGTGGCCGAGAGGTCGCCGAGCGGCGCCGCGTTGTGGCCCGTGGCCTGCGCCGCCACGCGTAGCCCAAGCTCGCGAGCGTGGCCGATCGCGGCGGCGGCCTCGCGCTCGTTCGCGGGTCGCGCGATCGCCGCGGGCCGCTGGTCGATCAGCAGGTTGTACGTGCCGCGCGCCTCGTCCCAGCCCGGCTCGCCGGGAGCGATCAGAGGGGCCGGCGCGGGCGGGTGGAGATTGGTGACGGTCGATGACATGAGGCTCCTTTGCTCGTCGTTTCGGCGAGCATCGCCTCACGGGACGGCCGGGACATCGAGGAGCACCCCAGACCCCGACCCCAGACTTTCGGGGCTCCCCGCGTCTAGGGGTCACCCCGAGACCCCGGCGCGATCAGGCGGCGAGGGCGCTCTCGAGCTCGCGCCGCGAGCTGATGTCGAGCTTCCGGTAGGCGCTCGATAGATGCACCTCGACGGTCTTCGGCGTCACGTACAGGGCCTGGGCGATCTCCTTGTTCGTGCGCCCGCCGATCGCGAGGTCCACGACGCGGCGCTCGGAGGGGGTCAGCGCCTCCGGGCCGCCGAGCGCCGGGCCTCGCGGGCGTCCCCCGGCGGCGCCCAGCTCGGCGCGGATGCTCTCGACGAGCGCGCCGGCGCCGCAGGCGTATGCGACGTCGAGGCCGCGCCGCAGCGGCTCGCGTGCCTCCGTGGGCCTGCGGTCCGCGCGCAGGACGGCGCCCAGCGCCAGGAGCGCGCGCGCCAGCTCCAGCCGGGCCGTGGAGCCTTCGAGCAGCACGACCGCCTCGGCCAGCCTGGGGATCCCCTCGGTTCCTTCCGCCTCGCCGAGCACCCTCAGCTGACGCCCCGTCAGCCCGGGCGCGCCGAAGCGCAGCGCCCGCTCGAGCCCGAGCTCGGCCGCCGCGATCGCCTCCTCGCGGCGCCCCAGGCCCTGCAGCGCCTGGGACTTCAGCGCGGGCCACGGCGCCCATGCCGGGTTCGAGACGAACGTCAGCCGGGTCGCGAGGTCTTCGGCGGTTTCGAGCGCCTCCTCGTTGCGCCCCTCGGCGAGCAGCAGCTCCGCCCACGCGCAGAGCTGGTGGCGGCGGCCGTCGGTGCGGTCGTCGGCGATGCGGGAGGGGTCGATCAGCTCGCGGGCCTCCTGCAGCCGGCCCTGCTCGATCCGAACTTTGCCGAGGAACGCGGGCGAGTAGGTCTCGCTCGATTTGACGAGCCCCCAGGTCGTGAAGTCGCGGTGGGCAACGAGCAGCATCTCCTCCGCGTCGGCGAGCTCCCCCCGGTAGTGGGCGGTCCAGCCGCCCCACAGGCAGACCGTCAGGATCCCGAGCAGCGAGCCGCGGCGGTGAGCGAGCGCGCGCAGGCGCTCCCAGGCCTCCGGGGCGGCGGGATCGTCGGCGCACACGAGCACCGCGATCGCGGCCACCGGGAACAGGCCCGGGTCGGCTTCGATCAGGACTCCTCCCTCCAGCGCCCAGCGGGCCATCGGCACGCACTCGGCGGCCGAGGCCCCGGTGATCGAGCGGCCGAAGGACGTCATCGCGGCGAGCATCCGCGCGCCCGGGCCCTCGCCGCGGACCTGCTCGTCCAGTCCCGTCAGCTCGCGCTGGTCGCCGGCCCCGAAGAACACCGCCATCAGCTCCAGCGCCCGCATCGCCTGGGCCTCGTCGACGAGCTCCTCGGGCAGCTCGCGCAGTGCCTCCCGCGTGACGGCGAGGGCCTCCTCGGCGGGCGCGGTGAAGATCAGCGTGCGGGCCAGCGTCGCGGCGACGTGGGCTCGGGCCGCGGGGTCCTGCAGGTTCGCCCACGCCTCGCGCAGGTGCTCGGCGGCGGCGGGGCCGGAGGTGAGCGTCTCGGCCATGCCGAGCTCGAGCAGCAGCGGCGTGCGCTGGGCGGGCGCGGGAGGCTCCTGCAGGGCCCGGGTCAGGTAGGCGACCGCGCTGTCCGCCGCGCCCTTGTGGCGCGCCTCCCGCGCTGCCTCAAGCAGCGTCGCGACGACCCGCTCCTCGCCCCGTTGCGGCGCGTTCAGGAGGTGCGTCGCGATCGACTCGCTGTCGGCGCCCGCCTCGCCCAGCAGCAGGGCGGCGCGGGCGTGCATCAGCTCGCGCTCCCCGGGCGGCAGGCCGTGGTAGACGGCGTCGCGCACGAGCGGGTGGACGAAGCCGAGCGGCGGGTCCGGCCGCACGATCTCCGCTCGCGTCAGCGCCGCCGTCGCGGCCGCGACGGCCCGCTCGTCGCACTCCGCGAGCGCGGCGACGAGCGGCAGCTCGGCGTTCGGGCCGAGCACGGCGATCGCCTGGGCGACCTCGCTCGCCGGCGCCGCGAGCGAGCGCAGGCGGCCGAGCACGGTCCGCGAGACCGCGCGGGGGCCGATCCGCTCGACGTTGCCGGCCTGACCGGCTTCGGGTCGAACCGAGTCGGCCTCGAGCGAGGTCAGCAGCTGGCGGAGTAGCAGCGGGTTGCCCCCCGTGGCGGCCAGGCAGGCGGCGACGAACTCGCGGTCGGGCTCGGCGCCGAGCCGTGCCGCGATCAGCCTGCCGACCCCCGTCTCGCTGAGCGGCCCGGGATGCAGCGCGAGCGTGTCCGCGGCGGAGACCACCTCGCCCATCAGCAGCGGGTCGGTCCCCGGCTCGGCGGTGCGCAGCCCGACGACCGCGATCGCCGGCAGACCCTCCAGGCGCCGCGCCAGGTAGGCGAGGAAGCGCAGCGACGGACGGTCGCACCAGTGCAGGTCGTCGACGACGAGCAGCAGCGGACGCTCCGCCGCGACGTTCACCGTCAGCCAGTAGAGGCCGTGCAGCGTGGCGAAGGACTGGTCGCCCTCCTCCTCGCCGGAGGCGGCCGGCGCGCCGAACACGGACGCCGCCGACGCGGCCGCGTCGGCCAGGAGCTCGGTGCGGGCGCTCGCGTCGGCGAGCAGCGGCTCGAACAGCTGGCGCACGACTCCGAACGGGAACGCGCGCTCCAGCTCCGAACCCTGCGCGGCGGCGATCCTGTAGCCGCCGGCCGCGGCAAGTTCGCGAAGCTCCGCGAGCAGCCGGCTCTTGCCGATCCCGGCGGGACCCTCGACGACGAGCGGCTGGGAGAGCGCGGCGGGGTCGCCGCCGAGCAGCTCGGCGAAGATCCCGAGCTCGCGCTCGCGCTCGAGCAGCGGCAGCGCGGCGGTGGCGCGGCCGGCGGCGGCATCGTCGTCGCGCGGGGGCGTCATGCGTCGGGATCGTAGAGGGCCGGTTCGGCCGGCGCGGCGACTCAGGCGGCTCCCGTCTCGGGGTCCGCGGGCACGGCCCTCGCGAATGGCTCCAGGCGCAGCGCCAGCTCGAGCTCGAAGCGGCCGTCCGGGTCGTCGAGCGCCGAGCCGAACAGCTCGCGCAGGCTGCTCATCCTGTAGCGGACCGTCTGGGGGTGGACGCCGAGCTCTTCGGCGATCGCCTTGCGCTGCCCCGGCGCGCGCAGCCACGCGCGCAGCGTCAGCGCGAGGTTCGCGCGCGTCGCCGCGCCGGGGACCCGCTGCAGGGGCTCCAGGCGCCGCGCCGAGAACTCCGCGGCCAGTCGCGGCTCGGCGCCCAGCAGCAGCTCCAGCCGGTGCTCCTCGGTGCTCGCGAGCGTCCCGTCGCCGAGCAGTCCCGCGCGCATCAGGCTGAGCAGCGCGCGCGCCCGGTCGAGGCTCTCGCGCGCCAGCGCCAGCGGCACGGCCGGGCCGAGCGCGAGCGTCGTCTCGGTTCGCTGCGCGGCCGCGGCGAGCCGCTCGCGGCGGCCGGCGCCGTCGGGATCGAACAGCGCGCCCACGAACTCGCCCTCGCGGGGCCCGAGCACGGTCTGGTCGCGGGCGGAGCGCGCGAACGCCTCGTAGCGCTCGCCGGGCCCGACGAACAGGGCGACGGTCGGGGACAGCGCGACCCCGGCCGTCACGGCGGCCTCCTGCAGAGCCTCCCGGGAGGGCCGGGGGTCGCGCAGCAGCATCCGCACGAACTCGCTGCGCCGCGAGTGGGCCGCGCCGGAGCGATGGGAGTGCTCCTCGGCGAAGCCCGCGGCGGCCTGCGTGGAGATCTCATCGACGCACCCGAAGCCCGTCTCGGCGAGCCGGTATAGATCCTCTGGACGCGCGCCCTGGGCGGTGCCGAGCTCGGCCACGCGGCGCCACATCATCTGCCCGGCCAGGCGGTAGAAGCCCATCAGCTCGTCGAGGCTGCGCCCCGCCCGGGCGTGCGCCCGGCCGAGTCCGAAGTGCAGGTCAGGAGCGGCCTCCCGGCCGGGTTCGAACCAGCGGTCGACGGCGTCGATCAGCCCGATCCGGAGGTTGCGCGCGAGCGCGCTGCGGGAGACGCCCGGGCGCCCGCCGCGGCTCTCGATCGCCGCGACCGTGTCCTCGACGATCGCCCCGATGCCCGGCGTGAGCGCCGCGCGAAGCTCGGCCGGCGGCGCCTCCGCCAGAGGCTCACCGACGATCGGGCGAAAGTTGTTCACCGCGGACAAGAATCCCCACCTCCGGTCCTCCCTGACGCCCGCGAGCGTACAGGACTTCGACGCTCGGGAGGAGCCGCGACCCACCCGGATCGTCGGCTTGCTGTCAAGCCCCGCGGGCGGCCGCGTCGGTAGGGTCGGACGCGATGGCTGCGCTGCTCGCCACGGTGCGCTTCTACGACGTCGTCCTCTGGCTGCACATCACGGCCGTGATCGTCGCGTTCGGGGCGCTGTTCGCCTATCCGCTGTTCCTGACCGTGAACGCTCGCGCGCCGATCTCCCAGCGCGCCGCTCTGCACCGTCTGCAGATCGCCTTCAGCAAGCGGATCACCGGCCCGACGATCGTCGTCGTCCTCGCCGCCGGGATCTACCTCGCGAGCGACGCCCACCTGTGGTCGCGGGGCTGGGTCGGGGCGGGCCTCGCGCTGCTGATCGTGATCGCCGGGCTCGGCGCGACGGTGCTGCGCAAAGGCGAGGAGCGGCTGCTCGCGCTCGCGGAGGCCGGTCAACAGGACGGCTACGACGCGGCGCTGCGCACGGTGCTCGCCTGGACGCTGCTGACGGTCGCGCTGCTCGTCGTGACGATCTTCCTGATGGCCGTCAAGCCCTGAGCGGGCCCGGGGCTCAGCGCTCCGCGCCCGCAGCTGCGACCGGCGTCAGCGCCCGTCGCGCGGTCGAGCGGATCGCCGCGGCCACGGCGGGAGGGTCGTCGTAGTAGGGCACGTGGCCCGCGCCGAGCGTGAGGTGCGTCGCCCACGGCAGCATCGCCTTCGCGCGCGGGGCCTGCAGGCGATACGGGAGCAGGCGGTCGCGCTCGCCCCAGGCGATCGTCACGGGCGTGTGACGGAGCTCCTCGGGGTGCTGGAAGGAGTAGCTGTCGAACGCCTTCAAAGCGCCGCTCAGCGCCGGCGAGGCCCAAGCGTCGCGCAGCGTCGCGACGGCCTCCTCGGCGGGCAGCCGGGCGGGGTAGCCGAAGGTCTGGGAGAACAGCGCGACCCGCCCGGCGGTCGTCCGCGCCGCCCGTTCGACGGCGGGCCGGGCGGGCTTCGGCGTCGAGCCGAGCGCGCCCAGCGAGAGCTGGCAGAAGCGCCGCTCGGCGGCGTTCCAGAAGCCCGCCGGGGAGAACGCGGTCACCGAGGCGACGGCCCGGCGTCGCGCGAGCTCGAGCGCGATCGCGCCGCCCATCGAGTTGCCCGCGACGTGCGGCCGCGTCAGGCCGAGCTCGGCGAGGAACCACTCGAAGGCGTCCGCGTAGGAGTTCACCGTCGGCTCCATCGCGGAGGGCAGCGGCGCCGAGCGCCCGAAGCCGGGCGAATCGCAGGCGATCACGTCGAACTCCCCAGCGAGCAGGTCGATCACCGGGCGCCAGCCCTGCCAGTGGTGCCCGACGCCGTGCAGCAGCACGAGCGGCGGCCCTTCGCCCTCGCGGTGGTGGTTGAGCTGGATGCTCACCCCTGCTCCCGGATCAGGTCCGAGGCCTTCTCGGCGATCATGATCGTCGGAGCGTTCGTGTTGCCGCCGACGATCGTCGGCATGATCGAGGCGTCGACGACGCGCAGCCCCTGCAGGCCGTGGACGCGGAGCTTCGAGTCGACGACCGCGAGCTCGTGCGTGTCGCTCATCCGCGCGGTGCCGACGGGGTGGTAGATCAGCATCAGCCGCCGCCGCAGGTCCGCTTCCAGGTCCTCGCGGGTGTCGACGCCCGGTCCGGGCTTGAGCTCTGAGACGAGCAGCTCGGCGAGCGGCCCCTGCGCGGCGATCTCGCGGGCGAGCGTCATGCCCGCGACCATCGACTCCACGTCGTCGGGCTCGGACAGGGAGTTGGTGAGGATGTGGGGCTTCGCCCGCGGGTCGGCCGAGCGCAGCCACACCTGGCCGCGGGCCTTCGGCGAGACGAGCACCGGTGCGATCACCATGCAGTGCCCGTCGTATTCCTCGGCGCCGTGATCTTCGAAGTAGGCGGCGCCCATGTGGAACTGGACGTCGGCCGCCGGCAGCCCGCCGCGCGTGCGGGTGAACGCGCAGACCTCGGCGACGGTCGAAGTGAGCTTGCCGGAGCGGCGCAGAAGCCACTCGGCGAGGTGCTTGGGCTTGTCCGCCCCGTAGAGCGTGTCTTCGCCCGAGATCTCCCAGATCACCGTCACGAACGGGTGGTCCTGAAGGTTGCGCCCGACGCCGGGGAGCTCGTGCCTCGCGGTCACGCCCGCGTCGGCGAGCTCGCCGCGGTCGCCGATCCCGGACAGCAGCAGCAGCTGGGGCGAGCCGATCGCCCCGGCGGAGAGGATCACCTCGCGGGAGGCGCGCAGCAGCTCCGAGCCGGCGCGGCCCTTCGCGACCCGCACGCCCGTCGCGCGCTCGCCCTCCAGCTCGACCCCCTGTACCTGCACGCCGGTGCGGACGTCGAGGTTCGGCCTCGTCATCGCGGGCCGGAGATAGGCGTCGGCGGCGCTGAAGCGCTGCCCGTTCTTCTGCGTCACCTGGAACATCGACACGCCGTCCTGCTCGGGGCCGTTGTAGTCGGCGATGCGCGGGATCCCGGCGGCCTCGCTGGCCTCCAGCAGGCGCCGGTTCAGAGCCCGCGGGGAGCGCTGCTCGGAGACTCGCAGCGGACCGCCCGCGCCGTGGAACTCCGACGGGCCGCGCACGTTGTCCTCGGAGCGGATGAAGTAGGGCAGCACGTCCCGGTAGCCCCAGCCGGGCGCGCCCTGGGCCTCCCAGCCGTCGTAGTCGAACGGGCGCCCGCGGACGTAGAGCATCGCGTTCATCGAGCTGGAGCCGCCGAGCATCTTGCCGCGGGGGACGAACAGGGCGCGGCCGTCGACGTGCGGCTCGGGGTCGGTCGCGTAGTCCCAGTCGAGCTTGGTGTGGAACTGCTGGGGGAAGGCGGCCGGGATCTTGACCTTCGGCGAGCGGTCCTTGCCGCCGGCCTCGAGCAGCAGGACCTTCACGGCCGGGTCCTCGGAGAGCCGGTTGGCAAGGACACAGCCGGCCGAGCCGGCCCCCACGATCACGTAGTCGTACACGGCACCTCCCGCCGTCGCTCGTTCATTCCCCCGCCTCCCCGCTCGACATGGACGCCGACGCCGACGCAGCGCCGGCGTGCTCCGGGAGGGGCGCGAAGTCGAACTGCCCGGCGTCGAGCCGCGCAGTCTGGGCGGCGTACTCGCGCATGTAACCGGGCCAGTTGGCGACGATCCGTCCCTGTGCGTCGCGGTACCAGGAGTCGCACTCCGTCCAGGCGGTGCCGGCGAAGCGGTGCTGGACGGCATGGTCGGAGGCCGACTCGACCTCGGGCCTCACCTCGATCGCGGCCGCGCCGCGGGCCGCCAACTGCTCGATCGCCTGGCGCAGGTAGGCGGCCTGGGTCTCCAGGTAGAAGATGATCGAGCCGCCCGAGGTGTTCGTGTTCGGGCCGTACATCACGAACATGTTCGGGAAGGAGGGGACGCAGATGCCGAGGTGGGCGTGCGCTCCGCCGGCCCAGGCGTCTTCCAACGAGCGCCCGCCGCGGCCGGTGATCGCCATCGGGAACATGAAGTCGTTCGTTCTGAAGCCCGTCGCCCAGATGATGCAGTCGAGCTCGTGCACGCGGCCGTCCGCGGTCCGTATCCCCTCGGGGACGATCGCCTCGACGTGGGCGGTCTCCAGCTCCACGTTGGGGCGTTCGAGCGCCGGCAGGAACTGGGAGCTGAAGAGGACGCGCTTGCATCCGAACGTGTAGTGGGGCCAGGCCTTCGCGCGCAGCGCCGGGTCTTTGAGCTGGCTGCGCATGAACGCGGCCGAGCGCAGCGCGCCGATCCGCCCCGCGGTGTGGGGGTGGCGGATCAGGAAGGTGAGCGACTCGCCGTACTCGAACACGAAGCGGCGCCTGAAGTCCTGCAGTTTCGGGATCCGTTCGAAGGCCTTGCGGACGAGCGCCGGGTAGGGCCGGTTCTTGCGCGGCAGGAACCAGTTCCCGGTGCGCTGGAAGACGGTCATCCGCGCCACGCGGGGCGCGATCTCGGGGACGAACTGGACGGCGCTCGCGCCGCTGCCGACGACGCCGACGCGCTTGCCGGCGAGGTCGTAGTCGTGGTCCCATTCGGCCGAGTGGAAGCTGTGTCCGGCGAACTCGGCGGCGCCCTGGACGTTCGGCACGTGGGGCTGGTGGAGCTGGCCGGTCGCGAGCACGAGCGCCTCGGCTTCGTAGCGCTCGCCCTCGGAGGTCTCGACGCTCCAGACCGCGGCCTGCTCGTCCCAGCTGCACGCCGTCACGGTCCGGCCGGTGCGCACGAGCCGATCGACGCCCTCGTTGCGGGCGACCTCGTGGATGTAGTCGTAGATCTCCTGCTGGGGGGAGCACAGGCGCGTCCAGTCGCGACGCTGCGCGTAGGAGTAGGAGTAGAGGTGGCTCGGCACGTCGCAGGCGGCGCCCGGGTAGGTGTTGAAGTACCAGGTCCCGCCCAGGTCCTCGCCGCGCTCGAGGATCGTCACGTCCTCGATCCCGTGGCGGCGCAGCTCGATCGCGGCGGCGATCCCGCCGAAGCCGGCGCCGACGACGAGCACGCGCAGCCGCCTCTTCTGCCCCGGCTCCGACCCGACCGCTGCGACCGCCATCCGACTCCCTCCCTCCGCTGGCTTCCTGCCGGCGAAACCTTATGCGCTTCGCGCCCGGGCCGCTAGATCGAAGCGTCGCCGAGCGTGCGGGCCAGCCAGTCGACCGCGGCGGGCAGCTGCCGGGGGTCGATGTGGTGGCCGGACTCGGACTCGTGGTACTCGACGGCGACGCCCGCGTCGCGCATCCGCTGCACGGCGTCGCGGGCGAACTCGACCGAGATGATCGCGTCGCGGCTGCCGTGGGCCACGAACACGGGCAGCCCGGCCCGCGCGGCGAGCGCCGGGTCCCAGCCCTCGACCGAGGGGATGAAGCCGGACAGCCCGAGGATCCCCGCCGGGGCGGGGCGTGACGCGTCGAAGCCGGTCGCGTAGCTCATCACGCAGCCCATCGAGAAGCCGCCGAGCACGGTCCGCTCGGGCCCGATGCCGGTCTGCTCCCAGAGCTCGTCGTGAAGGGCGGCGAGGGCCTCCTGGGCGGCGCGGAAGGTGACCGGGTCGGGGAAGCCGACGCGGGGCACGAGGTACCAGTGGTAGCCGGGGGAGCCCGGCAGCGAAAGCGGGGCGCGGGGGGAGACGACGTGCAGGCGGCGCTTCGGGTCGAGCACGTCGGCGAGGCCGATCAGGTCGCGCTCGTCGGTGCCGCGGCCGTGGTGGAGCACGAGCAGGCCAGCCGCCTCTCCGGCGGGCGGACGCTCGACGCGGACGAGCGCGCTCACGGCGAGCCCACCAGCAGGCGCGCGCCGACGCCCGCGATCGTTTCTTCGCCGTACGCTTTCGACGGGTCGCCGTCGGTGAAGACCGCGACCGTGAAGTGCTGCGCGCCCCGTTCGAGCAGCGCGACCTCGTGGTAGAGGCCCTCGGAGGGGAGCGCGCCGGTCTTGAAGTAGACCTGCCAGCGCGGGCGGGCGACCGGGGGTATGCCCCAGCTCTGTTCCGGCTCGATCGTCGACATCAGGTAGCGCGCGTATCCGTAGAAGCGCGCGGGGATCAACCGCCCGAGCTGGGCGAAGAAGCGAGCCTGGTCGGCCGCGGAGGTCTGCGTGAAGGCCCACCAGCCGACGCCGGGGGCGTAGTCCTGCATGCCCGCTTCCCGTGCGACCCGCGCGACCGCGGCGCCGCCGACGACGCCGAGGACCGCTGAGGCGGAGTCGTTGTTCGATTCGTGGATCATCGGGTAGAGCAGCGAGCGGTCGGCGGCGCCGAGCGTGCGGTGCAGCGCGTCGAGTCGCTGCAGGTAGGCCGTCAGGAACATCACCTTCACGACGCTCGCGGTCTGGAAGTGCTCGCGGGTGTTCAGGCCCGACAGGCGCCCGGCGCTGTCGAGGACCGCGAAGGAGGTGCGCCCGGCGCGGGCGGCGAGGAAGCTGCGGGCGGCCGCGATCCCCGCCGCGGTCGGGAACGGGGGCAGCGGCGTGCCGCGCCCTTGGGCGGCGAACTCGAAGGCGGCGCGGGCGCGGGGGCTGGCGCGGTGCGCGTGCGGGAGATGAAAGCCCCCGGCGGGACACGCGCCGTGCGCGGAGGGCGGCCCCATCGCGGCTTCCCAGCGGGGGTTTACGCAGACGCGCCACAGGAAGCGCCGGGCGGGCGGGTCGACGATCGCGGCGGCGTAGGTGACCGACCCCGGCAGCTCGTGCGTCCTGCTGGTCGCCGCGAGGTGGAAGGTGTCGCTGCCCCGCACCGCGAGGTACCAGCGGGCGGTGACCGGCGGCGAGGCGAGTCCCTTCCCGTGGGCGAGCCTGAGCGAGAGCCGGACCCGTCCCGGGCCGAGCGATGAGGAGTGAAGGGCGGCGCGCGGGTCGACGGTGACGGAGAGCGTGTCGGAGGCGGCTCCGGCGGCGGTGACGCGCACGTGCTCGTTGCTCTCCGGCGCAGGCGCGGCGATCGCGAACGACCCGTCGGGGCTGCTCGTGGCGTGGGCGACCGCTCGCCATGCGGCGTACGGGTAGGGACTCGCTTCGAGCGCGATCGCCGCCGGCGCGGCGGGCGCGGCGCCTTCGGCGAGCCGGCCGGTCACGGTGAAGGCGGAGCCGTAGGGCAGCTCGGCGGGGAGCGCGGAGGCGCTCAGCGTCGGGGCGGTCGACGCCGAGCCGTTCGTCTCCAGGGCGACCGTAATCGCGCCCGCGCCGAGGAGGACTGCGGCGAGGCTTGCGGCGGCGTGGTGGACTCGGTGGGAGGGGGCGACGATGCGCCGCAGGCTAATGCCTGAACGTCCCCTTCGCGAAGGCCGCCGAGTGGTATTCGTCGTGGTGGCGCGGGTTGAAGCCGACGCGGAAGCGGAACTTGACGGCGTGGCCGGCCGCGAGGGCGCGGCGGCCTTTCAGCGAGACCGGCACCTTGAGCGTGTAGACGCCAGGTCCGCCGACCTTGCGGAAGGCCGTGCGCAGGCCCGGCGATTTGACGCTCAGCCGCCCGGCCGTGAAGACCCGCACCCGCACGATCAGCTTGCGTCCCTTGACGCGGTGGCTGAGCAGCTTGATCTTGCAGCTGCCTACCGAGAGGCGGACGTTCTGCTTGGAGACCGTGCCGCTCTGGGCGGTCACGACCGTCGGCATGTAGAGCGGCTTCGCGCACAGGCTCCCGAACGAGCCGAGCGCCGAGTGGGGGCCGGTCGGGAGCTTCAGTTCGAAGCTGGAGACGGGCACGTCGGGGACCGACGCGAACGTCGAGGTCGTGATCCCGCCCTTGATCTGGGTGTTGCCTTCGAGGATCACCTTCACGCCGTGGTCGCCTTCGAGGATCAGGTCGAGGTCGGGGAAGGCGGCGCCGCCATGGGAGACGAGGTAGGCGGGACCGGTGAGCGGGTCGGGCAGGACGGGCGTCTTGACGGTCGCCGTCCCGACCTGCGATCCGGCCGGGCAGGCCTTCGGGTTGACGCCCCCCGCCCAGATCGCTTCGGGGCACGCGCCGTGCAGCGTCGTCAGCCGTGAGGGCAGCTGGCTCGGCAGGGACGCGACGACCGACTTGATGTTCGCCTGCTGGTCGGGCTGCGTGTAGCTGACGATCAGGCTCGCGCCGTTGGCCCGCGACGGGGCGGTCGGGCTCGAGGCCGCGAACACGGGCTTGAAGGGGAGGCTCGTGCAGGCGGTCACGCCGAACGGGCTCGCCAGGGTGCTCGACGCCCCCTGCGTAGAGGTCTCCGTCGAGTTGGTGGCGAGGGGCCCGCAGTTGGTGGGGTTGAAGAGGAACTTCGACTTCGTCACGGCGACGCTCAGCGAGCGCAGGTGCAGCGGCACTCCGCCGACGATCGTCGGCAGCGCGGCCGTGGCGATCACGCGCCCGCTGTGCACGTCGACGCCGATCGCGACGCGGGTCGTGACGCGGCCCAGGTCGAACGGCCCTGCGGCGGCCTCGATCGGGATCGAGAGCCCGTAGGGGGCGCCCGCGGTCGGACCCGTCAGGTAGACGGGGCCCGAGAAGCCGTACGGTTCGCTGCCCACGCCGGCCAGCGCGGTCGCGGTGCCGATCTGCGCCGAGGCGGCGCACGAGCCGGCCGCGGCCTGCGGTTCTTCACACCGCTTGACCGAGGGGATCAGGCCGACGAGTCCCGCCGGCAGCACCGTCTGGACCTTGCCGAGGTTCTGGTTGCCGTCGGCGCGGGCGAGGTTGAACGTGAACGACGTGAAGGCGGCCGCTTTGTTCGAGGTCTCGCTCGTGCTCTGGGAGAGCGAGAAGGGGACGGTCGGGGGGCAGCCGGTGGTCGAGAAGGGGGTCGAATGCGCGAACGGACTGGTTCCCGTCCACGGCGTGAAGAGCGAGTCGGTGCTCGCGGCGCCGCAGGTGACGCCGTTCGCCAGGGGCGCGCGGGGGCCGCCGTTCATCTTCAGCAGCAGGTCGCTGAACGGCAGCTGCGGGTTGCCGAGGAAGCTCACTTCGAGCCGTCCGGTGCTCGCGTTCGGAATGGCCTCTCCTTCGAGGCGCACCGAGACGTCGTATGGGCTCTCGGCGTCGATGAAGACGAGGTAGGGGGGAGCGGTGATCGCGCCGGTCCCGTCTTTCTTGCCGAGATAGAAGCTGCCGGTCAGGCTGTGCGGCGGCAGGTCGGTTTCGATCGTGACATCGCCGATCTTCGAGCCGGCCGGGCAGGCGACGGGGTTGCGTGTGCCTTTGCCGAGCTGCGCCTGGGTGCAGGCTTCGAGACCGTGTGCGGCCGAGGGGTTGAGCGTCAGGCCTTCGGGCAGGGTGACGTGGGCGTCGGCGATGTCGGCGGTGTTGATTTCGCTTGATTTTTCGTTCTGCGGAACGTGGACGTCGGTCGTGACGCCGTCGGGCGTGTCGTAGGTCGAGACTTCCGGCGCGATCGTCGCAGTCGGTTTGAAGGGGACTTTGTCGCAGTGTTCGACGTTGACCGGCGGGTGGGTCGCCTGGGTCAGGTGTTCGACCGGGGGATACGTTTCGAGTTCCAGGTAGGACGTCGACGGCGCCGCGCAGCTGCTCGGCATCGTGAGGAAGTCTTCTTTGCCTTCCTTGCCGGCGTGGCCGTGGAAGTACAGCTTCGATTCGACGGTCTTCAGCGGCGCGCTGGCGAGCGGGAGCCCCAGCGGTTCGACGCCCACTTCGGGCGGCACGTTGTTGATTTCGAACCACTCGTGGAAGTCACCGGAGGTGATTTCGTGGGCGGCGAGCGCGGGTTCGCTCGCGTAGCTCACGTGACCTTCGAGGAACAGGTGCACGTCTTTGACGAGCGGCGGGACGCCTTCGACGTCGATCCCGAACAGGAGCGGCTTGCTCGGTTCCAGCGGGAGGTTGTAGACCTTGCCTTTGAGCGTCAGGACTTCGTTGGGGAGGAGCGGGAAGACCGCTTTCAGTTCAACGAACGCCTTCAGTTCGACGAAGCCCGCCCGGCTGTCGGCGGGGCAGAGTTTCGCTTCGGCTTCGAACTGGGACTTTTCGCAGGTGCCGAGCGCCTGCGGGTCCGCGGCGAGCCCGGGCGGCACGTCGACACGGATGCGCTTGACGGTGCTGCCTGTCGGTTCGTTGCCCGACTGTGCGAGTTTGAAGCCCGTGAGACCCCAGGGCGGGTGGCCGGCCGCTTGGGTGTAGAAGGCTTTGGCCGGGTCTTCCGGTTCGTAGCTGCAGTTCGTCTTTTTCGTGATTTCGCCTTCCGCCACGGCTTCGTTGTCCGAGCCGTTGCAGGTCCCCGCTTCCCATTCGGCCAAGCCGAGACTCCCCGCCGCGTGAGCCGCCGGCGCCAGCGCCGCAGCCCAGAGCAGGCAGCAGGCGATTGTGGACAGCGCAAAGCGGCGGCGGGTCTTCATGCGATCGAGCCTCTTCTCCCTAGAGATGACGTATGGGGTCGGCGCGAGGCCGGCCTGTCAGATGCCTACCCGCTTCGTGTGTCACCTACTCAGGGGAACCGTTCGCCGAGACGAATGGTCGACCGGGGGCGCGCCCCGCCCCCCGGCCGATCTGAAGCTGAAGTGGAGGCTCAGTCCTCGCGCGGGACGTACGGAGCGAGCTCGCGGCGCGCGATCGAGAGCTTGTGCACCTCGTCGGGACCGTCTGCCAGCCGCAGCGTGCGGAGATGCGCATAGGCGGAGGCGAGGAAGAAGTCGTCGGAGACGCCGCCGCCGCCGTGCACCTGGATCGCGCGGTCGACGACCTTCAGCGCGACGTTCGGGGCGGCGACCTTGATCGCGGCGATCTCGGTGCGGGCGTGGCGGTTGCCGACGGTGTCCATCAGCCAGGCGGCCTTCAGCGTCAGCAGTCGCGCCATCTCGATTTCCACGCGCGACTCGGCGATCCAGTCCTGAACGTTGCCGCGCATCGCGATGGGCTGGCCGAACGTGACGCGGGACACGGCGCGGGCGCACATCGCCTCGAGCGCCCGCTCGGCCGCCCCGATCGCGCGCATGCAGTGGTGGATGCGCCCCGGGCCGAGCCGCGCCTGGGCGATCATGAAGCCGTCGCCCTCGCCGGCGATCACGTTGCTCGCGGGGACGCGGACGTCGGTGAAGTCGACTTCGGCGTGGCCCTCCTGGTCCTCATAGCCGAACACGGGCAGGTTGCGCATCACCGTCACGCCGGGCGTGTCGATCGGGACGAGGACCTGGCTCTGCTGCTTGTGCCGCGGTCCGTCCGTCGCCGTCTTGCCCATCACGATCATGATTCGGCAGTTCGGGTGCATGGCGTTCGAGGTCCACCACTTGCGGCCGTTGATCACGTACTCGTCGCCGTCGCGCTCGATCCGCGTGCAGATGTTCGTCGCGTCGGAGGAGGCGACGTCGGGCTCGGTCATCGCGAAGGCCGAGCGGATCTCGCCCTCGAGCAGTGGCCGCAGCCAACGGTCTTTCTGCTCCTCGCTGCCGAACTGGTGGAGGACCTCCATGTTTCCGGTGTCCGGGGCCGAGCAGTTGCACGCCTCCGAGGCGATGTGCGAGCGGCCGAGCATCTCGGCGAGGGGCGCGTAGTCGGCGTTCGAGAGCCCCGCGCCGTGGTCGGGATCCGGGAGGAACATGTTCCAAAGCCCCGCCGCGCGCGCCTTCGCCTTCAGGTCCTCCATCACGGCCGGGTGGTGGTGCGGGTTGCCCGAGTCGGCCCGTTCGCGCTCGTAGAGCTCCTCGTTCGGGTAGATGTGCTCGTCCATGAAGGCGCCGAGGCGCTCTTTGAACTCGGAACAGCGCTGGCTCGGCTCGAAATCCATCGTCCCTCCTCTTTGGCTGCGGGTCTCATACGATCATCGCGGATGAGCTCCGAAGGTGCCTCCTACCGCGCGGCCGGCGTCGACTACGAGACGCTCGACGCGGGCAAGCGTCTCGCGCTCAGCTGCGCGCTTGCGACCTCGCCGCTGCTTGCCGCGCGCGGCGGGCGCGCCCTCGACGCCTCGCGGGGCGAGCCGGCGTTCGCGTTCGAGCTCGGCGGGCGCACGCTCGCGTTCGTCGTCGAGGGGCTCGGCACGAAGGCGATGATCGCCCGGGCGGTGCTGGAGGCGGGCGGGGAGAACCGCTTCGCCGACGTCGCCTACGACACGGTCGCGGCGATCGCCAACGACCTCTGCTGCGTCGGGGCGCTGCCGCTCGTCATCAACGCCTACTTCGCGACGGGCTCCTCGGAGTGGTACGCGAACGCGGAGCGCTCGCGGGCCCTCGTCGAGGGCTGGCAGCGCGCCTGCGCGGACGCGGGCGCGACGTGGGGCGGGGGAGAGTCCCCATCGCTGCCGGGGCTGCTCGAGCCCGACGAGATCGAGCTCGCCGGGGCCGCGGTCGGCGCGGTGCCCGAGGGGGGCGCGGCGATCCTCGGCGAGCGGCTCGCGGCGGGCGATGAGATCGTGCTCGTCGCCTCCAGCGGGCTGCACGCCAACGGCGCGTCCCTGGCGCGGCTGATCGCCGGGAAGCTCCCCTACGGCTATGCGACGCCGCTGCCCGACGGGGAGAGCTTCGGCTCGGCGCTGCTCGCGCCGAGCGTGATGTACGTGCCGCTCGTGGCGGCCCTGCTCGAGCAGGGCGTCCCGGTGAGCTACCTGAGCCACGTGACCGGCCACGGCCTGCTGAAGCTGATGCGCCCGCAGCGCGAGCTGACCTACCGGATCCGGGAGCTGCCTCCCGTGCCGCCGGTGCTCGCGTTCCTGGTCGAGCAGGCGGGCCTTGACGCGGCCGAGGCGCACAAGACGTTCAACATGGGCAGCGGCTTCGCCGTCTACTGCGCGAACGGCTCGGGGCGGCGGGTCGTCGAGCTCGCGTCCGGGCTCGGCCTGCAGGCGATCGTGGCGGGGTGTGTAGAGGAAGGGCCGAGGCGGGTAGTTGTCGAGCCTGTGAGTGTCACCTACGAGGGCGATGAGATGGAGCTTTCGGCCGAGAAGTCGAACTCTCAGGTAGAGGGTTAGTCATGGGAGTGGAGGGATGCGCTCGTCAGGACCGCCGAACCGGCTTCGGCCCCTTCGAACGCGTCCCTTGGTCGGGCGGTTCGATCTTGAACGCGTCGCAAAGTGCGGATAGTGTTCGGCCGCAAGACGCCACTGTTCCCCCTGCAGGGATCTCGATGTCGCCGGACCGCCAAGGCTCCGGAGCTAGCCGGATCGAGGCGGATCTGTCCATCAACAGAGGAGAGAAGAACTGATGCGTAGAGCATCCAGCTGTGTTGCCGTTCTCGGCCTCGCCGTCTTCGCGCTCGCCCTTCCGGGCGCCGCGTCGGCCGCGCCGAAAGTGACCTTCAAAGCGAAGGCCGTGCCGATCCCGGGCTTCCCGCACACGGGGAACATCTTCGGCGCCGGCGCCGCGGTCGAAGCCGAATACACGATCTCCGGGACCGAATACGGCGGGTTCCCGCCGCCGCTGACGCACGTCAACTTCTACCTGCCGGCTGGCGTGAAGCTGCATCCGTCCGGCTTCCCCACGTGTAACCCATCTGGGCTCGAACCGTCCGGCCCGGGCCCCAAGGGCTGCCCGAAGGGCTCGGCCGCCGGTCCGGTGGGCACGGTTCAGGGCTTCGTGGCTTTCGGAACCGAAGTCGTCCCTGAGACGGCGACGGTCGAATCGTTCTACGCGCCGGGCGGTGGGCTGACGTTCTTCACGTTCGGTCACTCGCCGGTGCTGCTGGAAATCCTCTCCAAGGCGCACTACGTGAGCTCGAGCGGCCTGTACAGCAAGAAGCTCGAAGCTGAAATACCGCTGGTCGAAACGGTCCCCGGCGCCAACGACGCGTCGGTCAAGTTCATCAAGGTGAAGGCCGGCTCGGCGATCAAGAAGGGCGGCAAAACGACCTACTACGGCACGATGCCGACGAAGTGCCCGAAAAAATATCTGCCGGTCAAGACCGAACTGACGTTCGCGGGTCTCGGCGGGCTGAAAGAAGAAACCGTAACGGCGGAATACAAGGCGCCCTGCCCGCGCAAGAAGTAGGGCAGCGGGTCAGCTTCGCCCCTTGAGGGCGTAAGCTCCCGGGCAGCAGAGTTGGGGCGGGCGACCTCATCGAAGCGGATGAGGTCGCCCGCCCCGTTTTGAGCGAGCAAGGATGGAGCGGGTGAGGAAGGACACCGTGGGGCGAAAGCGAGTCGCGGCGGGGGTCGTCGCGGCGTGCCTGATCGTCGCCGCGGCGCTGCTCGCCCTCTCCGCCGGGGGGGACAACGGCAGCTATCGCGTGCGCGCGATCTTCGACGACGCCGGCAACATCATCTCCGGCGAGGACGTGAAGATCGACGGCGTCAAGGTCGGCAACGTCGGCTCGGTGACGCCGACGCCGCAGGCCAAGGCGGCGGTCGTCCTGAACATCTCCAACGACGGCTTCAAGGACTTCCGCGCGGACGCGAGCTGCGAAGTCCGGCCGCAGGCCCTGATCGGCGAGAAGTACATCGACTGCCTGCCGACCCAGCCGCGGGTCGAAGGCACGCCGCTGCCGCCGCCGCTGAAGAAGATCCCGAGCGGCCGGGAAGGCGCGGGCGAGCGGTTGCTGCCCGTCAAGAACACGAGCAGCCCGGTCGACGTCGACCTGCTCGGTGACATCAGCAGGCTGCCCGAACGCCAGCGCCTGACGATCATCCTCAACGAACTCGGCGCCGGACTCGCGGGCCGCGGCTCGGACCTCAAAGAAGTGATCCGGCGGGCCAATCCGGCGCTGCGCGAATTGGACAAGGTGCTCGCGATCCTCGCGAGCGAGAACCAGGTGCTGACGAAACTCGCGGACGACTCCGACAAGGCGCTCGCGCCGTTCGCACGCGTGCGGGAACGCTTCGCCGACTTCCTCGTTCAGAGCAACAAGATCTCCCAGGCGACGGCGGCCCACCGCGGCGCGCTCGCCCAGAACCTCAAAGACTTCCCCGCCTTCCTGCGCCAGCTCGGCCCGGCGATGGAACGGCTCGAAAAGTTCGCCGAACAGACGACGCCGGTGTTCACGAACCTGAACAAGGCCGCGCCCGGGATCAACACGGCCTTCACGAACCTGCCCAAGTTCTCGAGCAGCTCGGAAAAGTTCTTCACGAGCCTGGGCGCGACGTCCAAGAAAGCCGGCCCGGCGCTGGTCGCGAGCAAAAAACTGCTCGGTGAGCTGCGAGCGCTCGGAACGGGCGCCAAGCCGTTCACGAGCAACCTCTCGGAACTCTTCACGAGCCTTCGCGACACCGGCGGGCTCGAGCGGATCATGGACTTCATCTTCCTCGGCGCGGGTGCGGCCAACGGGTACGACAAGCTGGGTCACTTCCTGCGCACCGAGATCGTGGCGACGAAGTGCATCAAATACTTCATCTCCGAATCGGCGGGCTGCAATTCGCACCAGGGGACAGTCGCGGCCTCGACCAAGGCGACGAAGGCGAGCATCCCGCCCGGCACCGGCGTGGAAATGGCGCGCACGCTCGCCGTCATCAACGGCGCCAGCCCGGCGGAAGCGATCGCCAGGTACCCCGGTCCCACGCACACCGGCGAAGGCAATGCTGCAAACCCGGCGACGGCTGCACCCGCGGCAACCCCCGTGGGCGGCTCGACCTCCGGCACGACCTTCTACTCGCCTTCCTCGGAAAGCTCGGAAGCCAACGGCATGCTCCTCAACTACCTGCTCGGGAACTGATCGATGGACCTGGCGCACACGACATCCCGTCTGCTCGGAGCGACGCTGGCCTTCCTCCTGGTCGCGCCGGTGGCGGCGCTCGCGGAAGGCACGAGCACGATCGCGGCGCCGCCGGCGGTGACGACCCCCGCCGCGGAAGTCCCGGCTGAAGCGCCGAAGGCTGAAGAAGCGCCCGCGCAGGCGCCCGCCGAACCTGCCCCCGCGACGACGCCGGAACCCGCGCCCCAGGTCCAGGGCGCCCACCCGCAGCACACGACCGGAGGCGGCACGCGCGAAAGCTCATCGACTCAGGCCAAGGGCCAGACCGGCGGTGCCCCGGCCAAGGAAACCGGTCAGGTCCGCGCCAAGCACAAGGCTGCGGCGCCCGGCTCGCTGACGCCCGCGCTTCCGCTCGCCCTGCAGGGCGGCGTCGGCGGCGTCCCGAACCTGTTCATCGAAAACTTCGAGGTGCCGCCGTTCCTGCTGCCGGTCTTCCAGGCCGCCGGTGCCGCCTACGGAGTTCCGTGGCAGGTGCTCGCGGCGATCAACGAGGTCGAGACCGACTACGGGCGCGACCTGAGCGTCTCGAGCGCCGGTGCGGAGGGGTGGATGCAGTTCCTGCCGTCCTCGTGGAGCGGCTACGGAGTCGACGCGAACGGCGACGGCTACCGCGACCCGTACAACCCGGCCGACGCGATCTTCGCGGCGGCCCGCTACCTGCGCGCCGCCGGCGGCGATCGCAACATCCGTGCCGCGGTCTTCTCCTACAACCACTCGCAGGCCTACGTGAGCTCGGTGATGCTCCGCGCCCAGCTGCTCGGCGCGACGCCCGCGGAACTGCTCGGCGCGATCACCGGCCTGACCGAGGCGCGCTTCCCCGTCCACGCCGCGGCACACTTCAGCGACGGCTTCCCGACCGTGCACACCTCATCGGGCACGGTCCGCCAGGTGGTCGGCACCGCGATCTACGCGGCCGAGGGCGCGCCGGTGATCGCGGCCCAGGACGGCCAGGTGCTGCAGATCGGTCAGAGCCCGACGCTGGGGCGCTTCGTCAGCCTGCGCGACGCCTACGGGAACACCTACGTGTACGCCGACCTCGGCAGCGTGGCGCACGAATACCCGGTGATCGAGCCGCGCGTGAACTCGACCGTCAGCGCGCAGATCGAACGCGCCGGCGCCCCCGCCGAACCGGCGCCCAGCGGACCCGCGACCGCCGGCGTGCAGCCGCGCTCGCCTCTCTCCGAAGCGGGCACGGTCTCCGGGCTCGCGCTCGGCGCCGCGGCCGCGCTCGAATCGACGGCGGCGGCCGCCGCACCCGCCGCCGAGCAGCCCGCGGCCACGCAGCCGCAGACGGTCGCGCCCAATGTGCGTGCGTTCCGTGAAGGGTCGAGCGAGGTCTACCTGCACATGCTCAAGCCGGGCGTTCAGGTGATCGCGGGCACCGTTCTCGGTCACGTCGGTCCCGCGACCGCCACCGGCGAAGCGCCGCACATCATCTTCCAGATCCGCCCCGCCGGGCCGGGCGCGCCGCTGATCGACCCGAAGCCGATCCTCGACGGCTGGGTGTCGCTCGAGAACAGCTCGGTGTTCCACGCCAAGGGCGAGAACCCGTTCCTCGCCACGTCGCCGACCGTCGGGCAGGTGCTGCTGGAGTCCAAGCAGCAGCTCGAGCCCCAGGTGCTGCGCGACGCGGGCATCCGGCTGAGCCGCTGCGGCCGGCAGGACATCCGCGCCGGGCGCGTCGACAAGCGAGTGCTGGCGGCGCTGGAGTACCTCTCCGTGTCCGGCCTGCGGCCGACCGTCGGCGGCCTCTCATGCCCGCCCGCGACCCCCGCCGCGCTCGCCTCCAACGCCGCCGCCGGCACGACCGACGAGACGATCGAGATCACGGCGGTCAACGGCGTGCCGGTCGCTGGCCACCAGTCTGCCGGCAGCGCCGCCGACACGCTCGTGCGTCGCCTGCTGATGCTCCAGGGCCTCTCCCGTCCGCACCGGATCGTCAGCGACATGAGCTACCCCGGTGCGGCCGCCACCGTCACGAGCGCGAAGGCCGTCGCTGCGATCCGCGTCCAGTTCGCCGCTCCGCGCGGCGGGCTCGCACGCATCGCGGGCCTCTACGGGACCGCCCTCTCGCCGACCGAGTGGAGCCGCCTGATCGCGCGGCTCGGCGAGATCCCAGACCCGACCGTCTCGAGCAAGCCCTCGACGGCGGCGATCCCCGACGTGAAGGAAGCCGGTGGCAACCACTAGCCCCCCCAATCCTTCCGCGGCTCAGCCTGGAAAACCGTCCGCGGAGCCCGTGCGGGGCGGCCGTACCGGGCGGATCGTGGCCGTCGGTGCGCTGGCGCTCGTCGTCCTGCTCATCGCATACATCGTCCTCGGGGGCGGCGGCGGGGCCAAGTACCACCTGATCTTCCCCGAAGCCGGGCAGCTCGTGCGCGGCGACGAAGTGCAGGTGGGCGGCGTCAGGGTCGGCAGCGTCACCGACCTCGCGCTGACGAAGGACTTCAAGGCGGACGTGACGATCTCCGTCGACAGCTCGCTGACGCCGCTGCACGAAGGCAGCACCGCGGAAGTCCGCGTCCCCTCGCTCTCGAGCGTCGCCAACCGCTACATCTCGATCTCGCCGGGGCCGAACAACAAGCCGGCCCTGTCCGACGGCGCGACGCTGCCGGCCAGCGCGACGAAGCCCGTGACCGACCTCGATCAGCTCTTCAACACGCTGAACCCGAAGACCCGCAAAGGCCTCTCGCAGTTCATCCAGGGGACCGCCGAACAGTACGCGGGGGCGGGACGGCAGCTCGGCGAATCGACCGAATACTTCGGGCCGTTCCTGAGCGCCACGGACCACTTCTTCTCGGAGCTGGTCCGCGACCAGCCGGTGCTCACGAAGTTCCTCGTCGAAACCTCCAAGGCCGTGACCACGATCGGGGCGCGGGGTCCGCAGCTCTCCTCGCTGATCGAACACGCCAACCAGACGTTCACGGCGATCGGCGACGAACAGAGCAACTTCGCCGCAGGGCTGAAAGAACTGCCCGTGGCCCTGAAAGCCGGCAACAAGACGTTCGGGGAACTGCCCGAGACCTTCGCGGCGCTGAAAACCCTCGTCGACGCGTCCAAGCCGACGACCAAACCGCTCACGGTCCTGTTCAGCAAGCTCCAGGGGCTCCTGACGACGGCGACTCCCGCGGTCAAGAACTTCAACTCCGCGTTCAACCGTCCGGGCGCCAACAACGACCTGACCGACATCGCCCGGCTCCTGCCGGTCCTCTACAAGCAGCTCACGACCGCCTCGCCCGCCGTCGTGCAGGGCGAGAAGGAATCGGTGCCGATCACTGCTTTCTTCGGCCCCTACTCGCCTGATCTCGTGGGCACGCTGCGCACGTTCGGGCAATCCGGCGCGTACTACGACGCGACCGGCGGCTACGCCCGGGTCAGCCCCGTGTTCCCGAGCTTCGCGCTCGGCGAAAAAGACGAACTCAAACCGGCTTCCTCGACGGCGGCGCTCGCCAACCTGAGGTCTGGAGAACTGCGTCGTTGTCCGGGCGCCGCAACCCAGCCGGCGGCTGACGGCTCCTCGCCGTTCGTGGATGGCGAACTGCTCACCTGCGACCCGTCGGAGCACCCCTGATGGATCGACGCCGCCGGAACTCGCTCGCCGCCAACCCGCTGCTGATCGGCGCCGTCACGACGCTGATCGTGGTCGTCGCCGTGTTCCTCTCCTACAACGCGAACAACGGCCTGCCGTTCGTTCCGACCTACAACATCAAAGTCGCGCTGCCCGAGGCATCGGGCCTGCAGCCGTCCAACCAAGTTCGGATCGCGGGCACGCGCGTCGGCGTGGTCAGCTCGCTCACGCCCAAGCAGGACCCGAAGACCGGGCGGGTCACCGCGGTCGCGAACCTGAAGCTCGAAAAAAGCGTCGAAAAGCTGCCGGCGGACACGAAAGCGATCGTCCAGTCGGTCTCGGCGATCGGCCTGAAGTACCTCGAACTCGAAAAGGGCACCTCGAGCGCGAAGCTCAGCGCGGGGGGCACGATCCCCACGAGCCAGACGCGCGAACCGGTGAACATCGAGGAACTCTTCAACATGTTCGACAAGAAGACCCGGAACGCGATCAAGATCAACACGAACAACTTCGGCGACGGCCTCGCCGGTCGCGGGCTCGGGCTCAACAACACGATCCACGAACTCAGGCCGCTGGTCGAAAAGGCGATCCCGGTCCTGCACAACCTCGCATCGCCTCAGACCGATCTGCACGGCCTGTTCGTGGCGCTCGACCGTGCCGCCTCCCAGGCCGCGCCTGTGGCGGACGCTCAGGCCAACCAGTACACGTACCTGGACACGTTCTTCTCGGCGTGGGCGACGGTCACCAAGGAGCTCGAAGAAGCGACGGTCGAAGGCCCGGCCTCTCTGCAGCAGGCGACGCATTCGCTGCCCGCCGAGGCCCCCTTCATAGAAAACGCGACCGAGTTCATGCACCTCCTGCGGCCCAGCGCCGCAGACCTCGTCAAGGTCGCCCCATCGCTCGGGCACGCCTTCAAGGAAGGCGCCGTCAACCTCGCGGCGGCCACGCAGCTGAACTCGGCTCTGGCCGAATCCTCCGAAGCGCTGGCGAAGTTCGGCAACAGCCCGATCGTGACGCTCGCGTTCGAAGACTTCACGCACACGGTCGAAGTCGGCAACCCGGTGCTCGCGGGCGTCGCGCCCGAGCAGGCCAAGTGCAACTACTGGACGCTCGCGTTCCGCAACCTCGCGAGTCTCGAGTCCGAGTCGATCGGCGTTGGCACCGTCGCGAGAGCCGGTAGCAAGCTCGCGCCGAGCGGGCCGAACAACGAGGGCTTCCCGTCGTCCTCGCCGGCCAACGGCCCCTCGACCGAAATCACCGACCCGGTGACGAGAAAAGTCATCGACTCCAACCACCTTCACGTGAACCCCTACCCGAACGTGAGCGGGCCCGGCCAAGCCCAGGTGTGTGAAGCGGGACGCACGAACTTCCTGCCGTTCACGACAGCCAAACCAAACACCGCGATCATCGGCACCGCCCCGGCCGGAGCCGTCACGGCCGGCGCCGAATTCACCTCGCGTGAAAACAACCTCTACAACGAAAAGTACCCGTCGACCCAGCTCAAGGCGCTCGGCCTTGCCAAAGAAGCGAAAAAGAAGACGAGCAAGGGGAAAAAGAAATGAGCCCCTTGTTCCGCCGCAAAGAGGCGATCCCCGTCTCCGAACTCGGTCGCGGCAGCCGTGTGCGCTTCGCGCTCGTGTTCCTGCTCGTCGTAGCGATCGCGATCTACTTCGGCTTCACCAAGCACATCCCGTTCAAACACGGCTTCCAGCTGAAGGCCCAGTTCAGCTCGGCCCAGAACATCCACTCGAAGTCTCCGGTCCGAGTCGCCGGTGTCGACGTCGGCAAGGTCGTCTCGATCAAGCGCGAGGGCAAGACCGGACTCGTGACGATGGAAATCGAAAACCGCGGCCTGCCGATACATGAAGACGCGACCGCGAAGATCCGGCCGCGCATCTTTCTGGAAGGCAACTGGTTCGTCGAACTGCAGCCGGGCAGCCCCTCGGCCAAGACCGTCTCCTCCGGGCACACGCTCCCCCTCACCCAGACGGCCGATCCGGTGCAGCTCGACCAGGTGCTCGATGCGCTCAACACCGACACGCGGGCGAACCTGCAGAAGTTCCTGATCTACTACGGCGAAGGGTTGACGAAGCACCCGAACGCCGAAGAAGACGCCGAACAGCTGCCCGAGGTTCGCGGGATCAACGCCGCCGAAGCGCTCAACAAGACCTACCGGCGCTCGCCGGAAGCGCTCCGCGGCGGCGCGATCGTCAACCAGGCGATCACGGGCACTGAACCGCACGACTTCTCGAAGCTCATCGCGAGCGTCGGCAAAGTCACGGCGGCCCTCAACGTCCACGAGCAGGAGCTGGGTGAACTGATCGTCAACTTCAACACGTTCTTCGAAGCGTTCGCGGCGCAGTCGACGCCGCTGCGCGAAACGGTCCACGAGCTGCCGTCCGTGCTGCACAACATCGCTCGCGGCCTGACTTCGCTCGGCCGCTCCTTCCCGCCGACCAGGACCTTCGCCAAAGACATCCTGCCGGGGGTCAGAGCCACGCCCGAAACCGTCACTGCGGCGCTGCCGTGGATCGAACAGGTTCAGGCGTCGCTGCAGCCGAGCGAGCTCGGAGGCGTTGCCAAGGGTCTCGCGGAAGCCACCCCGTCGCTCGCGAAACTGACCGGTGAACAGGTGCCTGTCTTCAAGCAGACAGAAGCCTTCAACAAGTGCCTGACGAAAGTGATCTACCCGGCGGGCAACACGAAGCTTCAGGACGGCGGGGCCACGGGCGGCGTCGAGAACTACAAGGAGTTCTGGTACGGCCTCGTCGGCCTATCGGGGATCGGACAGGCCTTCGACGGCAACGGCTCGTTCGCCCGCTTCCTGGTCGGCAACAGCGGGCAGACCGTGAAGTCTGCGCCCGCTACCGTGCCCGGATTCAAAGTCAAAGGGAAATCGTCGCAGCTCCTTGCGCGCGCGCCGCTGCCTCCGCTCGGCACGCGGCCCGCGTTCCCGGCTTCGGAGCCTCCGTACCAACCGCTTGTGCCCTGCGCAACCCAAGCCCTGCCGGAAATCAACGGTCCGCTGTCCAACGGACCGGCTGACGGGAGCAACCCGTGACCCCCACGGATCACAGCCACGAAGGCGGCCTGAGCGTCCGCGAGCAGATCGAGCGCTACCGCACGGCGTTCATCTCGGTCGTCGTCCTGTTCGTGATCGCGATCGGCGTAGGCGGCTACATACTCGCCCACGAGAACCTGCACCTACCGAGCTGGGTGCCGGTGCTCGGGCACGACTACTACGACCTGAAGGCCGAGTTCCAGACCGCCCAGGCGGTCACGCCCGGCCAGGGCCAGGCCGTCACGATCGCCGGCGCGAAAGTCGGCGAAGTCGCGAGCGTCGAACTGCACAACGGGATCGCCGTCGTGTCGATGAAAGTCACGCCGAAATACGCGCACTTCTACAAGAACGCGACGCTGCTGCTTCGTCCCAAGACCCAGCTGCAGGACATCACGATCGAGGTCAACCCGGGGACGCCCTCGGCGGGCAAGCTGAAGAGCGGCGAAACGCTACCGCTCTCGCAGACGGCGCCGAACGTCAACTTCGACGAATTCCTCGCCGGCCTCGACGCCGAAACCAGGTCCTACCTGCAGGAGCTGCTCGCAGGAGCGGGCGAAGGCTTCAACCACAACGGGACGGCCTTCGCCGCGACGCTGAAGCGCTTCGAGCCCGCCGCGCGCTACGGCCAGGAAATCCAGCGCGAGCTCTCCAAGCGCTCGGACAGCATCGCGCGCTCGATCCACAACTTCAGGCTGATCATGGAAGCGCTCGGCACCCGCGACACGCAGATCAGCCAGTTCATCGACTCCTCCAACGCCGTCTTCCAGACGTTCGCGAAGGAGGACGCGAACCTCCAAACGACGCTGCACCTGCTCCCGGGCGCGCTCCACAAGACCGGCAAAGCGCTTGGCAAGCTCTCGGCCGCCTCCGATCAGGTCGGCCCCGCGCTGCACAAGCTCGACCCGTTCGCGAAAGCGCTCGGGCCCGTCCAGCACGCCACCAAACGGCTCGCGATCAAGACCACTCCGATCTTCAAGAACGAGATCCGGCCGTTCGCGCGCGAAATCCTCCCGACCGTCAAGGAACTCGGACCGACCACCGCACCTCTCGCCGAATCGTTCCCGAAGCTCGCGAGCAGCTTCTCGGTGATCAACGAATTCTTCAACGAGCTCGCCTACAACCCGGGCAAGTCGCAGGCCGGCTTCGACTTCTTCCTGGCCTGGGCCAACCACAACCTCAACAGCGTCGTCAGCAACAGCGACGCCAACGGGCCGATCGGTCGCAGCCTCGTGTACTTCAACTGCGAAGTGCTGCGTGTGCTCAATCCCGTCGCGTCGGTCAACGAAAACGTCGCCGTGCTCGTCGGCCTGCTGCGTCCGCCGACCAAGGCGGAATGCAAATCGCTCGGGCTGATCGAAGCAACCACGTCCTCCGAGCACAAGGCGAAGAAGCCCTCGCGCGGCCTGTTCGGTGGTTTGGGCACGCCGTTCGGCGGCGCCTCCAAGCCTGCTGCGAGGAGCAAGACCGCACGCAAGGCGGGCGCGCATACGGCCAAGAGCGGAGGGAAAGGCTAGATGCAGAAGCGCGCTCCCACGCTCGGCAACATCCTCGTGATCATCCTGTTCGTGCTCAGCTGCTTCGGGCTGCTGATGTTCCTGTGGGAGTCGTTCGGCGGCCCGCTGCCCCTGAAGCCGAAGGGCTACCGGATGACGATCGCCTTCCCGCGCGTGCTTGCCCTCGCGGAAGAGTCCAACGTGCGCATCAGCGGGGTCGACGTCGGTCACGTGATCTCGGTCAAGAAGGGCACGGAAGGCCGCACCGTCGCGACTGTGGAAATCAACAGCAAGTACGCGCCGATCCGGGCCAACATGCACGCGATCATCCGCCAGAAGACGCTGCTCGGCGAGACCTACATCCAGCTGATCCCCGAGGGCAACTCCGGTCCATATCTGGCCGACAACGGACGCATCGCCAACAGCCAGGTCGAACCGTCCGTGACGCTCGACGACATCCTCCAGACCTTCGACCCCAAGACCCGCGCCGACTTCAAGATCTGGCAGCAGGCCGTGGCGGAAGGCATCGACGGCAAAGGCGAACAGATCAACGCGGCCTTCGCGCGGCTGGAACCGTTCGCCGAACACGCCAACAAACTCGTCACGATCCTCGCCTCACAGGAAGGGGCGGTGCGGGCTCTCATCAAGAACACCGGCGTCGTCTTCAACGCGCTTGCGAGCCGTGACCACCAGCTCGAAGGGCTGATCGTCAACGGCGAACACACCTTCCACGCCGCATCGGAAGCGAGCCAGGCGTTCGCGACCGCCTTCCGAGTCCTGCCGGGCTTCGAGCGCAGCTCGCGCAAGGCGTTCAAAGAAATCGACCGCTTCGCGGCGGACGCGAACCCGTTCCTCGAAGAATTCAGGACCCCCGAGCGCAAGCTCGCCGGCCTGCTCTCTGCAGCCAAGCCGTTCGCGCCTCAGTTCGACCAGTTCCTGACCTCGCTCGGGCCGCTCACGAAGGCGGCCAAGAAGGGGCTGCCGGACCTCGGCAAATCGCTCGCGCTGACCGAACCGGTGCTCGAAAACCTGCGGCCGGTGCTGCACAACCTCGACCCGTTCCTGCAGTACGCGGGAACGTACGTGCGCGAGGTCCAGGCCTTCTTCGCGAACCTCGTCTCCGCGACTGGCTTCCAATCCGAAAACGGCGATCTTCCGGAAAGGCAAGGTCCCAAGGAGCATCTGTTGACGGCGCTCGCGGTGCTGAACCCCGAAAGCCTCTCCTCGTATTCGTCCAAGCACGGCACCAGCCGCTCCAACGCCTACCCGCTGGCAGGCAGCTACGCGGCGCTCGGCACCGGTCTGCCGACCTTCAGCTCGGCCGGCTGCGCGAACGAGGCGCCGATCGTCAACGGCCCCCCCGGTGAAGGCATCGCGGAACGCGTGATCCTGAAACTGATCAAGCTCCACGTCGCCAACCGGCCCGAAAAACTCGAAGGGTTCAACCCCGCGGCGAACGTCCCACCCGAACTGATCGAACCGATCGGCAAGGGGCCGACCGGCCAGCCGCAGACCGAAGCCGAAGCCAAAGCGGAAACGCAGAAACAGACCGAAGCCGAAATCAAAGAAGAGGAAGAAGCCGCGGCCAAAGAACCGGGCAACGAAAACCGCGTCCCGGCCCCCGCCTGCACCCAGCAGGGCCCGAACAGCTTCAACGGCAAACTGAGCCAGTTCCCCCACGTGGTATACGAAGGAAAATGAGCGACGACGACTTCCAGTACCACACGACCGGCCTGGATCTCTCGGGCAGCCCCGACACGGGCAACTGGTCGATCGTCGCCAAAGACGTGGTGAAGCGACTCGGCGGCGTGCCGGTCCTCAACGGGCTGAACGTGGCCTTCCCCGACGACACGATCACCGTCGTGCTCGGCCCTTCGGGGACGGGCAAGAGCGTGCTGATCAAGCACATCATCGGCCTGATGTTCCCCGACTCCGGGGAACTGATCGTCAAAGGCCTGTCGATCTCGAAGCTGACGATGCCCGAACTGCTGGCGCTCCGCCGCAAGATCGGCGTGCTGTTTCAGGACGGCGCCCTTTTCGGGTCGATGTCGGTCTACGACAACGTCGCCTTCCCGCTCCGCCAGCACACCGACATGACCGAGGCGGCGATCGCCGAGCGGGTCGTCCAGCGCCTGCGCGACGTCGGCCTCGGGGACGCGATGGATGACGCGCCCTCCCAGCTCTCGGGCGGGATGCGTAAGCGCGCGGGCTTCGCCCGGGCGCTCGTGATGGAGCCCGACGTCGTGATCTTCGACGAGCCCGACTCGGGCCTGGACCCGGTTCGCACCGCGCTGCTGTGCGAACTGATTCAGGAGATGCACCAGATCTACAAAGGCACCTACATCGTCGTCACGCACAACATCGCCTCGGCTCGGCAGATCGGCGAATACATCGCGGTGCTCTGGCGCGGGCGGATCGTCGAAGCCGGCGACGCCGAGCGCATGTTCTCCTCGGAGAACGACTTCGTCCGGCAGTTCCTCAGCGGGTCCGCTGAGGGGCCGCTGACGATGGACTGACGCTCCGCCGCCAAAAGCGCCTGCACCTGAGCGACTTTTGACATCCCGCCGCCGCCGATGCGAACATACGTTCGCATGGTTGCCTGTGTCCATCTGTCCCGCTTCGAGCTGGTGGCGGCCGCCGAGGGGTCGAGCGTCGCCCGCCGGGCGGTGGCCGGGGGCGCGCTCGCGGTCGCGCCTCCGGTCAGCGCCGACGGCGCCGCCGTGGCGGGCAGGCTGGGCGAGGTATCGGGTGCGGCGGAAGCCCGCGGGGTGAGGCGCGGGATGCTGCTGGGGGAGGCGCTCGCGCGCTGCCCCGACCTGATCCTGCTGCCGGGCAACCCCGTGCGGGTCGGCGAGATCTGGGAGGAATCGCTGCTCGCGCTGGAGTCGATCGGAGCGGCCGTCGAGGCGGCCAGGCCGGGCCTGGCCTACTTCGCGACGGGCGGGCTGAACGGCCTGCACGGCACGCTCGAGGGAACGATCGCAGCGGCCCGCAGGGCGCTGGGGCGACCGGCGCGGGTGGGGGTCGCGCCGGCCCGCTTCGGCGCCCTCGCGGCCGCCCTGGCGGCGCGCTCGCGGCGGGCGCTGGTGCTGGATGGGGCGGAGGCCGAGCGCTGGCTGGCGGGACGGCCGGTCGGGCTGCTCGGCTATCGCGAGGAGACGGCGATGCTGCTCGCGCCTCTGCAGCGTCTCGGCGTGGAGACACTCGGCGAGCTGCGCAAGCTCGGGAGGGGGCAGCTCGCCGACCGCTTCGGGGAGGCGGGGGCGCTGGCGCACCGGCTGGCCTGCGGGGAGGACTCCCCGCTGCGTCCCCGCGACCCGCGCGAGCGCGTCGAGGAGACGATGGAGGTCGGGGACGCGGGCAGCGGCGACGCGCTCAAGCGGGTGCTGGGCGTGCTGGTGAGCCGCCTGCTCGTCCGCCCGGACAGGCGCGGGCGGACGCTGCGCTCCGTGCGGCTGTCCGCCCGGCTCGTGTCGGGAGGCAGCTGGCGCGAGGAGGTCGTCTTCCGCGAGCCGGTCAGCGATCCGGAGAGGATCTTGCTCGCGCTGTCGCTGCGGCTCGCCCTGCTGCCCGCGCCCGCCGACGCCCTCGGGCTCGCCGTCGAGCGCTTCGGTCCGCCGCGGGGCGAGCAGGGGGCGCTGCTCGACCAGGACCGGGCCGCCCGCCGGGCGAGGCTGCGCGAGGCGGTCGCCCAGGTCCGCGCCGTGGCGGGCCGCGACGCCGCGCTGCGCGCCGTCTGCGTCGATCCCCACTCGCGCGTGCCCGAGCGGCGGGTCGTCCTCGCGCCCGTGCCGGAGTGACCGTGGCAGGGCACGACAACTTCGGCTCTCGCGCGATCAACCTCCCAGGCTCTCGGCTGTACCGTCGCGGGCGCCCGTAGCTGTGGCCGCGTCGGGACTGGGAGTTCTCATTGGCGCCGGACAAGTTCATCGCCACGTATCTCGAGCCGGCGGAAGGGGAGCCGCTGGCTCTTCATCTGATCGAACGCGATCTTGCGCTGCATATGGGTCGCAGCGCAGAGCTGAACCGCCGTCAGCTCGGGACTCTGATGGGGGTCTTTCGCGCCGGGGCTCTATTGCTGGTCGTCGAGGTCTTGGCGTGGGTCGCTGCCCTCGTACTCCAGCGATAAGCTGACTGCTATGCCAGGGAAGCCGCCTCCGTCGCCATCGCCTGCGCCCCCGCGCCCTGAGCCTGTGCGCCCTAGTCCAATGGTGGGCGAGACGCGCGGCGGGGGCAATCCCGGCCGTTAGCTTTCGCGCGACCGCCGACGATCCGTCCGTCAGCGTCGACCGCGCGCGCGGTGTGTTTCTCGCTGATGGGCCCTGAAGGCGCAGCCATGTTGCCGCTCGGCGGAATGCCGGGAGGCGCTGGTCTCAACCTGCTCTCCGGGTCAACGTAGGTCTGTACATGCTCCGCCGATCATGCGAACATGTGTTCGTATGGATCGGAGACCGGAGTGAGCAGAGCGCTGAACACCCCCCACCCCGTACGCGTGCGCTGGGGCGAGGGCCTGCCCGCCGAGGTCGACGGCGAACCCGTCCAGGCGCTGCGCGAGTCCTGGCTGGTCGAAGACCGCTGGTGGGAAGCCCAGCCGCTGCGCCGCCGCTACTGGGAGCTGACGGGAGAGCGCGGCCGCAACCTCGTCGTCTTCCACGACCTCTGCACGGGCCGCTGGTACGCCCAGGGCGCCTGAGATGGCCGGCGGGGCGGGCGGGGTCCCATACGTTGAGCTGCACTGCCACTCGGCCTACTCGTTTCTTGACGGGGTCTCGCTGCCGCAGGAGCTGGCCCAGCGGGCGGGCGAGCTGGGGCACGTGGCGCTGGCGCTGACCGACCACAACTCGGTCTCGGGATCGATGGAGCTCGCGCAGACCGCCGCCGAGAGCGGCATCAGGGCGATCCACGGCGCCGAGATCGACCTCACGCCGGACCCCGAGTCCGAAGGGGAGGGCGCGCGCGACGCTGCGCCGGTCGGGTTCAGGAGGACTGACAACCCCCACGTCACGCTGCTCGTGGAGGACGAGCGGGGCTGGCGCAACCTCTGCCGGATCCTGACGATCGCCCACTCGCACACCCGCGAGGGGACCGCCAGGCGCGAGCTCGGCGAGCCTCAGATCTCACCGCAGGACGTCGCCGCCCACGCCGAGGGGCTGATCTGCCTGACCGGCTGCGCGGAGCGCTCGGTGCTGGGCGAGAAGGGCGGCCCGGAGACGCTCGGGGCGCTGCTCGACGGCTTCGGCCCCGAGCGCCTCTACGCCGAGCTTCAGCGCCCCTACGCCCGCCACGACCGGGCCCGCAACAGGGCCTTCGCCGCGCGCGCCCGCCGGCTCGGGATCAGGACGGTCGCGACCGGAGACGTGCACGCCCACTCGCCCTCCCGAGCCGAGCTGCAGGACGCCTTCGTGGCGCTTCGTCACCGCCTCACCCTCGACGCCTCGGAGCCCCTGCGCAGAGGCAACCGCAGCCACGTGATGAGCGCCCCGCGGGCGATGGCGAGCCGCTTCGCCGACCATCCCGAGGCGGTCGCCGAGACGCTGCGGCTGGCCGAGCGGCTGCGTTTCGACCTGACTAAGGACCTCGGCTACCGCTACCCCGGCGCCGAGGAGCAGGACGCTTCGCGCCGCCTGGCCGAGCTCTGCGCCCAGCGCCTCGCCGAGCGCTACGGACCCGATGCCCCCCCGCGCGCACGGGCCGCCCGCGGCGAGGCGCAGGCGCGCCTGGAGGAGGAGCTGAAGGTGATCGACCGGCTCGGCCTGGCGGGGTTCTTCCTGCTCCACCACGAGATGCTCGAGCTGGCCCGCGAGGTGGCCGTCGAGGTGCGCGGGCCGGACTCCGTGCGCGCGCTGCTCGCCCCCGGGCGGGGGCGGGGCTCCTCGGTCTCCTCGCTCGTCTGCTACCTCACGGGCCTCTCCCACATCGACCCGATCGAGAACGGGCTGACGCTGGGGCGCTTCCTGCACGAGGACCTCCACGGGCTGCCCGACATCGACCTCGACTTCCCCCGGGACATCCGCGAGCGGCTGATCCCGCGGGTGCACGAGCGCTTCGGCTACGACCGCGCCGCCCTCGTCGCCGCCTTCCCGACCTTCCGTGTGCGCGGGGCCGTGCGCGAGCTCGGCAAGGTGCTGGGCCTGCCGCCCGGGGAGATCGAGAGGATCGCCCGCGGTGCGGACCCGTGGAGTCCGGCGGGCGAGCACGGCGAGGTGGACTTCGCCTCCGGGCGCGGAGGCCAAGATCCCGCCGGGGGCGCCTCCGACAGGCGCTCTGAGCGGTGGCGGTGGCTGGGCAGGCTGGTCGAGGAGGCCCAGGGCCTGCCCCGGCACCTCTCCCAGCACTCGGGCGGGATGATCATCGCGACCAGGCCGCTGATCGACTGCTGCCCGGTCGTGCCCGCGGCGATGGAGGGCCGGCAGATGGTGCAGTGGGACAAGGACTCCTGCGCCGACGCGGGCTTCCTGAAGATCGACCTGCTCGGGCTGGGGATGCTCTCGGCGGTCGAGCGCTGCGTCGAGGAGATCCACCGCGGCACGGGCGAGCGGATCGACCTCTCGCGGATCCCCTACGACGATCCCGAGACGTTCCGGGCGATCCGAGCCGCGGACACCGTCGGGGTCTTCCAGATCGAGAGCCGGGCGCAGATGCAGTCGCTGCTGCGGACCCGTCCCCGGAACCTCGAGGACCTCACGATCCAGGTCGCGATCGTGCGGCCCGGCCCGATCCAGGGGGGCGCGATCAACCCCTACATCAAGCGCCGCCAGCGGCTGCGCGAAGCCAGGGAGGGCGGGTTCGACTACGAGATTCCCTACGACCACCCCTCGCTCGAGCCGGTGCTGAAGGAGACGCTCGGCACGATCATCTTTCAGGACCAGGTGATGCAGGTCGCCGAAGCGTTCGCCGGCTACGCCCCCGGCGAAGCGGACGGCCTGCGCCGGGCGATGAGCCGCAAGCGCTCGGCGGAGATGATGGAGCGCCACCGCGAGCGCTTCGTCGAGGGGGCGATGAGCCACTCCGGGGCCTCGGCGGAGGTGGCCGAGCGGGTCTGGAACATGGTCGCGGGCTTCGCGGGCTTCGGCTTCCCCAAGGCCCACAGCGCCGCCTTCGGCCTGCTCGCCTACCAGTCGACGTGGCTGCGGGTGCACCACGGGCCGGAGTTCCTCTGCGCGCTGCTCAACGAGCAGCCGATGGGCTTCTACGCCCCCGACAGCCTCGTCCACGAGGCCGAGAACCGCGGCATCGCCGTGCTCGGCCTCGACGTCAACGCCTCGCAGGTCGGGTGCACCGTGCAGAACGGGGCCGTTCGGCTCGGCCTCGGCTACATCAAGGGCGCCGCCGAGACGGAGATCGCGGGGCTCGTCGCCGAGCGCGAGCGGGCCGGCCGCTACGCGTCGATCGCCGAGGTGGCGGCCCGCTCGGGCTGCAGGCGCGCCACGCTCGAAGCGCTCGCCTGGTCGGGCGCCTGCGACGCGCTTTTGAAGAAGTCCCACCCACCCGCCGACCGCCGCTCGGCGCTCTGGCAGCTCGGGATCGCCGCGCCCGCGGTGACGCTCGAGGATGAAGCTGGGCGGGAGCGACCCGCTCAGCAGCTGGCGCTGCCGCTCGAGCTGCCCGCCACGCCCGCGCTGCGCAAGCTCGGTCGCTGGCAGAAGCTGATCGCCGACTACTCGACCAGCGGCGTCACGATCGGCGATCACGCGATGGCGGTGCTGCGCGAGCGCATCACCGCGCCGAAGCTCGCGACCAGCGCCCAGCTCGCGCGCCTGCCCTCCGGCTGCGAGGTCTCGGTGGCCGGTCTCGTGATCGCCCGCCAGCGGCCCGGGACTGCGAACGGCACGATGTTCCTGCTGTTCGAGGACGAGTTCGGGACCGTCAACCTGATCGTCCCCCGAGAAGCCTACGAGCGCCGCCGCCACCTCGCCCGGGCCGAGCCGCTGCTGCTCGCCCGCGGCCGACTCGAGCGCCACCAGGAGGGCGCCCGGCGCGTGAGGTGGGGAGTGCGCGACGTGGAGGCTCCGGTGAGGGAAGCGGACGGCGAGGAGGTGCGTCCCGTCATCAACGTGCTCGTCGCCGAGCTCGAGCCGCTCGAGCGGTTCCTCGACGGCGCGCTCGCGGGGGAGGGGGAGGAGTCCGTGGTCCGCACGCTGCGCCCCGGGCAGGACGAGGCGGCGGGAGCCGAGGTGGGATCGACGATGCGCGCCGTCGCGCCGCCGATCCAGAGCTTCGCGTCGGGGCGCAGGCGCTAGCCAAGCGAGGGTTAGAGTGCGCCCGTGCGCGTCGTCGAGCTGGAGCAGGTCGGTCCCGAGGTGTGGAGCGCCGTGCTGGCGGGCGAGGAGAACGTCTGGGGACCCGGTGAAGACCTCGCCTGGGTACCCAAGCAGCGCCACGTCGGCGTGCTCGACGACGACAACGTGCCGCTGGCGCTGGCCGGGGCGGTCATCGTCCGCGTGGCGGTCGGGGGCGAGCAGTTCCCGGTCGCGGGCGTCGGCAGCGTGATCGTGACGCGGAGCATGCGAGGACGCGGCCTCGCGCGCCTCGTGATCGAGGAGATCCTGCGCGTCTGCGCCGAGCTCGGACCGGACCGGGCGATGCTGTTCTGCCGCGAGGAGCTGACCGGGCTGTACGGCCGCTTCGGCTTCCGCGAGATCGAGGCGTCCGTGAGCGCCGAGCAGCCCGGCGGGCGAATCACGATGCCGATGCGCGCGATGTGGGCGCCGCTGATCGAGGGAGCGGGCTGGCCCGCGGGCGCCGTCGCGGTCCAGGGCGAGCCGTTCTGAGCCGCGGAGGGCCGGCGGCGGCGGGGAAGACGCCGCCGGCCCCTGCGCGGGGAACGGGTGTGGGGAACGTCAGGCCGTGAACGCCGGGCGGCGCCGCTCGCGCTCCTCGGCGTCGGTCACCGCCCACGCGAGACGTTCGATCAGCTGCTCGGCTGCGTGGCCGTCCGCGAGGTGGATCGAGTTGACGCGCTCGTCGAGCAGCACCGGAGCGCCGCTCGCGGCGGACGAACGGCGAGCCTCCGCCGGATCGGCCGTGACGATAATTCGGGCCATGGATCATCTCCTTCTGATCGAGTAGCTTCCTCCTCCTCGTCACACCGTGCCCGTCCGACATGAAGCTGGGGTTAACAAGGTGTGTCATCGGATCGACATCGACGGATGTTCGTCCCCGGCGCCGGTCCCGCCGAACGCTAGCCTGGGCCCATCGCGCAGCTCGCCGACACCGGCCTGGACGTGTGCCCGCTCTGCCTCGGGGGCAACGTCTTCGGCTGGACGCTCGACGAGGAGCGCTCGTTCGCCGTGCTCGACGCCTATCGCGCCGCGGGCGGGAACTTCATCGACACCGCCGACGTCTACGGACGCCGCGGGGCCGGGAGCGGCTCCTCCGAGGAGATCATCGGGCGCTGGATCGCCGCACGCGGCAACCGCGACGAGCTCGTGATCGCCACCAAGGTCGGTATGGCCGAGGACATGCGAGGCCTCTCCGCCGCAACGATCCGGGCCGGCGCCGAGGCGTCGCTGAGCCGTCTCGGGATCGATCGCATCGACCTCTACTACGCCCACCAAGACGATCCCGACACGCCGCTCGAGGAGACGCTCGGAGCGTTCGGCGAGCTGATCGCCGAGGGCAAGATCGCCCACGCCGCCGCCTCCAACTACAGCGCCGAGCGGCTCGCCGCGGCGCTCGCCCTCGGCGCGCAGCCAGGGATGGCCTCCTACGTCGCGTTGCAGCCCCATTACAACCTGATGGAGCGTCCCTCCTATGAGGGTCCCCTGATGGATCTCTGCGCCGAGCGCGGCCTGGCCTGTCTGCCCTACTTCTCACTCGCCCGCGGCTTTCTCACCGGCAAGTACCGGCGCGGCGGCCCGGAGGTCGAGAGTCCCCGCGCGGGCGGCGTGCGTGACCTGTACTTCAACGACCGCGGCTTCGCCGTGCTCGACGCGCTCGATGAGATCTCCGCCGCCCACGGCGTGAGCGTCGCGGCCGTCTCGCTGGCGTGGCTGCTCGCCCAGCCGACCGTGCTCGCGCCGATCGCGAGCGCGACTTCCCCCGAGCAGCTCGCCGAGCTGTTGCAGTGCGTCACGCTCGAGCTCGGCGAGGACGAGCTGCGGCTCCTCGCCGCCGCCTCGGCCTAGCTCAGCGCGCGCGGAACGTCAGCAGCTGGCCGTCGGGGTCCCGTAGCGACAGCTCGCTCGCCCCCTCCGCACCCGCCGCCTCTGCGCCCGCTGCCTCTGCGCCCTCTGCCTCCGCGCTCGTCACCTCCGCGCCTCGCGCCTCTGCGCCTGCCGCCGCGGCGACCGCCTCGATCGCCTCGCGGCCGCCGAGCTCGAACTCCACGAGCCGCAGGCCGGGGGAGTCCTCGCCCGCGGGGGCGCCTCCCGCGCTCTGCCACGAGTTCAGGCCGAGGTGATGGTGGTAGCCGCCGGCCGCGACGAACGCCGCCGAGGGGTAGCTCGCCATGTGCTCGAACCCGAGGCCGCGGTAGAACGCCTCGGCGCGAGCGACGTCGGAGACCTTCAGGTGGACGTGGCCGATGTTCGTGCCGGCGTCGATCTCGGCGGGCGGCGCGCCCTCGGACTGGGCGAGCAGGTCCTCGACGTCGAGCGGCGCCGTCACCATTCGGACCGGGTCTCCGTCGGGGCCCGGCTCCCACGTCTCGCGCGGGCGGTCGACGTAGATCTCGATCCCGAGGCCGTCCGGGTCGTCGAGGTAGAGGGCCTCCGAGACCGCGTGGTCGGAGGCGCCCGTGAAGGGCCAGCGCGACTCCCCGATCCGCCGCACGGTCTCGGCGAGCGTCGCGCGGGTGGGGTGCAGCCAGGCGACGTGGAAGAGGCCCGTCGAGCGCGGCTCCGCGGGGACGGGAGCCTCGAGCGCGGTCAGCTCGAGCGCCGGCTCGCCGCCCGCGCCGAGAACGGCCCGCGAGCCGTCGTTCTCGAGCACCTGCAGACCCATCACGCGCGAGTAGAAGTCGACGCTCGCGGGTAGGTTCGCGACCGCGAGGCGGACGCCCGCGATGCGCAGGGATGGGTCGATCGGGGTCATCGCCAGAACCAGGGTAGTGTGCTCGGCGTGAAGCTCCGCAAACTCGGATCGAGCGATCTGGAGGTCTCGGAGATCAGCCTCGGCTCGTGGCTGACCTACTCCGGCGGCGTCTCCCGTGAGGCCGCGGCGGCGTGCATCGACGCGGCATTCGAGGAGGGCGTCAACTTCATCGACACGGCGAACGTGTACGGGCGGGGCGCCGCCGAGTCGCTGCTCGGCGAGGCGCTGGCCGGGCGCGAGCGCTCCTCATACGTGCTCGCGACCAAGGTCTACTTCCCGATGTCCGACACCGACCGGGGGCTCTCGGCCGAGCAGATCCACAAGCAGATCGACGCCTCGCTGGCGCGGCTGCGGACCGACTACGTCGACCTGTACCAGTGCCATCGCTTCGACTCCGAGACCCCGCTCGAGGAGACGATGGCGGCGCTCACGGAGGTGGTGGGCGCGGGCAAGGCCCGCTACATCGGCTTCAGCGAGTGGCCCGTGCAGGAGATCGAACGTTCGCTGGCGCTGCCGGGGGTCGCGCGGTGGGTCTCCAGCCAGCCGCAGTACTCGGCGATCGTCCGCTCGCCCGAGGCGGAGGTGATCCCGCTGTGCGAACGCGAGGGCATCTCCCAGATCGTCTGGTCGCCGCTCGCCCAGGGCGTGCTCGCGGGCCGCTACCGTCCCGGAGAGGCGCCGCCCCCGGACTCCCGTGCCGCGAGCGAGAGCATGGGCGGCTTCATCGGGAGGCTGCTCACCGAGCCGGTCCTCGAAGCGGTCGAGCGCCTTCGCGGCGTCGCCGAGCAGGCGGGCCTGACGATGGCGCAGCTCGCGCTCGCCTGGGTGCTGCGCCAGCCGAACGTCGCCTCGGCGATCGTCGGGGCCAGCCGGCCGGAGCAGGTCCGCGCGAACGCCTCCGCGTCGGGCATCGAGCTCGACGAGCAGACGCTCGCGGCGATCGACGCCGCGCTCGGCGACGTCGTTCTGCGCTAGAGATCCACGGCTCCGATCGGCAGTAGGCCGTCAGCCCGCGCGTACCAGCAGCAGCTCGAGCTCGACCGAGACCTCGTCGCCGACGGTCCTGTCTCCCGCCGCCATCGCGCCCCTGAAGCGCAGGCCGAAGTCTGAGCGGCGCAGCTTGCACGCGCCGGTCAGCTTCAGCGCATCCGCGGACACCGACGCGCCCAGCGCGAGCTGCAGCGGCCGTGTCTGCCCGGCGATCGTCAGCTCGCCGGGGATCTCGACGCCCGAGCCGCCGCCCGCGGGGTCGGCCGACTCGGCATGGAACTCGATCGTGGGGTGGGTGGGCGCGTCGAAGAAGTCGCCGCCGACGATCATCCTGTCGCGCAGCCTGTCCCCGGTCTCGACGCTCTCGACGCGAACGGACCCGCGCGCGGAGCCGTGCCCGCCGGTCAGCTCGAGCACGCCCTCGAACTCGCCGAAGCTCCCGCGGACGCGCGCGAGCCCCATGTGCCGAACCGAGAAGGAGAGCGAGGAGCGCGCAGCGTCGAGCTTCCAGCGGCCGTCGGGAACGGCGCTCATCGCGGCGCGACCACGAGCGACTGGAACCCACGCCCGACGGGCCCGTCGAGGTCGTGGAGCACGCTCTCCGACAGGCCCGTCCCGCCGTGGTGGAGCAGCGTCCGCGCGTCGATCCCGATCCACTCGCCGCGGGGCGGTCGGTGCAGGTGGATGTGGAGGTCGGCGTTGATGAACAGGAAGCGGTCGAACGGCAACGAGGCGCTGATGCCGTTGCCGAAGTCGGCCGTCGCCGCGAGCCGCGCCAGCGGGGACGCCTCCCGATCGTCGACGAGCGGGTGGCGCAGGCGCATCCAGACGCGCCCGGGGCCGAGCCGTTTCGGGTCGTCGAGGAAGCGCATCTCCATCGCGCTCGCCGCGAAGCTCGCCTCGTCCGACTCCGGGTCCAGGGAGAAGCGCACGGGCTTCGCCTGCTCGGGAGCCGGCAGCCTGTCCGACGCGAGCGCCCCCTCGGGCGGCTCCGGCACGCCGTCGCCGATCTGCGCGACCCGTAGCGCGCTCGCCCTGCAGATCAGCTCTGCTCCGTGGTGCAGCTCGGCCGCGAGCTCCTGCACGCGCCGGCCGGGCCGGACGGTGTGCACCTGCACGCTCAGCGGCGCGCAGGGCACCGGTCGCAGGAACTCGAAGCCGAGCCGAGCGATGCGCAGTCCCTCGGTCGGCTCGTGGCGCTCGAAGGCGGCGGCGATCAGGGCCGCCGGGGCGCCGCCGTGCAGCGCGCCCGGATCCCACGGGCCGCGAGCCTGCTCGGTCGGCGCGAACCGGTCCCCGTCGCTGAGGAAGATCGCGTCCCGCTGAGTCGTGCCCGCCACGCCGCCGCGGACTCAGTTGAAGACGATGTCGTAGCCGGCGTCGGCGGGTTCCGCTTTGTTCGTGAAGTCACGAACGACGACCAGCGCCACCGCCGGCGCGCCGCTGGCGCTGCTCGGGCAGAGCGCCAGCGTGTATTCGGGCTTGACCGTGATTTCGGCGGCCGTCTCGTGCCCGCTGCCTTCGCCGAGGCCGTAGACCACCGTGGCCACGGCGCTGTGCGCAGCGAAGCTGCCGTACAGGCACGTGGTGCCCGTACCAAGGATGCTCGGCCGCGCGTCGCTCACGTTCTTGCTGTTCGCGGCGTCCAGGGCGCCGGCTTTCGTGACGTGCGCGTACGCGAGCGCGCTACCCGGAGAACCCGGCGAGCCCGTCGCCCCAACCGCGCCGGGTGCACCCTGCGGGCCCCTCGGGCCGGTGACGCTCCAAACGAGCTGCTTCTGGCCGTGCCGGCAGTGCTTGCCCGACTTCAGCAGCGCGAGTGTGCCATCGCCTCGCGCGCAGGCGTGAAGCTCGCCGCTCGCCGCCGAGAGCCCGCCGGCGGCCGCGAACGAAGTGCCGCCGAGCGCGACGAACAGGGCGGTGGCTGCCAGTGCGTTCCGCTTCAGGTAGGAGATCGTCCTGCGGATCATCTGCGCGCCTCCAAGCTCATCGTGGGCATTGCGCGGCATCCTACGGGTGCGCCGCCGTCGGCCCTCGTCCCGGGCCGGTCGCCGAGCGCGCCGCGGCTCAGCTGCCGCCGGCCGGGACGGGCTCCCCGCTCACTCGCCCGTCTTCTCCCACGAGAAGCCCCGCACGGCGAGGTAGACGCCGAACACCCCCCACAGGCCGATCACCGCCAGCTCGTCGAGGTTGTCCGCCAGCCCCGAGCCGGTGACCATCGCTCCCGAGAGCCCCGCGATCAGCGGCTTCAGGGGAAGCGCCTCGGCGATCGAGCGCAGGAAGCCGGGGGCGCTCGCCGAGTCGAACACGTAGAAGGACACGAACACGACCGGCAGGAAGACCGCGTTGACGTAGGCGGCGGTCGACTCGAAGTTCGGGATCGCATGCGCGAAGGCGACGCCAAGCGCGGCCAGGCTGACGACGCCGACGAGCACGAAGACGATCAGCGACGCCCACTCCTGCGGCCAGCCGATCCCGAAGAACGCTCGCCCCGCCACGATCACGATCCCGATCTGCAGGGCCGTGTTCGTGACGGCGTTGGCGGCGACCCCGCCGAAGTAGGAGAGCGTCGGCAGCGGCGTGCCGCGAATCCGCTTCAGCACGCCGCGCTCGCGCAGGAAGACGATGTTGTAGGCGAGCGCCGTGAAGGTCGTCGACATCACGCTCATGCCCGCGATCGACGGCACGAGCTTGTTCAGGTCGTGCTGGCTGCCGCTGAGGATCGCTCCGCCCGCGGCGAGGAACAGCAGCGGCAGCACGAAGTTGAAGAAGGCCGCGCTCGGGTTGCGCCAGAACATCCTGCGCTCCAGGCGGTACTGGCGCCAGCCGAGGCGGAGCGTCTCAGTCATCGGCGGTCAGCTCCAGGTAGACGTCCTCGAGCGTGGGCCGCCCGACGGTCAGCTCCTCGAGCTCGCGGCCCTCGGCCAGCGCGGCGGCCGTGACCTCCGCGAGCAGTGCCGTCGGGTGCTCCGTTTCGTGCTCGACGAGCCCGCCCGCGGGGTCGCGGTAGGCGACGCGGTAGCGGCTCGCGCCGACGCCCAGGTCGCGCGGCGCGCCGATCGCGAGCACGCGGCCGTCCTTGACGATCGCGACGCGGTCGGCGAGCTCCTGGGCCTCGTCGAGGTAGTGCGTCGTGAGCAGGATCGTCTTGCCGAGGTCGCGCAGCGAGCGGATCGTCTCCCAGGCGGCCCGCCGCGCCTCCGGGTCGAAGCCGGTAGTCGGCTCGTCGAGGAAGATCAGCTCGGGATCGCCGATCAGCGCGAGCGCGAAGTCCAGCCGCCGCAGCTGACCGCCCGAGAGCTTGCGGCTGCGCACGTCGGCCGCCTCGCCGAGGCCCGCGAGCGCGATCACCTCCTCGACGTCGCGCGGGGCGGGATAGAAGCTCGCCCAATGGGCGAGGGCCTCGCGGGGGGTGATGTGGCTGTAGATGCCGCCGGACTGCAGGACGATGCCGATCTGCCGCCTCAGCTCGATCGAGCGTTCGGCGGGGTCGTGGCCGAGCACGGAGACCTCGCCCTCGCTGCGCGAGCGGTAGCCCTCGAGGATCTCGACACAGGTCGTCTTGCCTGCGCCGTTCGGCCCCAGCAATCCGAAGACCTCGCCGCGTTGGACCGAGACGTCGATGCCGCGGAGCGCCTCGAAGTCGCCGTAGCGCTTGCGCAGCCCGCTGACCTCGATCGCCGGAGAGGCTGCTACCAGTGCACGCCCCGCGTCAGCGTCGCCATCGCGATCTGCTCGAAGGAGACGTGTTCCTCGACGTCCTTGTGGCCCTTCGCCGCCGCGGAGTCCGGGAACACGCGGTAGCCGAGGTGCAGCAGACGGTCGACCATGCTCGGCGAGAGGCTGTAGAGGACTTCGCCGAACTTGCCCAGGCGCGTGCCCATCTCCTTCGGCCGCGAGCGCAGCGCCTCGCAGATCATGTCGGCGGCCTCCTCCGGGCTCAGCGTGGGGAAGGCGTCGTACATTTTGGTCGGCGCGATCATCGGCGTGCGCACGAGCGGCATGTGGATCGTCGTGAACGTCACGCCGTCG
>Ga0134125_10000589_pt1 | contig 48264 bp, 39 predicted proteins | sample KB31751_FD_96464 | JGI IMG/M metagenome (GOLD analysis project Ga0134125, IMG submission 96464) | Terrestrial soil microbial communities with excess Nitrogen fertilizer from Kellogg Biological Station, Michigan, USA - KB3-175-1 | ecosystem: Environmental > Terrestrial > Soil > Unclassified ...
CTGCTTGAGGTCTTAGATCAACTCCAAGTTACAACCAATGGGGCGCCCTTTCATATATAGCGTGGTATCGGCTAAGGCTTCAGTTCACCATTTATGCTTTACCTACTTTTTCTTGGCGCACTGTCCAAGAATTATTAACCGCCAGAAATGAACGGCCGCGACTGCACGATGTAGAGCTGACCATTCATGTAGGCACACTCAATATCCTGCTCTCGATTGCCAAACACGCGTTTGATTTCCAGAGCTGCCTGGACCAATCGCCTGATTACGTTCTCAGTCAGCACCGAACGCTCGCCGGTGATCGGCACTTCCTTCAGTCCGCCCTTCTCGTCAAAGGTCAACAAGCTATCTTCTTCCGAACGCGTCAACACCTGCGTCGCGTTTGCGCGCGGGCTGTAGATAATCTGCTCCGCTACTTTTGGGCCCTCGACGACTTTACTACCCAGACCGCGTTTGGCGCTGATGTAAATCGCGCCTTTATTGTCCCGGTCAAACGGATCAGTTGTGATCATCACGCCAGAGCTTTCTGAATTAATTCCCTTTTGGATCAAGACCGCCATGAAAATCTTCATGTGATCCACGCCTGCACGTTCGCGCGCTTCGTAGGCTTCAAAATTCCAGAGCGAAGCCCAGACTTTCTTAATCCCGTCGACAATCTGTTCCGGTCCACGAGCGTTGGGCACCGTCGTGTATAAGCCGGCGCCGCTGAAATTAGGCAGGTCCTCAGAGTTTGATGAACTGCGCAGGAAGAGGCCCTGGCCGGGATAGGACTTTTCTATCTTCGTGAGAATCTCAGCTCGGAGCTCCGCGTCGAACTTGCCGCTCTGCAGCAGCTGCCTGGTTTCAACCAGCCGCTGGCGCCGATAGGCAGGATCGTGGACGAACTTTTGATCATTCAATAACTCATACAGAACGTCATCGAAGTGATTGGCTTTAAGGAACGCGTCGTAATAGTAAAAAGGTACCGTGAACCCGCCGGGAACATCGATGCCCGGCAAGCGAGCGTTTAGAACTTCGCCAAGATTTGCAGATTTCCCGCCGTAGGCCAGGCTCATCGTCTTACGTTGCTGCGACAAATTCAGCAAACGTTTTTCAGCCAGATTGGAATGCGGCTTCATGATGTCGAGCCGCTCTGACATCCGCTTTTGATAGGCCTTCAGCTCGTTGTTGTCTGCGCGTTTGATCGCATAGCTATCCCGCTTTGTCTCAAACGAGACCCACCAGCCGTCGTACTGCTTGAATAGTTCCTGCGCATTTTTGATGTAGGCGTTCGGAATCCCCCGTCCTCGGGCGAGAAGATTAATATGCGAGAGCGGAGTGGACGGCATCGTGGTGATGATTCCAGCCACTGGAGGCAATTGAATGGGGACTTCGTTCAGAACGAGAATCTCATTTGAGCCGATCTCTACATGGTCGTTCAGTTTGGTAATGATGTGGATTCGGCCAAGCCCTTTCGCCAGATTCAGCGCCTGGTACTCCTGCTCTCTTGAAATTTCGGATTGCAGCACTCGACTCAAGCCGCTGATGGAAGCAGATTCTGTCTCCTGCCGAATCGAGTTTGGCTTGTAAGCGAGGGGCGTGAAGAATGAGCCATTCAGCAGCTCAGACGTCATACGAATCAGATCCGGAGTAATTAGATCACCGTCCCAGAACTCGAACGTCCAGCGCTTCAGGGGTGTTTGATAAGCAACGTTGCCGAGGATGAATCGCCGATTGGGCTTTAGGTAATTGTTCTCAAAAAACACGCGGCCTCGTTCGAGGGACAAGTAAGTGCCGTTTACGAAATCCTTGTGAAAGGGATATCTGCGCGTGTTGACGTAATAGACTCGATTGTTTTCTTTCCGGTCGATGACGAAGAGAACATGCGGCAGCGCGTAAGGCGTGTTTGGATCGTAAGTAACTGCAAGCTTGTCGAATTGTTCGCGACTGGTGATTCGTCCGAGCGATTTCAGATCGGTGTCGTCCGTCTGTGCATATGTTGTTGAAGAACCAATTGTGAGGAGAGCGAAAATAGCAAGGGCAAGGTACTTTCGATTCATAGCGACGCAATTCTAACAGATGAGGCAAGATCAGCCGTGCTAGTGGAGGTAGGGAGTTAAGAATGAACGGCGGCGATTGATCAGCTCGAGGTCGGGAAGGGTAGTTTACTCCCGCCCAAGGAGCACAGACACGCAAGCAAAGATCAACCACGAAGCTCAGAAATCCAACTTGGATGCTGGTGAGCGTTGAGGCGGGCGCAAGCAACCCTTCCTGACCCAGAGCTGATCTGAGGGTCTCGTTTTCACTCAAGCGGTCTTTACTTTCCAAGGCAAAAACGGTCGCCTGCTTTGCGGTCTTGGCAGCTTTGCGGGAAACTGTAGTCCTTTCGATGGCTGAGCAGCTTGAACAATTTCGCGAGGCGCTGACAGCGCATGCCGAGGATTACCACGTAGCGTTGACGGAAGCTGCAATCTCTCAGCTGTCAAACTACTACGCTTTATTGATCACGTGGAATCCGCGGCTGCACCTGGTCGCGCCATGCTCACCTGCGGAGTTCGCCACTCGCCATGTGCTGGAGTCGTTGATGCTGTTGCCGCATCTTGCCAATAATGATTTTGTCGCAGACATCGGCACGGGTGGAGGTCTACCGATTATTCCGAATTTGATCTTGCGCTCAGATCTTCGCGGACTATTGATTGAATCGTCGCACAAAAAATCCGTCTTTCTGCGTGAAGTACTCCGCACCATTGGAGCGTCAGAACGGACGCAGATAATTTCCGAACGCTTCCAGGATGTGCCGGCTCAGAACGTAAACGCCGTCACTTGTCGCGCGCTGGATCAATTCCTACAAATCTTCGATAGATTACTTGAGTGGGCGCCTGCGAATTCAAAGCTGCTGTTGTTCGGAGGCGAGGGGCTGAAGTCACAAATTGAAAAAGCTTGCCTGGAATATTCGGCTGTCAAACTTCCGCATGCCGAACGTCGATTCCTTTTCGTAACCCAACGATAAAATTGCTGCCGCTCAATGCCGGTGCACTATCACCTCAGGCTGCGGTGATGTTCCTGGCACATACGAAGCGACGGCTGTCTCATGGTCTCGACTTCCCCAAACCACCAGTGACGCATAAGGCCCAAACCTCGCAGTCCCTCTTTGAGTCAGAACATTCAAGATCCCGTCAACGAGTCTCGTGATGAGACTAGCTCTCACGGCGCGCGCTGGAAACTCTACGACACCACTTGCGTCGGTCTGTCGAGCTTCCTCGTGACCGTCTGATTCAATCAAGTAATGCTGCCAGTGTTGAGTAACACTAATTCCCGGGACTTGTGCACCTGACTCATCAACCACGCGCACTCGCCAGCGTGGCACAATCGTGGATTGGAAGGGATAAATCAGAAAGAGGAAGACAAGCACAATGGCGCCGGCAAGCAAACGCCGCCAGCGCCGAGGTACTTCAGAAATCTTATTGAACCACGTCAATACCGATTAATTGCTGCCCTGAGATAACAAAGTCAGCGGGTGGTAATTCTGTTTCGAAAACGGGTGAGAGGGCGGTGGGCGTGTAGCCTCCTGACGTCCGATCACTGTTGAGCGTGGCCACCATCGACGGAGGCAGGTTTGGCAGCTCAGCTGTTCCGATCACAGCTCCAGGCGTTATCCGAAACAGCTTCACGTAAAGTCGATCACTTTTTCTTAATCTATTGATGGCATCAACGAGCTGTCCGAGATCGCGAGGCACGAATGCTTTTGATGCCGAGCCTTCCTGCAAAGCCCCGCCATCGCCAACAAAGATCAGCAGCTGGCCAGCCGGTAAATCCGCCGGGATTTGAATCGGGATGCGCTGAACGAATTGTTTTCCGGATTCAGTGCGGACGTAAGCCTGAATCTCAACCTTCTCTCCGCGACGAACTTCAGTCCGGTCGAGTGAGATTCGCTCCAACGCGCCTGCATACTTCGTGTCGCTGGACGTCACGTCGAGCGTAATCCCGCTCAACTCGACATCGTCAAAGCCGCTGCCCAGCAACGAAGAAATGGGAGCGGCCACCGACGCCGAAGCCATCATTGCTGAATTCCCAGCGGAAAAGCGCCGCTCGATTGCGACCGGCTCCTGCCCTTTGACATCAATCTGTCCTTTGATGGTGATGGTCGACTCACCGAGCATTCGCTCACTGGAAGTGATGGTGTTGAATAGAGTGATATTCAGGAGCAACGGCGTCAGAAATGAATCGTTCGCTACTTCGTACGAGAATGTCTCGGTCCGATCGCGGCTGGTGTGCAACGTGATCTTCACGGGAATCATTTTCGGAGCGACGCCGAGGCTACCGAAAATTCCTGTCGATCGATCCTGAGAGATCGTTCCAACCATGTGACCCGGTACTGCAAGCTTAAATGAATTGTTGACGTTGGGAATGACGGTAACTACGGAAGCCTCAGTCATTGGCATGTCCGAAGCGCCGAGACTCAGGAACGGATGGCCAAAAGCATAGATACGATTGCCGTCCCGGAACGTCACCGTGCCCGAAGCCGCCAGCGAATAATCACCCCGCACCAATTGAACACTGATCGAAGTTCCGGGAGTCAGAGTTTTTTCGTTAGCGGGCACGAGCGAACTAATGGGAGCAGCCCCGCCGACCCCAGCTACCGGTAGTAAGCCATTCGCCATCAACTGCGACGAGAATTGCGAGAGAGTGTCCTGACTGATTCCTCCAAAAACAACTGGAGTAGCGATCGGTGTCATCTGCTGACCAAGAAATGGAATTAGCGGTGAACCTGCAGCCACCGACGCGATTAACGGTGCGCCCGCGACAGCCTGCTTGGGCAACATGGGTTTCCACTCAGTCCCGGCCAGCTGGGCAAACGAGACCGCACGCGGCTCTCTCGTTTTCTGGCTTTCGCTGCCGCTTCCTTTTTCAAAGATATCGATCATCTCTTTGATCGGCGTAATTCCGGCAATCGGTTCCTTCGAGAAGGGAAAACTAAATGCGATAGCCCCGACGAGCCGACCGTCAATGAATACTGGTGAGCCGGACATGCCCGCAAAAACACCGGTCTTTTCGACATTGTTACCAGTTAACCGGGCGATGATTCCCGACTGGCGCGGTCCCGGGAAACCTGGCAAAACCCCAAGAATCTCAACACCAAACTCTTGCGTTTCTGAACCGGAGAAGACCGTTCTCGCAATTCCCTTCATTCCCGGCCTCAGGTCTTCGAGTGCAAAAGTGCTGATGCTGGGGGTTGGAACACTGCGTTGCTGGCCGTTTGCAAGATTGCCAGAAAGGAAAGCTAGGGAAATCGCAAAAAGTAAACCGAGTCTTCTCATTTAGTACCTCTTAATCTGCGTGGATCAACCCTCGGACTAGCGGCCCTGGGAAGCCCAAAGCGACTATATCTTTCGGCCCAGAGTCGGTCAAGATCGTTTGTGCAGTCCTTAGACGCAGAAAATGGAAGTCGCGTTCCGCTCTAGCTACCGAAAATACTTCAAAAGCTATCCGCAGATTACTCGGATTCCACAGATGTTGGTTGAACCAGGTTCACCTGACTAGCTTGGTGGCTTCCCCAATTTGTTAAATGTCACTTTTTTGTTGGGCACAAGTTCTTTCAGACCGTATCGGGTTTCATTGTCCGACGAACTTCAGTTTGTCGAACGGAAACGACAAGCTGAAGCTTATCGGACTTCGAACCGCGTCATTACTTAAGTTCTTCGCATTCCCACACCCTACCCCCTAAATCCTACACCCTAATCCCTGGCGGATTATGAGCGAGCGTGCTAACGTGCGGCCGTGGGAGCTCCGCCGCGGCCGGCCATGAATCACTCAAGCTTGAATCACGCCTATGAGGGAATGGATGCGTTCATCCTTGCGGGCGGCGAATCCAGGCGAATGGGCACTGACAAATCCCAACTCGTACTGGATGGCTCAACCCTGGTGGAGCGTATTGCCGCTGTCCTGAGATCCATTACGCCCTCGATTAGGGTGGTCGGTCGAGAGATACCTAATTCTCCTTTGCAGAGCGTTCCGGACGTGTACTCAAAATGGGGTGCGCTTGGTGGTGTCCACGCAGCTTTGGCAGCCTGCACAACGGACTGGGCGGTGGTGATCGCCTGCGACATGCCCAACGTTACTCAAGCACTATTGAGTCGCATGGCGGACCTGCGCAATGATTTCGAAGCAGTGGCCCCTATCCAGCCGGACGATCGACCTCAACCGCTTTGCGCTTTTTATCGAAAGGCCCCCTGCCTCGAAACAGCAAAAAAGTTGATTGAATCCGGCGAAAGGAAACCCGTCACTCTGTTACAATCCGTGCGCACTCGATGGGTGAGCTTCAATGAGCTGCGCGATCTGCCTTCGGCTGATCTGCTTTTCGAAAACATGAATACCCCTGAAGATTATTTGCGAGCACAGTCGAAAGGAGCAGATCTGCAGTAGAAGGATTGGAAGCGTACGAAGTGATCAGCCACCCGCAACCGCCGGTGGTACTGACAAATCCATTCGCCTTCATTCTTCAGGCCTACACTCATGTCGCGACGACCCCGACTTGGTAAGAAGTTAATCAAATCGCTGTTGCCACTCTTACTGCTGGTAGTGCTGGTGGTGGGCGGCGTGCTGGGCTGGATCGTGTATGACATCAGCCGGCCGCAACGCCGTGCCTACCTGGTGACGCCGCAAGCTTTCGCTCAAATAAGCGGACCAGGCGTCAAAGCGACCGAGGAAACGTGGCGGAACAGCGATGGCACGACTGCGCGCGGCTGGCTTTTGCGTGGCGCTGAAGGAGCGCCCGGCGTCGTGCTGCTTCATCGCTACGGCACCGATCGTTCCTGGCTTTTCAACCTCGGCGTCAAACTCAACGAGGCTACAAACTTTTCGATTCTCTGGCCGGACCTCAGGGGACACGGGTTGAATCCGCCGGTGAAGTGGAGCTCACTGGGGCTGCGCGAAGGTGACGATGTCTTGTCTGCTTTGGATTACTTCAAGCAGGTCAAATCAAAAGGCCAGCCACTCGTCGGCGACACGTTTGGAATCTATGGAGTCGAGCTCGGCGCCTACGCAGCTTTGAAAGCCGCGCCTCAAGACTTACGTGTGAAAGTGCTGGTGCTTGACTCGATTCCGGGTAATGCGGACGAGATGGTTAACGCTGCTTTGAAGCAGGAGTCGGGATTCGACAACAGAGTGGTCCAATATCTCGGCAGGCTGGCTACTCGAATCTATTTCGTCGGCAAGTATGACAACACCAGCTCGTGCTCGAGAGCTTTTTCGTTGGGAAGTCAGAAGGTTCTGCTGTTGTCTGGAGGCGAGACCGGCCGCTTGAAAAACTCGACTAATGCGCTGGCGAAGTGTTTTCCGAATCCTGCCAACGTTGAGATCAAAACCGACTTGCCGCTCACGGGGTTTAATCTTCCTTCAGCAACGGGTGAACAAGGCGAGGGCTACGACCGGCGCGTAATTGAATTCTTTGATCGGAATCTCCGTCCCCAACCGGCGCCATAAGTGCTTCAAAACCGCTGGGCGCTTCTTCGTCTGGTGCATGACCCCGGTCAGCTTTACTCGACTTCGAAACCAGTTTGACATCATTGTGCCCACGTCCGTTTAGCTAACGGATACTAGTCCTGGGATCCAAGCAACGCAGTCCAGTAAGACCTGCGTTGGGGCACCAGGCGTTTCACCGTCAATAGATCTTGAGCGACTTGGCCCAAATAATTCGTTTCGTTCCGATACGATTGAGCATATTTCAGGGCGGCCGCCTCGTCGATTTGGTAAATCGAGTGAAGAGCATCTCCTCGAAAGTAGTCTAGTTCGGAGTTGTCCTGCAGGATAGTCTGCAAGACAGGAAGTGCTTGTTTATATGAGCCATTGCCAAGAAATCCAATCGCATATCTGCGTCTCAGCATTTTTTGATCTTTCACTTTTTCAATCACCAGGGGCACTACGCTCTCTCCCTCCAAAATCAAAGGATCCATCAGAGTCTCTTCCGGCCCTTGATTGCTATAAAAGCGCTCCAAAGTTTCTTCCGGAGTCGATGGCTGACTGAAACAGGAGACCAACTCAGTTGGCGCAAGTATTAGAATCAGCAGTGGGGCTATAAGCCGTCTCCGCGGCACTGTTGTAAAGAGTATGTTGGCCATGATTCTCAATCTTAGAAAGTGTGGTTAACCGTTCCTACCGATCTCGGTCTATCACAGCGAGTTTTATTTTCCCGTCAGTGTCCGATGCCATCCAACTTAGCAAGCGCGCCGTGCCGTAGTCACCGGCGATACCCCCGCCTACATCAATGCAGCCTTTGGATCCTTCCTTTGACCCACCGTGCAACATAAACCCGTCGCGTCCAAAAGTCTCTGTCCCGGCTGCGGGATGAAGGGGAACCCTGAAGCTTCCCCAGTCTCCACGGCCCGTAACTATTCTTGCCGCGGCACGAACGGCAGAGGCCTCACTGAGCTCTGAAGTATTTATGTCATAGATTCCAGATGGAATAGGTCCCTTGTCTTTCACGTTACTGCAACTTGGATCATTCATGCAGCTTTCAAGACCGGAAGTTGCCTCCAGGCTAAATTGGCCGCCCGGAGTCGGCATGCTATCACCCTTCTTTCGAACGAAACGGTTAACATACAATTTTTTGTCCGCAACGTAATACGCCAGTGAAATATCAATTATGTCTGGCTCTTGGGTTGCGTTGGTGGTCGATGCAGTTGCCGCTTCGCCAGTAGCCGAACTTCCAGCCTCGGCTTCGCTCTGAACGTATTCGTCGTCCTTACTGTAAAGGTCACTCAGCCTGCCGAACTGCTCCATCACATCGGTGCCGCGCGTGTTGTTGAAGACAAGCGCTTCTCGAGCAACCATACCAGTAGGGTCGGTGCGCGTGAGCGGGTTGTTTCCCACGTACGCATAACCGTTCCAACTTTGCGGATCCGATGGAGTACCGCCTACTGGATCAACGCCGGTGAAGCGACCTTGCTTGCTCGCGAAATATCGCGCATGCGCGTAGTCCAGTCCCGTTTCAAAGTCGCGCTCATAGCCGGTGAAGTGTTGCCGCAGGCTGTCACCAGCGTACCCTTGCGACCCCGATCTCACGCCGACACCCGCGGAGATCTCTTCTCCGAAGGGCAGATAGTCATGGCGCTTCGTGTTAGCGAGGCTGCCACTCTTGTCAAAGACGATGCGTGGCGTACCCAATTGGTCGCTCAGCAGCCATTGAATTTCAGTGCCCGAAACCCCATTTAGATTCCCGGAAATAACCACATTGCTTAGCGTACTGCCATTGTAAAGCGAGGTATCGACGAATAACGGGTAGGTGGGCGACACCGAGCTTGTGTACATCACGCTGCCGTTCTTTTTGTACTTAACTACGCCGCCCTCGACCGCCACGCGAAATCTATCGCCCGCGGTCCAGGTACCAACTTGTCCGCGGTTAGTTCCATTTTCGAAAACGTATACCCTTCCCTCAGCGCGCTCTGTATAAATCGCATAGTCGATCCCGGTGTAGTGCTGGTCGGGATTATCGTGACTGAGACCGTACATTCCGTAGTCAAGACTGTCAGCGGTGAACTCCGCATAACCATCGCCGGACGCAAATGTCTGCGAGGAGATAGCTCCGGAGTAGCCCCACCCAGTCGTGCCCGCCTTGGTGATACTGTTGCCGTTCGAAGTCACGCCAACCAGATTGGTGAAACTTACATTCTGTGTGCTCTGACTCTGCGCTGCCGCGGTAACCAACAACTGCCCGTTGCGATAGCCATATTCCTTTTGTGGCGACGACGCGGAACCACTCGCCGCGTATTCAGCCAATAGCTCTCCGCCCAAACCGTATACCTGCCAGGTTTCGATGCTCGACATATTGCGCCTGACGCGTTGCCCCGTGCCGTCGTAGGTAAACGTGTGCCATTGGTTACCGGTTTGTGCCTGTGTGATGCGGTTCTCACCATCGTAAACGCGCTGGCCGGCGCCAGTGAACGTGTCATTCGTGAGATTGCCGGCAGCGTCGTATGACATCGTGTAACCGCTGGGCGCGCCTAAGCGATTGTTTCCAGTATTAACACTGAAGTCAGGCATCGGAATACCGACACCCCAGGTGCCTGCTTGATGGATCCGGCGGTTGCCCCATTGGTCGTAGTAGAACTGCTGTTGCCAGTCATACGAGCTATTGGAGTTGTACTCACGCACCTGTGTGACCCGATTCAGATTGTCATACTCATAAGAATCAGCCCAGGTAACGTAGCTCGAGACCTGGTCGTTGTCCGGAATATAAATATCCTGGCGCTTCAACGTTCCATTGTTGTCGGTCATCGCGGTGGTACTGTTACTGCCCCCGCACATGCCCCAACACTGGTTGCTGAAGTGATTGATGATCGCTCCACGATTCCAACTGGTCCCAGTGCCAGTGGTGCTGGCGCGAAGTTCGGCGGCTTGCCCACGGGCGTTGTAAAAGATCTTGTTGTAGATCGGCGTGTCGGTGCTGAGTAATTCGTATTTCATCCCGCCGAAGGCTGAATAGGTGATGCTGGTAGTGTAATTACGACTGACACTGTCGCCGAGATTGCCGGCGAAGCTACTCGTCCTCCCAGCCTGATCATATGTGAAACTCACGGTACGGTTTGAAGGATAGGTCTGCCCAGTTACCCTACCGGCGTTGTTGTAGCTGACGCCGATTTGATAGCTGATGCTGCCCGTCTTCTGAATCTTTAGGGTCGGCCGACCCATTACATCGTATGCATAGTAATCACCGGAGCTATCGCCGTTGTACGTGACCGCTACCAGGCGGCCCGTGGAGGATCCGCGAGAAAAGCTTGGCGCTCCGGTGGGCAGGGTCTGGCCGTCATAATAGAAATTGACTATGGGTGTAATGCCCCCGTCGTTCTGGTAGGTTTTCGTTACCGGTCGATTCAGAACGTCGTAAGTCAACGTCGTGGTGATGCTGCGCGCGTCGACCCGGGTGAGAAGATTTCCATTATTGTCGTAAGTGAAACTTGCCGTCCCATTTTCCGGATTCGTGCTCGAGGTTAAGCGTTTGAGCGTGTCGTAGACGAAGGTTCGAGTTTGACTGCCTTGAGTCACCGTCCTTAAGTTATCGAGGACATCGTAAGTGTAGGTCGTCTGATAATTCAATCCGGTGGGATCCTCATAAACTGCGGTGGTGCGTCCCAGCGCATCGAGCACGGTTTTTCGAGCCTTCCCAGTCTGGTCAGTGGCAGTAACAGCGTTGCCAACATACGCCGTTTGAGCTACAGCGCCATCAGGTGTAGTTAGAGAAGCTACTCGGCCCAAGGCATCGAAGGCAGTTGTGGTCCACACTGGGGTTTCATTGTCGGGCGCCGACGGACGGAAGGGATTAGAGAGTTGATAGGCTCGTCCCAGCGCATCATAATTTTTTCGAACTGCAATGTATTTTGAGCTGTCTTCATAAGTTTGCGTTTCGCTAGTACGCCCAAGTCCATCGTAGATACTGACGCTCTTGAGCGGATAAGTATCCTGGAACGCAGTGTGGTCGCTGAGAACAGTGATCGTTCGATTGCCATCGTCGTAATTGATGAGAGTTTGCGCCTTGACACTCCCGTCCCGGTTCGAACCACGAATCATCTTTCGAATACGATCGAAAGCGTCGTTGTAATAGCTACTGTAAGCAGTTCCATTTAAATCCTCCGCGTCAACGCTCAGACCGAGGTAATAGTCGAATTGCGCGTAGCTGTATTGTCCAGCGGCATTTGTAATCTTGGTGGGATAGGCAAAGCTGTATTGCCCATTCAGTAGCGAGGGAGCTGTGTTGCTTTGAGCCTCGCCATCGGCTGCTCCAAAGCGGTCGGTAAAATCGAAAGTCGTGGCGTTACCTCGTCCGTCGATCGCGGCTACCAAATTGCCGGCGACATCGTATTGAGAGTAGGAGGTAATGGTGCTGATAACTCCCCCACTAGTGTTCAGCAACTGACGACCGACTGCGGTTACATTGCCTCGCGGCGTATAGGAAGTTGTGAAAGATGAGTCAAATCCGCTGATGCTGGAGCGCGGCGTTAACGACGCATGCGGAGAGCTCGCAGTGTAGTTGTCGTATTCAAAAGTCTGGCTAGCCCTTAGCGTACTGCCCTCGTAGACAGAAGTCTGCGTCGGCAAGCTACGCAAGTGAGGTCCATTGACGGCATCTGTATAAGTCGAGCTGGTGACGTAATCAGTATGCGTCCGTCGCAGTTGAGAGCCTGGAGTACCGGAATCAAAGTCATATTCATACATATCTGACGTGTTGTTCGCACAGTCGTATCCAAAGGTCTTCTTTGACACCTGATTGGTTGGGACCAACGTGGTCTTAACTTCAGCGATGCGTGGATTGTTGGGAACCAGGCTGCTGAACGAGCTGACCGTACATCCCTGCTCCCAGGTTGTTTCGACTCGTTTAAGAACTGTTGTGCACGTCGTCACATTACAGTTCGCCGTATCAATCTCTTCGGTCTTGAATTCCTTACCAGCGCGCCAATGGGAGTACCCAAACCCATTAATTCCCAGAGACCCATCCAAAAAGAAATAGTGCTTTTGGCGGGTCAATAGAGTCGTTCCTGCGGCGTCGAACTGATCAACCGAAATTGATCCATCTGACGGCGATAAGGCGTTGCCAAAAACGGTTATGCCTTCGAGATTTGTACCATCTCTATAAACTCTGCGCTGCAGAACGTGGCGCTCAATAAAGTCCAGGCCGGTTACGCCGCTTCCTGAGCCGGTGGCCGAACCGACCTCATACTCAAACATTCCGCCCGTAGGCAAAACGACGCGGGCCAGCTCGCTGCGGACGTTATAACGGAATTGAAACTGGCGAGCTCCATCGGGGAGAAGAACCGAAGATACTACGTATGGATTATGTGTTGTCGTATATGAACCGTCGAGCTCCGGAAAAAGATTGTGCAGGGTTTGTACCGACGATAAATCACCCTGGCGGTCGGTCCTGAGCGCGTTTTGCAGAACACTATAGTTAATGCGGATGTTGCGAGAGGCTCCCTCAAAGCCTTTGAAATTTATCTCATCATAGAAAACAGACGAAAAATTAGCGTAGCTAATCGTGATCTGGCGATTGAGAGAGTCGGTAATTGTCGTTGGGCCATACTGTCCATTGGTAAAGGTCAACTTGTTGCCATTGCGATCACGCATCCAATCAACTTTTCCCTGGTTGATCCGGTAACGCAGACCGTTACGCGTCGTGAAATATCCGGTTGGGTTCATAACCGAGGTGCCCGTGGCATCATGAATGTCTGCGTCGGATACGAAGGTTGCCGCTGAACCGTCGTTGGCGACAAATACTCTTCCGCGGTTATAGCCGCCGCTCGAGCAGAGTACCGTTTGGCTTTGGCCCCCTGTCGGCTGATCGACCAATTCCAACTCACCCCCATCAGGCATAATGAAGCTCAACCTGAGTAAGGTTGTTATCGAAGGGTTCCCGTATCCTCCACACGATCCCAAAGCCTCTGTTCGACCTCGCATCTCACCCGGGCTGTATCGCACTTTTTGACCGTACCAATAGGTATCAGCCGGCACCCAGAACTCGGACTCGTCCGGCCAGATGTTATGCAAGATGCGCCAGTGCTCCTCTATGGAAAGGTACATCGTATAGCGTGCCTCTCCTCGACCGCCGACTTGCAATAGCGGCAAATGAAAATTCAAGTTGCCGTTAAATAAATTGACGTTTTCAAATCCACTCAACGCGTACGATCCGGCTGGAGCGCCGGGCGTAAGACTGGGTGGCGTGTAGCCATCAGTGGAACTGGTGGTTGTCGCCGAGACGGTGCAAGTAATCAGCAGGATAGCCAGAGAAGTCTGCAGGAGATAACGAGCTGCGGATAGCAGAGTAGTGGAAACCTTTAATGGCATGTGAGCTTTCCTCTCTTTGGTAGGTGAGATCCGTAAAGGCGTGAAATAAGAACGAAGTACTCCCAATTTTGGCCCGCGAAATTCAAGGAGACTTTAAGAGCCATCTCAGCTACCTGTCAAATGTTCTGAAGTGATCTTGGAAGGCTACTGTCCCTTGCGGTGGTTGGCCAGGCAGTTAATTTGGTTTTGTGCTGACAGCTACGACGCCGTTTCTGCCGTTGTCCGCCAGTAGTTTGGCCTCTATCCCAGGAATTCTTTCCAGGCGTGGCAACGATCCCATCGGCACAATCAAAAGCAACGAGCCGTAGCGTTTTTGACTTGAGCAATAACTTCCTCGGGATTCTCTACTTTCAAGGGGTCGCCGTCCGCTCCGTAGATTACTCGCCCGGCTGCGTAGAATTCTGAAGAACGTTCGATGCGACTGAACATCACGAGCGGCGCTTTTGAATAGCCCTGACGATCGGCGCGGTTGATTAACTCTCGGACTGATTCACGCGAGGCGATCCGATCGACAGCACAATTTAGCGCCAGTATCGAGACGCTGACAGGAATGAGCGCTAGCGAAACGGTGCTTAACAACCGCTTGCTCGATCGTAGAAGAATCAGCCCTCCGAACAAAACCACCGGAGCAATCACGAGTGCTGCACAAAGCAGCGAAGCTCGATGGGTTTGTTGAGCATAAATCAGAACGCCGAGCGCCAGGATAAGGCTGAGCGCAATCGTCACCCGCATTGAAATCAGCACGGCTTCTGCTTTAGAAATGAATATCGACAAGCGCTCGCCGACCAGAAATGCTGCAGCCGCCAACGAAGGAAGAATGTACGCGGGAAGCTTCGAGCCTGAACAGGAAAAGAACAAGATGGGCATTATCAGCCAGGCGAATGCGAATACTCGTGTCTTGCTGGTTAGGTCATCGCTTCTCCAACTCCAATCCTTGGACTTGACTAAGCCTTCGATCAGAAAAATCGTCCACGGAATCGATAGCATCAGAATGATCGGCAGGTAGTAGTAGAAAGGCTGCGGATGCTGGTACTTGTTTGAGAAGTAACGCGCGAAATGATGCTGAATGAAAAACTCATTGATGAACGGCCAGCCATGCCGGTAAATCACGGGCCCATACCACAGACTTGCCACCACGAGAGCGAGTGGAACTCCCCAAATCAAACTCACAAACAGTTTCTTCTCAGGCCATCGCCGGCGCAAAATGTAGAACAGGATGACGATGCCAAACGGAAGTACAATTCCGATCAACCCTTTTGCGAGCAGCGACAAGCCAATGAAGAAATAAAAACCTGCCAGGTACCAAGCTCGACGTTCTGATTCGAGCTCGTAAGCCAGGAAGAAACCTAACGCCCAGGTCAGCGTCATCGTGACTACAATGTCAAAGCTCGCGCCGCGCGAGAACACAACCATTCCGCCGGACGAAGCCATTACCAGCACACTGAGAAACGAAAAATGTGGAAGGGAAGATTTAGTCTCGATCCGCCGGCTGATCCACCACACCGCGATTATCGCGAGCACACCTGCGAGAGCTGGCCCCAATCGAGCGGAAAACTCCGAGACACCGAAAACTTTGTAGCCAAACATCATCAACCAGTACAGCAGCACTGGTTTTTCAAACCATGTATGACCACCCAAAGTTGGCGTAATCAAGTCTCGCCGCAAAAACATTTCGCGAGCGACTTGAGCGTAGCGCGGCTCGTCCGGGCCCACCAGAGGCATGTGCCCCAGCCCATAAAGATAAAACGCAAGGATGGCGATGAAGAGTAAAAGCCAGACTCGTTTGGCAAGCGTCGAAGGTTGCAAGTATATTCAATCCCAAAAAAGAGGGTCTTTGATCTTAGATCTTTGTATTTCATTAAGAATGTCGGGTGATTAAATCTCGACAGCTGCGTTAAAGACAAGATCAAAGACCAAAGACCTTTTCTAAGTACCGTAAAGCAAAAAGGGAAAACAGTAAAACGTGGGACTGAGAACTGCTGTGATCGGGGTTGGGCATTTAGGTCGTCAACACGCTCGCATCCATTCACAGCTCGCATCCGAAGGGCGCTCGACTTTTGTGTCAGTCTGCGATCTGTCGGAAACGACAGCCACCGCCATCGCAAATGAGCGTGAGGTGAGCTGGACGACCGATTGGCGAACCCTAATCGGCAAGGTCGAGGCAGTGAGTTTATCGGTGCCCACTGAAGTCCATTGCGAAATCGCCTGCGGCTTACTTGAGACGGGAATTCACGTGCTCGTCGAAAAGCCAATCTCACGGACGCTCGATGAGGCGGACAGGATGATCGACGCTGCGAAACGCGGCAATGCGATCCTGCAAGTGGGACACCTGGAACGCTTCAATCCAGCTCTGGTAGCCTTGCGCCCGCAGGTTCAGAATCCGGTTTATTTTGAAATTCACCGCGTCGGTGAGTTTACGGCGCGGTCATTGGACATCGACGTTGTGCTCGACTTGATGATTCACGATCTCGACATTGTTCAGTGGCTGGTCGGTGAAGAGATTGAGGTGATTGACTTGCACGCGGTCGGTATTCCGATTCTTACCAACAAGGTCGATGCTGCTAATGCGCGTCTTGAATTTGCTTCCGGGGCGGTGGCAAACATAACCGCGTCGCGCGTGGGTACAGAGAAGATCCGCAAGATGCGTTTCTTCCAGCCTCATGATTATGTCGCGGTCGACTACACGACTAACCGCGCGACTATCAGCAGCCTGGCTCCGCCGTCAGCGACGGGAACATGGCCCGGTGTCCACACCAAAGCGCTCGAAGTAAGAGATGTTGAGCCGTTACGCGCTGAGATAGAAGCCTTTTTTGATGCTGCCGAAGGCATGACCCCTTGCCCCATTCCGGGCGAAGATGGACGCCGAGCTCTATCACTGGCTCTACGCGCTTTGCAGAAAATCCACGATCACACCACCCGTTCGGGTTTTAGTAACTTCGGAAATTAGTTGTTGTTTATTACCCCGAAGAATTGATATACGTCCGCTGATCTTCAACCGAGGCTCAAATGCCGGACTCTTCACCTGAGATACTTGCATGAAAAACTCAACTCCCACACGACTGCTCCTCCTTCTGGTTATCTATGGACTGTTAAGCACACCGCTCCAGGCCCAGCAGATTTGCCAGGCTCCTGGGATACCCACACCTGTTGTCGGCGAGAACATTTTCGACGAAGAGCAGGAAATGAATCTCGGTGACGCAATCGCCGAACATCTGCAGCGAAACTACCAAATCATCGATGACGAAGAAGTAACCGGCCATCTGCGCAGCATCGGCGAGCGGATCATCAAGAACCTGCCGCCCACGAAGCTGCGGTTCAAGTTTTTCCTCTTCGACATCAATGACGTAAACGCGTTCACGACGCCGGGCGGACGAATTTACGTTTCTCGAAAGATGGTGGCTTTCGCTCGCAACGAGGACGAGCTGGCCGGCGTGGTCGCGCACGAGTTAGGTCACATCGTCGCGCGTCATACTACGATCGACATGACGGCGCTGATGCGCGAGGTTATCGGAGTTACTCGCGTGACTGATCGGAAAGATGTTTTCGACAAGTACAATCAGCTTATCGAGAACACTGCGCGCAAGCCCAAAGCTTTTGAAAAACTCGAGAACCACGAGTCGGGTAACCAGAACGTCGCCGACCTGATTGGACTTTATGCGATGGTGCGAGCCGGCTATGACCCGCAAGCCCAAACAGCTTTATGGGATCGATACTTCGACTTAAAAGGAAAAACCGGCGGCTTTTTCGCGGACCTCTTCGGACGAACGAGACCAGAACAAAAGCGTTTCCGCGAGATGCTCAAGAGTCTGGGCACACTGCCGGCCGAGTGTCGTGGCGCCCACGCTGCTTCAACAGAAACTGACTTTCGGAAGTGGCAAACCAGCGTAGTTGCTTACTCGAATCTTAAGGGCAAAGAATCCCTCACCGGAGTAATCAGTAAGAAGAGTCTTTCTCCGGCGCTGCGGAGCGACATCAGTCACTCGCGATTTAGTCCGGATGGAAAACTGCTATTGGTACAAGATGATTCCGGAATCAGTGTGCTGGCGCGCGATCCATTCGACACGCTTTTCAGGATTGATGCTCCGGACGCCAAGCCGGCACAGTTCACGCCCGATTCGAGCGGTGTCGTTTTCTACACACCAAACCTTCGCGTCGAGCTCTGGGATGTTGCCGAGAAGAAACTTAAGAGCGCTCACGAAGTTGTAATCCGGAAAAGCTGTGCTCAGACCGCGCTGTCTTCGGATGGAAAAGAACTTGCCTGCCTGGACAGCGATCTCACCTTGAATGTTTTTGAAGTCGCAACGGGCAATTCCCTTTTCGAAAAGAAATCGTTCACGCATATGGGATTCTTTGATGTGCTGCAGTTGTGGCTTTCAGCGGCACTTGCCGGTGAAGACGACTTTCAGTTGGGTGAGAATGAGTTGGTCAACATGACCTTCTCGCCTGATGGCCACTACTTCGTGGCCGGTGACCGCTCAACCAACTTCACCGCGCTTGGCGTTCTTACTGAAACTCAATCTTTGATCTTTGACCTGTCCACACGCGCAGTGGTACCGGTGAAAGGTGACTTCAAGAAAATAATCGCCGGCGGCTTTGCCTTCGTTGGCATAGACAAAATAGTCGGGATGAACGTTGAGAATTCGAAAAAGTCCGGCATCTATCGCTTTCCTACGGGCGAACCAATCGAGAACTTCGAGCTCTTCACAGCAAACTTGATGCCTGTCACTTCAGGGAATTACGTGTTGCTGAAGAATTTTGGCAAGCTTACGGGCGGTATGCTCGACTTATCGAATCGCAAAGTTTTCAACGTCAACGATCGAGGCGTGCTCGACATGTACGACGATCTCATCGCAGTCGAGCAACAAAACTCTCAACTGCAATTGATGAATATGAAGAATGGCGCGGCCACGGCACTGACACTGCCACAGAATCCGCTTGGCCGGATATATGCGGTTGACGTTACACCCGATTTCAACTGGCTCGCGGTTTCGGGCAAAACCCGAGGCGCTGTCTGGAACCTGACTGATGGGAAGATTGCGCTTTACGTAAGGGGCTTTCGCGGCGCCTTCATCGACTCTGATAAGACGTTCTATGCCGACTTTCCCAAGTTTGAGCAGACTGAACGAAACATCGCTCATCTCAGCCTCACCTCTCGCGAGGCAGGCCTTGGGCCGAAGGTTGAAAGCACAACAGCTAAGCAGTTCGGAAGCGTCGTTATCGAAACCAGATCCAATAAGAAGGGTGGCGGCTATTCAGAAAACGTCACCATGGACGTGCGTGAAGCCAGGACGATGACCGTTGCATATTCGATTAACTTCCCCAAAGAGCGTCCGCGTTACTGGGTGTCTCCGCGAGAGGGAACGATGACGCTTGTCTGGCCGCTGGATTCGAAAGCAGCTGAAGGTGAATTCAAAGCTAACCCCGATCTGGCCAAACAACGAAGCGCCCTGAAGGAGAAAGAGGGCGATTACCTGGTCAAGGTACTAAACCTGAAAGATGGCAATCAGCTCGGCATCTTTTTGATCGAGACAGGCAAAGGATCTTTTCGTCTGCGGGGTGTGACCGCGACCGGTAATCGCGTCGCCGTCGCCGACAATCAGAACCGTACGCTCATTTATTCGCTTGAGGATGGCCAGCAACTAGGGAAGGTCTTCGGAAGCGGACCGGTAATTTCACCGACTGGCAACTTTCTCTGCGTTGAAGCGAAGGAAGGCATACTCGAAATTTACGACATGACTTCTTTCGAGAAACTTCAGCAGTACGCGCTGGGCGGACGCATTTCGTTGGTGCGCTTCAGCTCGGACGGAAAACGCCTGCTTGTCGTCAGTGCGAACCAAAATGTCTATCTTCTCGATCTTTCGAATCTTAAGAAGTCATAGCGCTGAGTTTAGGGTCTGCGCCACCTCGCTTCGACGGTAGTGCCTTAATTTGGAGTACGCCGACCTGTCGGCGCTTTGGTCGCTGCGACCCGTCGCACCAGGCTGGTAGCTCTACCGGTCACGATGTTGTAGCCTGATTCGGCGAATATGTCTCAGCAACGCGAACCATCCATCTCTCAATTCCTAAGTGACCGGATTCACGATGGTGATTTCCCTTCCACAGTCTATCTGGTCGCCCAGCAAGGCCAAGCGGTGTTCGCGGATGCGCTGGGCCAGGCAGTACGTGGCGAGCAAGAAATTCCCGCCTCGATAGCTACCGTCTACGATCTTGCCTCGCTGACCAAGCCGCTCATTACCGGCTTGCTCTGCGCGCGGAGAATTGAATCTGGCCAACTCACTTTGGATAGTGCGGTCGCGAACTATCTTCCCGAATTCGATCGAGCGGACCGCCACATGATCACGATTGGCCAGCTCTTAACGCACTCCTCCGGAATACCAGCGTGGCGACCCTTGTACGCGCTAACAGGTGGAAATCCCGACGCAACAGTCGCAGTTATCGCCAACGAAAAGCTCGAATACACTCCGGGAACGCGAGTAATCTACAGCGACCTGGGCTTCATTAGCCTCGGCTTGCTGCTCGAACGAGTGACGGGGACTCGAGTGTCTGAGCTCGCGCGCAATGAAATCTTCGAGCCGTTAAGTCTGAAGCACACCTGGTTTAATCCGGAGAAGACACTGCAGACGGGAATCGCCGCCTGCGAATTAGGAAATACTTTTGAACGGGAAACCTGCAAAGCGATGGGCTTTGAGTATGGCGGCTGGCGTGAGCAATTGATTTGGGGCGAGGTGCATGATGGCAATGCGTACTTTCTCGGCGGCGCTGCTGGTCATGCTGGACTCTTTTCGACGGCTGCGGAGACGTTAAGGCTTGCCAATCAATTCATAGCTGGACAGACCGAGTTACTGAAGCCGGAAACTTGTGCTCTGTTTGAGAAGAATCGAACCCCCGGCTTGGAAGAGGATCGATCAGTCGCCTGGAAGCTGGCCTCTTCGAAGGAGTCATCAGCGGGACCTGATTTGCCGCCGGAGAGTTATGGACACGCAGGCTTTACCGGGACGAGCTGTTGGATTGATGGAAGCAAACAACGCGTGTTCATCCTGCTGACTAATCGCACTCACGCCCATCCTTTGCCCTTTGCAAATATTAACGAAACGCGACGACGATTCCACAGCCTGGCCGTGGCAGCGCTTACGTAGCACAGACTTCGGTCTGTGTTTATGGTCAATGGCGTCGAGTGACTTCGAATCGATACACCGACGTTACCACAACGACGATAGCGTCATTTCACTTATTTTAGGCTAGCGCGTTCCTCTGTCAGTTGACGCTATCGACTTGAACTTAATCAACCTAATTCGTTACGACGACAGCATCATCAACTCAACCTGGGCTCAGACTGAAGTCTAAGCTACCTCACAGTCTAACTCGCCACACGGACCAGATTATGTTGAGATCTCCCGGACGGGTTCGTCCATCGTTTTGTCGGGTGTAGTACAACTCCACCGTTAAGTGCTTGTTGAAAGGATGAGAGATCCCCGCACCAACACGATTACGAGGCCAAACATGCAAACTCCAGTCGTAGAAAACTTCGTCGGAAAGAATCCAGGTGAATTTTTTCTTCTCGATTGTGAATGGATGTTCGATTTGCAGCTTATTGCGATAGCGCCAGGCGTTGATCTGAGGTTCTCGCCAACGGTGCTCGAACCAATGTCGGTCGGAGACAGTGAATTTGCCCACCGGAATACGAATAGTCGTGCCTAGTGTTAATCGGTCTTCACTTTCGTGCCTACCGTTTGGGGGTCGCGCTTCGCGACGAAAATAAAAAGGATTAAAGGAAAGGTACTTATTGAGCCTGAATACCGCACCCACGCCATAGCGGAGATCCGCTATTTGCGTAACGTTATCGCCGAACCGGCCTGTTAGCTGGAGTGTGAGGTCAACCTTCTTCGTAACGGGAATGGCGATTTGAAGGTCATTCCAACTCTGGTTGTCGCTCTTCGGTACGCGATTGGCCTGCGCCTCGATTATTCCGGCCCACGCCAGGACTACAAATATCCCCATCACTAATCGTGCCCAAGGGCTATAAGTACGAGACATGATTTCCTCCTTAGTAGGTACCGAAGAAAGCGGCTTACTTACTTTGTGGAACCTGATTTCGGGAGATCCTCGATTACTTCGAGATATGCGTTAGTCCACCCGCCAAAGTAGTCGACTGCGAAGGGGTGTTAGTGCGAAATAGTTTTGCAGAAACAAAGAGCGCCGCCGGGAGGAAGGCTGTACGTGGGAAAGTCGTCGAATTGTTCATTTAGATTGTTCCCGTTCCCTCGTTGCGACAGGCAAGATCGTGAAGGATGTTACTCCCACTGATACACGATCTCGGACCTTCAACTTCAACGCTCGCGCCTCGGGCTTAGCGCGCATCGCGATGATCAGCTTCGAGGGCTGGCTTTCAGGAGTCTGCGTCGTCAGGTAAAAAGGAGTATCAGTCTCTGTGGGATTGGGGTTGTTATCGATCCGAATCTTGAGGCGTTCAAAAGCTCCCGCGAAGTTTATTTCTTCGACGTATCCGTGTGTCAGACGACATTCACCTTCAGCCGGTCGATCGGCCTTGCTTAGGACAACATCTTCGGGACGAAAAGCTACTCGTACGGGTTGGCCTTCACTGAAGCGATCCCGATCGACTTTCGCTGTGACCGCGGCGCCGCAGACGTCAACACCATCTTTGCGGAAAACGCCATCAAGGACGTTAGCCGAACCCAGGAATGTCGCTACGTATTCCGTGGCCGGGTAGTTATAGATTTCTTCCGGAGTGCCAATCTGCTCGATGTGTCCGGTGTTGATTACCGCAATCCGATCACCGAGCTCCAGTGCCTCTTCCTGATCGTGAGTAATGAAGATGGCCGGCACATTGACCTTTCTCAGCAACGCGCGTATCTCGCGGCGCAGATGCACGCGGGTCTGCGCGTCCAAAGCTCCAAAGGGCTCGTCGAACAGCAGGACTTCCGGCTTGTAAGCCAGGGTTCGCGCGATCGCGACGCGCTGCTGCTGTCCGCCTGAAAGCTGCGAGGGATACTTCTTGCGGTGCTCCTGGAGCTGGACCAGCGTCAGCAGCTCGTTCACTATCTTCTTGATTTCTTTTCGAGGCCGTTTCCTAATCTTCAATCCGTAGCCAATATTTTTCTCGACGTTCATCTTGGGGAACAGAGCATAGGATTGAAAGATGACTCCGACGCCGCGCTCGCGAGCCGGTAATTCAGTGACATCTTTGCCGTGCAGGATCACTTTGCCGGTGTATGGCTGTTCGAGTCCGGCGATGACTCGCAGGATAGTTGTCTTCCCGCTACCTGACGCACCAAGCAAAACGAGAGCTTCGCCTTCGGAAACATCAAACGAGATGTTCTCGAGAACAGTCGTCTTACCGAACCTCTTGCTGAGGCCACGCACACTTGCAGCCGCCGCAACTTGACCAACCGTCAAAGCAGGATCGGAATTCATCTCAGGCACTATTTTGATTGCACTGGCAGCCATATGTCACTTGGAAATCAATCAACGTCCAACCACTCTCTGGCGAAGAACAATACGCTGAAGATCAAAAACGAGAAGAGCGCCAACACGATCGCGATAGCATTGGCTGCTTCAATCTGACCTTCGTTGAACTTGGCAAAAATGTAGAGCGGGGCGGTCTGCGTGCGACCCGCCAGGTTTCCCGAAACCAGAATCGTCGAGCCAAACTCACCAACCGCTCGAGCAAACGTAAGCAGAGCGCCCGACACGATTGCTCCTCGCAGAGACGGCAACGTCACATGCCAGAATGTCTGCCAACGAGTCGCGCCAATCGTCGCTGAAGCTTCTTCCAGCGAGCGGCTCATCGTATCGAACACCGGCTTAATCACGCCGAACGCGAGCGGAAAGGTGACAAAGATATTGGCGAGGATGATTGCTCCCGCCGTGAACATGATGTTGTAACCGTGCGGCGCCATGAAGCGACCGAGAGTCCCGTAAGGTCCCCACAACAGTAATAAAGCGAATCCAGCGACCGCTGTCGGAATCGCGGTCGGCAAAGAGATGGTCACGATGAGCGCGTTCCGGCCGTAGAAATCATGACGAGACAAAACGTAAGAGGCGAACAATCCGAACACGACGTTGAAGACAGTGGCCCAGAAGCTCGTCGCCATCGAAAGCTTTAAGGCGAAGATTGCTTCCGGCGCCATTAGCGCAGCCCAGAAACTCGCCAGGCCTTTGCTCGTTCCAAAAATGAAGATTGACGCCAGCGGCAGGAACACCAGCGGCAACATCATGAAGATGAGCATGCCGATGCTGAGAGGCCTGACGATGTCAAAGCCTCGCACGTGCCGCATCGTTGGAATGACGGTACTCATGAAGAAGTAATCAGTAGTCAGCTATCAGTAATCAGCCAATCGGCTATCAGCTATCAGCTATCAGCTATCAGCTATCAGCTATCAGCTATCAGCTATCAGCTATCAGCTATCAGCTATCAGCTATCAGCAATCAGCAATCGATTTACGGTTTCCTCGTCTGAACCTGGTCACGAAAAATCTTTTCAATCACGTCCGGATAAGCTTTGTCCCAGCCGCCAAAGTAATCGACCGTGAACGGCATCTCAATGTGACCAAACTCCGAATTTGACTTGTTAAAGGCGTCGTTAGTCACCGAGTAAAAGTGATACTTGACGAAAGCTTGCTGTGCTTCGTCACTCCAAAGATAGTTCAGAAAAGCCTCAATCACCGGGCGCTTATCTGCTGTTACGTTCCGATCGATGATGACCGCGGGATGCTCGCTAAAAATCGTAGCTCTCGGAACGACAATATCGATAGGGGCGTTCGCTTGCTTCATCAACAGACCTTCGAGCTCATAAGTTACCAGCGCATCTCCATTACCCAATTCAAACGTCGTTCGTGCTTCCCGTGCCGAGCCGGGGGTCGAAATAACGTTCTTCCAGATTGCTTGCAGAGTTTGCAGCGCTCGAACCGTGTCGTGCTCACCGCTTTCTTTTTCCGACTTAAGCAATTCCGAACCGTAAATCGCCAGGATAGACCATTGCGCGCCGCCAGAGCTGACCGGGTCGGGATGGATCAATCTAAGACCGGGCTTGCCCAGATCGGAAAAATCTCGGATGCCCTTTGGGTTTCCTTTCCTGACGATGATGACGAACGGCGTTTTGTTGACGATACCTTTGTGCGGTCCCGCGTGCCAATCAGTCGTAACGAAGCCTTTCTCTGTAAGTCTCTGAGGATCGCGATCGATCGAGAAGATCGCGGCCTCAGCTCGAACACCTTGAAGGATCTGATTGGTTATTGTTTCCGAACCGGCGAATGAAGAGGTGAAGCGCACCTCCTGGCCATGCTCTTTCTTCCACTTTTCTGAGAACGCCGGAAAGATCGCTTTCTCGAGCGGCTCTTTCATGACGGAAAAACCGTAAAAGGTAATATTTACTCCGCTGGTTTCCGTGGAAGGTTTAGGCAAGCAGCTGCTGACTGCGAGTACCAGCAGCAAAGAGAAGTAACTGAGACAAGTTCTTCTGTTCATGTATGCACCTTCCCTCAAGAGCTGTCACCTCTTCAGCGGGGGACGCTGCATTCGGCCTCAATGGCATCTGAAAATCCTGTACCGATGTTGATTAGGGGTTGAACGTCTATACCACAGGTTCGCAAGGTTGGGAAAGAGGATTATTTGCGTTGTTCTTCGAGTTCTTACAATTCCCTCAGAAAATCATGACAATTTTGTTCTAACGTGAGATTTGTCACGCAATCTAATGAAGGCGAACCGAAAAACTTAGCCGCAGATTACGCAGATTCCACGGATAATTTGAGCAGGCTGATTTCACTTGAGTCTGAGAAGTGAAGCTCCAAACAGTCTGCGTAATCTGCGAAATCTGCGGCCAGGGTTGGTTCTTTAAGCGGTTGAAGGTTCCGTCAACAGGTCGGCAAGAAAACTCTTCGTCCCTTCGGGTCCGGTGAGTTCCAGCCAGAGCGGGCCATTAGCAGGCTCGAGTCGCAGATTAAAGGTGAGAAACGGACAGCATTGCCTTTCCAAAGTGATTAGCTGCGCAACCTCGGTTATCCAACTCTCTTCCGAAGGAAGCTGGTACGCAAATCCATCCTTGAGTTCCCTGACTTCGATCACCGCCTGGCGAAATCTTCCCAGCAGTCCACTACGTCTCTGTTGTAATTCCGGAGCGCTGAGAGCACACGCAATCGGCAAGGTGACAGTCATAGGAGTCTCCTTTGCTAAGAATACAGGATCCCTGGGAGCGCAGGCATCCCTGCCTGCCTCACGTGCAAAGAAATCCACTAAAAGATAAAGAGATTCCCTTAATAACTTAGGCAGGCACGGATGCCTTAGAAAAGATCCGCTCTGAAGAACTAAGGTGATTCTTTAAATAACTTAGGCAGGCAGGGATGCCTGCGCTCCCAGGCTCGCTCCCAGGCTAGCTCGCGGAATTGACGAGACCGCCGGCACCAACTAGCATATTCAAAACGTGTTAACGGCTCTCTATATCTTCATAGTTGCTCTTCTTGTACTCGCCAACGGATTCTTTGTTGCTTCCGAGTTTTCGCTTGTTGGAGTCCGCCGCTCGCGAATCGTCGCTTTGGCTGCGGCCGGCAACCGCCGCGCGCGTCGATTGCTGGGACTACTCGACAATCTGAACGCATACATTTCAGCAACTCAACTCGGGATTACGATGGCGTCGCTCGCTCTGGGGTGGATTGGAGAACCAGCCTTCGCTCACCTGCTCGAAGGACCACTAGCCGGACGAGTGACAGAAGCGTGGCTTCACACCATCGCTTTTACCCTGGCCTTCACGATCATTACGTTCCTCCACATTGTTATTGGAGAGCTGGCGCCCAAGACCCTGGCCCTGGAGCGGACTGAACGAATCGCGTTAGCCATCACGCAGCCATTACAAATCTTCTACAAGCTGTTTCGTTGGCCCATCAAACTTCTCGATTGGGCCGGGACGCGCACTGTGCGGTTGTTTGGGCTGCATCCCACCGGAGATCACGCCTCAATCTATACTGAGGATGAGCTGCGTCAATTAATCGAAGCGTCTCATAAAAGCGGACACCTGGAATCTGACGAGAAGAAGCTGATAAACCGAGTCTTTGACTTCGCCGATACAACGGTGCGCGAGGCGATGATTCCGCGAACCGCAGTTTCGGCGCTGAAAATCACAGCGACTCTCGATGATGCCCGCGATGCTTTTCGAAGCTTAGGTTATTCACGGATGCCAATCTATCGCGAGACCATCGATGACGTTGTTGGAGTGTTGTTCAGACGCGACCTCGAGCCCTATTTGGAAGACCGCTCGCTGTCTTTCGACTTGGGTAACTTACTACATTCAGCTGTGTTCATTCCGGAAACGGCGAAACTCGGCACCGTGCTGAAGGAAATGCAGAAGACTCGCGCCCACCTCGCTTGTGTCGTGAACGAACACGGCGGCCTGGAGGGCATCATCACCCTCGAAGACCTGCTCGAAGAAATTGTGGGCGAGATCAATGATGAGTATGACGAAGAGCTGCGCGAACAAATCGTCAAGGACGGGGACACTTTTGTTCTTGACGGTATGTTAGCGGTCCGCGACGCCAATCGAAGGCTAAAGCTGCAATTGCCGGAACGAGGCGGCTACACGACTCTGGCTGGTTTCCTGATGGACCATGCCGGACGCCTGCTCGCTGCTGGTGAATCGATCGACTATAACGGCTCGCGATTCACGGTTGAACGTCTTGAAAGACGGCGCATTCGTCGAATCCGTCTCGCCCGGATTGCTGCTGAACCACAGGTCACGACGGTATTGTCGTTAATAGCGACAGCCATCCTCTCCACCACCTAAAGTCCAAGCAATCACCGAGTCAGACGGGAATGACAAGCACAGATCTGAAACGGTAGTGCCCTAATTTTGGAGTGCGATGACCTGTCATCGCTTTCGCTCGACGCCGCGGGTTTGATAATTTTGACAACTTGCTGCGACAGGTCGCAGCGACGAAAGCGCCGACAGGTCGGCGCACTCCAAATTCTGGCAATACCAAAAATTCTCCATTAGCCTGTCCTCAACTGTAGTACTATTAAGCGGCGGCGCCCCCGAGACTACCTGTCGCCTGGAAATTGTATTAATGCGCAGCAACGCCGTCTCAACTCTCGCTCTCCTCCTATCCAGCTCACTTTTGTTGTCGAGTTTCGCCTTTGCACAGGAACGGCGGGAAGAAACTCGTCCGCGTCAAACCAGCAAAACCACGGGCGGGACGCCCGTGCCACGTACCGAGCCGCCTCCAACGCCTGAGTCGCCTCAGCCTCAGCAATGGAAAGCGCCGGAACAATCCATCACTCGCAGCGCCGTCCAAAAGCTAAATCCGAGCGAGCCCGAACCCGTGATGCGGATAGCATTGGCGACGGATGTCCGCGCGGCGACGGTGTCAACCAACTCGCAGCTGCTGAGCGCAACCGATCTCGCGCAGACTTTTGTGCCTCTTGATGTCGCCCGCGTTCGCGTTGAATCCCGATCGTTGTCGCCAGTTCCTGCAGTCGAGGAAAACTTCGGGGTGAAGATGGATGGGCTTTCATCGCGAGCAATGGCGGAATCTCAAGCCAAGCTCATTCGCGACGCGATCGCCGAGCAATCTAAAATTGTGTTGGACGTCGAGACGCAAACCTGGGGTCTGTTAATTGGCCCGAAACGTTCGCGTGACGCCGCCGAGATCGCTCAGCAGCAACTGGACGAAGCCGGATTCTCCACCACAGTCGTTGACCTTAAGCCGGAAACCGACTCGCCAACGCCATCCATAGCAAACTCATCTCAGAAACCAATAGTCAATAATGCCAACGCGAACCCGTACGTGCGCCTCGCTGCACGAAGCGCCAACTATCCGACTCGCGAAGTGGTCGCATCGTCGGGCGCCAGCGCAAAACTATTCAGCTCGAGTGCGCCGGTGCTGTTCGCATCCGATGATGAAGCAAAAGCCCCGGTGCGCTTCAATGACAAGCCGTATCGTGGTCGTATCGAAGTTTTCGCTAATACTCGCGGTCTGCTGACGATCGTGAATGTGATCGCTCTCGAAGACTACGTTCGCGGAGTCGTGGCGAATGAGCTCTCGCCGGGCGGCTACCCGGCGTTGGAAGCTTTGAAAGCCCAGGCAATCGCGGCTCGCACTTATGCAGTCAGAAATCGTGGCCAGTTCATGTCTCAGGGATACGACTTGCTTCCCACCACGCGCTCGCAAGTTTATCGCGGGCTTTCATCCGAGCAGCCGTTATCGACGCGAGCAGTTGACGAAACTCGGGGCATGGTAGCGACCTACGACGGGCAGCCAATTAACGCGCTTTATACGTCGACGTGCGGCGGGAGAACTGAAGACGCTGCCAACATCTTTACGGAAGAGGTGCCCTACCTGCACTCGCGCGAGTGTTCGCTTGAAAGCCACGGCCGGCTGGATACTTTTGTCATTAAGTCATCGCGCGACATAGCTGAAGTCAGGGAAGAACAATTCGTTCCGTTAGCGAGATTAGCAGCGGAGCTTTCGGTGCATGGCTTCGCTTCCCTCACCTCGCGCGTAACAGATTCCTGGTTGTCGGCCACGGCTTCATCAAGCGAAGTGCGCGCCTGGCTTTCAACAGTCGCGGCGCTCGCACACCAAACTCTTCCTTCGTTGACTGATGATGTGAATCGCCCGCCTCAATTTGCGACGGCTCTCAGCGCCGCGACGTTCGGTGAAAGCCGTGCCGACACTCTGCTTAATAACGTCGACGTTGAATACTTTCTGGCAATCAAGGATGGGAGTGAGGTGCCCCCTGCGAATCGAGCTGATGTAGCCTTGATGGTTCGCGATGGATATCTGTCCGTCTTCCCCGATGTCAGCTTGCGGCCACGCGAAGCGATGTCTCGTGCTCGAGTTTTGCGCGCCATCGCGCGGCTGCTCGAGAACCGCAATCTGCTGCAGATGCAAAAGGCCACGTCACGCCCGACTGCTGAAGGCAACCTAATACTCCGTTCAGCGCGAGGCAAAGAACAGTCGCTCCGCGTTACCTCCGACGCCTTCCTCTTTCGGCAACTGGGCGACTCTGTTTATCCGGTGCGCTCGGTGATCCTGGTCGGCGGCGAACCAGTGACTTATCACGTGAACTCTTCCGGAGTAGTCGATTACCTCGAAGTGCGGCCGGCGCCGGGCGGAGCTGCCGCAGATCGCTTTTCACCATTCAGCAACTGGACCAGTGAATTATCAGCCGGTGCGGTAAGGGCACGCCTGGGCCGCGCCGCATCGGGCATCGGTTCGCTGGTGGATCTAAAAGTTGCTTCGCGAGGCCAATCGCGGCGCGCTACTGACCTTGAAGTGATCGGCACAACCGGTACTGCGCATGTGCGAGGCGGACGGATTCGCTCGGCGCTGGGCTTGCGCGAGCAACTCTTTGTGATCGACAAAAAGTACGACGATGAAGGAAACGTCGCGGCGTTTGTGTTTACCGGAAGAGGCTGGGGCCACGGCGTGGGCATGTGCCAGGTTGGCGCCTACGGATTAGCAAAGCAGGGCTTCAGTTACGAACAAATCCTCAAGGCCTATTACACCGGCATCGAAGTTACGCGCATGTATTAATTGCGCTGGTCGTAGTCTCCTCGTCTGTGTTAGATTTCACCCATCGAGTTACATTTTCCTCACGAGTAATCCACCAGGAGTTTAATCATGGCTGCAAAGATCGAGCCTCTTCTGACAATAGAAGACCTTGACGCTTGCCCCGATGACGGCAATCGCTATGAGCTCATTGGAGGAGAACTACTCGTGTCTCGAACACCTCGTGTTGAGCACCAATTGATTATTCACAACATTCAAAAAGCGTTTTTCGCTTACCTTGATAAGATGCCGCTCGGCACTCTGGTGAGTGGAGCAGGAGCCATCTTTAGCGATCATGACGCCGTGATTCCAGACATCGCTTTTGTTTCTCGCGAACGATGGCAAGAGATTGTAAGGGAAGGCAAGCTTACCGGACCTCCCGACTTGATTGTGGAAGTCATGTCGGCCGGAGGAGAGAATCGACGGCGCGATCAGTCGATAAAACGTAGGCTCTACTCGACGCATGGGGTGAGGGAATATTGGATCGTGGATCCCGAAAATCGATTAGTAGAAGTGTATCGTGTAGCTAACAAGATTTTGGACCGGGTGATCACTCTGATGGATGAGGATGAGCTCACCTCACCTCTTTTCCCAACGTTTCGATTGAAAGTTTCGAGCCTTTTCGTTTACCCACCCGATCAGTAAATAAGCGATGCGCTTTTCCAAATCACAAATTATCGGTGCGCTGCTGTTACTCGGAGCCATTTGGCTTGTCATCATCTATCGTCTCCTAGCCTCGCGCGCGTGAGCTCCACACCTCGACAATCACCAATTATCGCCGTCGTTGGCCCCACAGCTTCCGGCAAAAGCGAGCTGGGAATTCAACTCGCCCTCAAACTTAATGGCGAAATAATCAATTGCGATTCCGTTCAGGTCTACCAGGGCATTGAAATCGCAACCGCCAAGATTCCTCTCGCTGAAAGGCGCGGCGTTCCTCATCACTTAATCGATTTCGTTTCACCAGAGGTTAACTACACGGCGGGCGAGTGGGCTCGCAGAGCAACCAACACTATCGATGAGATTGAAGCACGAGACCGTATGCCGTTGCTGGTTGGCGGCACAGGGTTTTATCTGCGAGCTCTGCGACGGCCATTCTTCGAGAGCCCGCCCACGGATTTAGAGCTGCGAGAACGACTCAATCACATTCGAGAAAGGCGAGGCTCCGAACATCTGCACAAATTATTAAGCCGGATTGACCCAACTGCGGCGACGCAGCTCTACCCGCGCGACTGGCCTCGCATCCAACGCGCTATTGAAGTTTGTCTGCAAACGGGCTCATCGATTTTTGATCAGCGAGAAGAACGCCCTGAGCCATCTGAAAGTGCCCGGCGCTTGCGTATTTTTGCTTTGAACCCGCCACGAGCAGAGCTGTATCGCCGGATCAACGAGCGCACCGAGCAACATTTCACAGCTGGACTGGTCGACGAAGTTCGCGATCTCCTCGCCAAACAGGTTCCGGCAAATTCAAATGCACTCGGTGCTCACGGCTACCGTCGTGTGGTCGAATACATTAACGGTCAACGAGACTTGCCGGGCGCGATTGAACAAACCAAGCTTGATGTGCGTCACTATGCCAAACGACAATTGACCTGGTTTCGACACGAGCCTGATGTCGAGTGGTTTGAAGGATTCGGTGAGGATGCAGAGTTACAAGCGCGTGTTCTGAAAGCCATTCGCGATTCTTTGGAGGACTAAATGAGTCTGATCAGCAGACGACAATTTGGCGTTTCCCTCGCCTCGACCGCGGGAGCAATCGCGCTGCGAAACATTCCGTTACAAGCGCTGCCCATGGTTAATCAAGCACGCCTGGTCGATCATCTAAATACCCTCGCTGAATTCGGGAAAAATCCGCAGGGTGGTGTCAGCCGCGTCGCTTATAGCGAGGCCGACGTTCGCGGACGAGAGTACGTGATGGGTTTGATGCGTTCAGCCCAACTAAACGTCTCTGTCGACGCAGCCGGAAACATCAGCGGTCGGCGCGCTGGTAGCGATAAGAATCTCCCGCCATTGCTATTCGGTTCTCACACCGACTCGGTCCCTGAAGGCGGCAACTACGACGGCGTCGTTGGTTCGCTCGGTGCTATCGAGGTTGCGCAAACGCTTGCCGAGCACAAGATCGTTACTCGACATCCACTCGAAGTCATCATCTTCCAAAACGAAGAAGGCGGCTTGATCGGCAGCAGGGCGATCGACGGCGAGTTGACTGAGAAAGAGCTCGACCTGGTAAGCCGGAGCGGCAAGACCATTCGTGACGGCATTAAGTTCATCGGCGGCGATCCGAGCAAGCTTGCCGGCGTGCGTCGTGAGCGAGGCAGCATTGCTGCCTATCTCGAGTTACATATTGAACAGGGAGGAATTCTGGCTCAGGAGAAAATTGATATCGGCGTCGTCGAAGGGATTGTGGGAATCAATTGGTGGGATGTAGAGATTTCTGGATTCGGCAATCACGCCGGCACGACGCCGATGAACCAACGACAGGACGCGCTGCTCGCCGGCGCGCGCTTCATTGAAGCAGTTAATCGCATCGTTACCAGTATTCCGGGAAGACAGGTAGGCACCGTCGGCCGCATCCAGGCCTGGCCCGGCGCTCCTAACGTTATTCCTGGAAGAGTAGTCCTGAGTCTGGAGCTAAGAGATCTTGACGGCAACAAAATCAAATCTCTTTACGAGCAGATTCAAACGGCGGCGCAGGAAATTGCCAGATCATCCGGCACACGCTTCGACTTCAAAGAAATTAACGTGAACATACCGGCGCCAACCAGCCCGAAGATTCGCGCCTTGATTTCAGAAGCTGCGAGTGACCTTCACTTGACCACCAAAACGATGCCCAGTGGCGCTGGCCACGACGCACAAGACATGGCGAGGCTAACCGATGTCGGCATGATTTTCATTCCCAGTGTTGGCGGAATCAGTCATTCGCCGAAGGAATACTCCAAACCCGAAGACCTCGCCAACGGCGCCAATGTCTTACTCCGTACGTTGCTCAAGTTGGACCGTCAGTAAAATGGAACACGTTTACGGCTCTCCCTTGTCAGCCGCTGGAGCCTGATGTAATCTGGAAAACCCCGATTACAGCTTTGGCAAGGTGGGTCATGACCGACGGAAAATCCGCGCCGCAAAATATTCAAGACGCTTTCTTGAACACTATTCGTCGAGAGAAAACCGTAGTTACAATTTATCTGCTGAGTGGCGCCAAACTGCTTGGCAAGATCAGAAGCTTTGATAAATTTTCAGTATTGTTGGAATCAAGCTCCCAGGAACAGTTGATTTTCAAGCATGCCATTTCCACTATTACCGTCGTCAGGCGAAGCACCGGCGAACTGCGGGGACAACAAGCCGAGGGTATGAACCTGGAGGCCTTGCCACACGGTGGTCCGTCGGGATCGTGATCTCCATCCAACAATTTCAATCGGCAAACTTGTTTCGCGGATCGAGTGGACAAGTTCGTCCAGCATGTTTAGCCGCAGATTTCACGGATTACGCTGATGTTTTGCGCAAAGAACATTGGAAGGTGCTTTTCAACTGGAAGCCTGGGATCATGTTTAGAGAATCCGTTGTCTCAACTTAATATGAAGCGAACTCGCACCCTTAGCGCTTTTACATCTGTGAAATCTGCGTAATCTGTGGATGGACCTTTCTTAATGAGCGGAGTCTTCATAACATTTGAAGGAATAGACGGCAGCGGCAAATCTACTCAACTGCGATTGCTTGCCAGTCACATTAGACAAATGGGGCGCGATGTCGTTACTACTCGCGAGCCTGGCGGCACACCGCTCGGCATTCGTCTCCGCGCTGCTCTCCTGGATGCACAAGAGCACGTCGATCCGCTGACCGAGCTACTGGTCTTCGCTGCCGACCGGGCGCAACACGTTCGCGTTCTGTTGAGACCGGCGTTGGAGGCTGGACACATCGTAATGTCGGACCGTTATGCCGATGCAACACTCGCGTATCAGGGCGCTGGCCGAGGTTTTTCAGCTGAACTGATTTCTCAAATTGTCGACGTGGCAACCGAAGGGTTGAAGCCAGACTTAACTTTGCTATTTGATCTGCCAGTCTCTGAAGGTGGAAAACGAACGAGGAAACGCACCGATGAAAGAAAGGAAATAGATCGGCTCGACTCAGAGGATGTTGAGTTCTACACGCGGGTGCGCGAGGCTTACTTGAAAATTGCGGCGGCGGATCCCGATCGCGTTAAGATTATTGAGACAAACGGATCCGTGGAAGAGACGCACGCCAAAGTCAAAGTGATAGTTCAGAAATTTCTGGATTCTCGGGAAGCGAAGTCCGACGAACTTTAAGTTTCTCGTTTCAAAGTTTCAAAGAGAGCGCCTGGTTGGAAGTAAGTTGATCGGTTAATGACAATCTTCAGAGCCTCTTGCAAACTCCTTTCATTCACACCCGGTTTCAACCGGGTGTTAAGGGGGTCCGCGAGAACGCTCGAACCGTTTCAACGGTTTTCGTTTCTTAGTTCGCGGCGGAAACCGTTAAAGGGTTAGGATGTTTTTCGGTACCTTACACACCCGGTTGAAACCGGGTGTGAATGAGAGAGAGGAATTCTGCAAGAGCCTCTGAAGACTGGCGGTCGTAAGAATCATGTTCAATAAGCTGGCAGGCAACGACAGAGTAAAGGAGCTACTGAAGCGCATGCTTGAGGCTGGCCGCGTGCCGGGCGCGCTCCTTTTTTCGGGCGAAGAAGGCGTGGGCAAAAAGCTTTTCGCGGTCGAGCTCGCCAAAGCCATGAACTGTCGTTCACCGAAAGGAATTGAGGCGTGCGACGAGTGCTCGACTTGCCTGCGCATTTCGCGCTTCAACTTTCCACAAAGCGACAAAGCAGAAGATTGGGAGCAGCTGATCCGAACGGATCATGCCGACGTAGCCATGGTGCTCGCTCCGAAACGCGTCTTGAAAGTCGATCAGATGCGCGCCATTGAACGTGAGGCAAACTACCGACCTTATGAAGGAAAGGCGCGCGTATTTCTGATTGACGATGCCGACAAACTCAATGACTCATCGGCCAATGCGTTGTTGAAGACGCTGGAAGAACCGCCGGCCACATCGCACCTTATTTTGATCACGGCGCGGCCGGGAATGCTGTTGCCGACGATTCGTTCTCGTTGCCAGGCAATTCGCTTCTCTCCTCTGACGGTTGACGAAATTGAGGCATCCTTGCCGCGTGAGAAAGGCTCGAAACCCGCGGAAGTTCGGCTGCGTTCTCGACTTGCGAGAGGCAGTATGGGCCGGGCGATGCAGACCGATCTCGAAGAGTACGAATCGCGGCGAGCAGTTGTGCTGCGAGTTTTGGAGGCGTTGACGCTTACCCGGGATCGGCAGCAATTACTGAGTGTTTCTGAGGAATTGAACAGCGCGAAATACAAGGATGACTATGAAGAGATGCTCGACATTTTGGAAGCTTTGATTCGTGATGCCTGGATGTTGAAGTTGGAAGCGGTGGAGGTTGTCAACGAAGATTTGTCGAGTCAGCTTGCGAAGATAGCGCAGGGCTTGTCGAGTGACGAGGCTGCCAGATGGATCGATGAGATTGAGATACTGCGCGAACAGCTGATCGTAAATGTAAATCGTAAGGTTGCGACTGATGCTTTGTTTCTGGCCATGGTGGATGGCCGTCCGGCTGGATTGCAATATAAGACTCTCACGTCTTCGGTTAGGAGGATCTGAACTTTTTTGTTGTGTGATCTCTGATTTGAGATCTGGCTTTTGAATTCATAAACCCAAAAACAATCTCAGATCTCAGATCTCAGATCTCAAAATAAGCAGTGGCCCGAGATTGCTCTCGGGCCTTGCTTGTCAGTTTGCAGCGAGTTCCCCAACTTCTGCTCACTGATTCTTCGCTAACTACTTCTTCCGCGATAGCGCCACAGTTTCGATTTTGCGCTCGTTGCTCGCCAACTCACTGGCTCGCTCGGCTTTGGTGCGCGGTGCTTCCATCCCGATACTATCCGCGGCTGGCCAAGCCTGCGCCAGGAAGTACTGAGTTCCATACCGGTGGAACACGAGCCGGGCGTTTTCCCGAGTGCCGCCATTGACTGAATGCACCTGTAACAACGCTGACTTGCCATTCAGGCCTCGAATGCGGAGCGTCTTTTGATCCGAAGTCGGATTCATAACGGTGACGGTGTACTTGCCTGCGGGCATCGTTTGGTTTCCGGCGCTAAATTCGAACGGAACATTTGCGATCAACTCCTGATTGGGCGACTGCGCTTTGGCCGTCGAGAATGCGAACATCGTTGCGAACACCAGCGCGCCGATCAATGTGTAAGCTTGCTTTTTCATGATTCTCTCCTCTTTTCTGTGCCCTCTCTGCAAGTGGGCAATTGCTTCGGCTGCGGTTGAAGCGACCGGCTGCCTTGGTTTTCGTGGCGTTGACTGCTTCACCACTTTTGCTCGTCACTTACTAACGCGGAGACCGAAGCAGAACTCCCTCAAAAAATTTTTCGGACTCGAATCAAAGCGTGCTGCGGCCATTTGTTGTAGAATTTCCCGCACGTCCATCACACCTGTCATAGATCTTGAGATGGGGCCCGCGATCTCTAAAGCCTCGCTTCGAGGCCAGGCTCCACGGGTCACAATTACGAGGACTGACTTTGCAGAACGAAGCCGTCACTGAGCTTCTGATTGATTGGGGAAAGGGCAATCAAGCGGCCCTTGACCGCCTCATGCCTCTCGTTTACTCGGAGCTGCGGCGGCTTGCCAGCAATTACCTGCGCCGTGAGCGCCAGGGACACACTCTGCAGCCCACCGCTCTTGTTAACGAGGCGTACTTGAAATTAGTCGACCAACGAAGCGCCAAGTGGCAGAACCGGGCGCAATTCTTTGGTGTGGCCGCGCAATTGATGCGTCGGATCCTGGTAGACCACGCCCGCGAGCATCAGGCAGCGAAACGTGGAGGCGCCGACCAGCAAAGATTGTCGATCACGAGCGCCGAAGGACTCGCGAGCCAGCCGCCGATTGATCTGCTGGCGCTGCATGAGGCGCTCGAGGAACTGTCGACGCTGGATCCTCAACAGAGTCGTATCGTTGAGCTAAGGTTTTTTGGCGGCCTTTCTATAGAAGAGACGGCGGAAGTTCTCGGAATTGGTCACGCGACGGTCGAACGAGACTGGAAAATGGCCCGAGCCTGGCTGCGACGAAAACTGGAATAAGCGCCACAATGGGTCGTTAGGGAATTCGAGCCACTAGACCGATTGCTGATTGCTGATTGCTGATTACTGATTGGAGGCATCGTGTAAGGAAGACCTAAAACGTCGGAAACACTCAAAGCAAAATCAGTGAAATCTGCGAAATCTGTGGCTAACGCTTTTCGCTTTGCGAGTGCTCTGTTGCGTGTGAGTATTGGATTAGCGTTCGATCGTGACGAGTTCGGGTTCGGGCTGTTTCGCTGAGGCGCCTTCCGCGAGAAGCTTCTCTGTTTCCATCACAAAAGCTTCGACGATATCTTCGCCGGCAACTTTCCTCATTGGCACACCGTCCTTGAAAATCATGCCAACGCCACGACCAAAGGTAATGCCGAGCTGAGAATCGTGGGCCTCGCCGGGTCCATTCACCGCACAGCCCATGATTGAAAGATGCAGCGGCTCCTGAATGTGTGCCAGCCGCCGCTCGATCTCAGTCACGATGCCGACAAAGTTATCGACATCCAGACGACCGCAAGTAGGACAGGCAACCACGGTCACGCCACGATTGCGAAGTTCCAGAGACTTGAGAATCTCCCAAGCAACCCGGACTTCCTCTTGTGGCTCGGCTGCAAGCGATACCCGAATCGTGTCGCCGATTCCTTCGTGCAGGAGAATGCCGAGACCAATGGATGACTTCACCGTCCCGGTAAAAGCGGTACCTGCCTCAGTTACACCGAGGTGAAAAGGATAATCAACCTTCTCAGCCAACAGTCGATAGGCCGCGACCGTACGGTGAACATCCGAAGCCTTAAGCGAAATGATGATGTCGGTAAAGTCGAGATCCTCAAGGATACGAATGTGCCGCAGCGCCGATTCGACCATCGCTTCCGGCGTCGCAGTACCGTACTTCTTCAACAAATCCTTTTCCAGCGAACCACCATTCACGCCGATTCGAATCGGAACGCCTTGAGCTTGCGTGGCGCGGACCACTTCGCGAATCCGCTCGTGCGAGCCAATGTTTCCGGGATTGAGACGCAGCTTGTCGATGCCCGCTTCCAGCGCCATCAGGGCGAGTTTGTAATGAAAGTGGATGTCAGCGACGATGGGGACCTCCGGCACGCGTTTCCGAATTTCCTTGAGCGCTATGGCGGCATCATTGTCAGGAACAGCGAGGCGAACAATCTCGCAGCCTGCGCGCATCATTTCCTCAATCTGCGCGACCGTGGCCCCAACGTCGGCAGTGTCCGTCTTGGTCATGGATTGCACCACAACCGGAGCACCGCCGCCGATTTGAATGTCTTTGATTTTTACTGGACGAGATTTACGCATTGGTTCGGGCTATTTTGCCGGGGCCGTTGCGGCCGGCTTAGCCGCGGGATCAGGCGTGAAAGACTTCAGCAGATCATTCGAGATCACAAAAACCATCAGCAGTATCACCATGACAAAGCCGACCTGCTGAATCCGCTCGCGCACTGTCGTTGACAGAGTCAATCCGATGATGGCGAGCAGGGCTTCGATGAGCATCAGGAAAATGGCGCCGCCGTCAAGCACGGGAATCGGCAACAGGTTAAAGATACCGAGGTTCAGACTCAGGAAGCCCAGCATCTGAAACACGCCATCCCAACCGAGCCTATCGACCTGCGTAGCAGCTGCTTTATAAATTCCAATTGGTCCTGAGAGCGTGTTGCGTACCGATCGCTTGCCCGCGAACACCTGCCCGAGCGCTTTGCCCGTCAGCTTAATGATCTCGACATTGGTTCGATACGCATAAGATGCGGCTCCACCCAATCCGACTTTGTGCAGCGGAAACTCGTCGCCGATGCTGATTCCAACCTTGTTGTTGGGAAGCCGCTTCGAGGGAATAGTCAGCTCTTTTAACTGGCCGCCTCGCTCGACGGTTAGTTGAACTGTTTGATCAGCGTGATCTCGAATGTAGCCGGTTACTTGAGCGCCGCTTCTAACCTTATCGCCTGCAATTGCTGCCACCCGATCTCTCGGTTGCAAGCCTGCTTCTGCAGCTGGGGAGTTAGCAGTGACATCATGAATGACAACCGGATACCCGCCGTAATCAGGAATGAAATCCAGGAAGCCGGCGGTTTCGCCATTCTCAGTGTGTGGCGTCGGTTTGATGCTGAGCGCCAGCCGGTTTCCATTTCGATCGATAATCAGTGGCAACGGCTGATCGGGAGACAACAAAGCATCGCCACTGATCGTGTCCCACTTCGGGTTGTCGGTTCCGTTCCATTGAACGATGCGGTCACCGGGCTTCAATCCTGCGATGTCTGCAGCGCCGCCTTGCACTACATAGTTAACGATTGGAGCCGGAGTAGCCTGGACTCCATAGATCAAAGCCGCGATTAAAGGAATCGTGAACGCAGTCAATACATTCATGACTGGACCGGCCAGCGAAACCAGGACTCGCTGCCAACGCGGTCGCAGATTGAACTGTTCTTCCGGCGGAATATCAGCCGCTCCAGCACCTTCGAGTGGAGCATTTGATTCGTCGCCGCCTAATTTGACGTAGCCGCCTAACGGTATGGCTGACACTCGATAGTCGGTGTGGCCCCAACGTTTTCCAAACAAACGCGGACCAAAGCCTACCGAGAACGTCTCAACTCTAATCTTGAAGAGCTTGGCAACGATGAAGTGGCCGAACTCGTGAAGAACGACAGCGGCCCCGAGGATAAAAATGAAGGCTAAAGCGCTAATCAAATAATAGGACATTCAAAAACTCTCTTCTCTACAGCTCTTCTCAAATAAACAGCGAATACTCAGACTCCACCCAAATAGTTTGGGTTGCACACCGAGTTTACGCGGCGAGTTAGCAACCGTCAAACCATTCTTTCTGCCAATACCGCCGATTTATTGGTTAATTTTGCGATTTCCGTGCTGGCCGCGCGGCGCGCGCTACGGTCAGTCGCAAGCACCGTTTCAAGGTTGGCAAGTGGCTGCGTGTCATGTGCGTCCATCACTGCCTCGATGACTCGCGGGATGTCGGTGAGGGCGATGCGCTCTTCTATAAATGCGCCGACAGCTTCTTCATTAGCTGCATTCATCGCCGCTGGAAGCGTGCCGCCCGTCCGCAGAGCACGATACGCCAGGGCGACACAAGGAAAACGTTCAATATCCGGAGCTTCGAAATGAAGAGTAGACAGTGTCGTCAAATCAAGCGGCGGAAGCTCGCAGGCGTGCCGCTCAGGATAAGTCAGCGCATACTGAATCGCATGGCGCATGTCGGTGACTCCCATCTGAGCGATTACCGAACCATCAATCAGCTCAATCATCGAGTGGACTACCGATTCCGGATGCACGACGATGCCAATGTGATCCGCGTCAAAGCCAAATAGCCAGCGAGCCTCAATCACTTCCAGGCCTTTGTTCATTAACGTAGCGGAATCGATGGTAATCTTGTCGCCCATGTCCCAGGTCGGGTGACGCAGTGCGTCCGCTACAGTCGCCTGCTCCATATCTGCTTTACTCCTCGTTCGAAAAGGCCCTCCTGAAGCAGTCAGGATAATGCGCCGTACTTCTGATCTCTTCTCACCACGCAGGCATTGGTGCAAAGCGTTGTGTTCGGAATCGACCGGCAGGAGTTCTGCGCCCGAAGCTTCAGCTGCCCTGGTCATCAACTCGCCGGCCATCACCAGCGTTTCCTTGTTCGCGAGCGCTACACGCTTGCCACATTCGAGGGCTCGCAACGTGGGTACAAACCCGACGGCGCCGACCGTCGCTGAAACTACGCAGTCGGCTTGCGGATGCATGGCAATCTCGCACAAGCCCGCTTCACCGATTACGATTCGCGGTAAGTCGAGGTCGCGTTGGAAAAGTTGTGTTCTTAACTGATGAGCAGCCGATTCAGTTTCGACTGAGACTACGTCGGGCAGGTAGCGCGCAATCTGGTCGGCCAACAAGTCGATGTTCTTGCCAGCTCCGAGCGCCACCACTCGAAAGTGTTGCTCTCCCAACGCGTCAATCACGCGCAAGGTGTTGCAACCGATCGAGCCGGTGGAACCTAGTATCGCAACGCCTTTGTAACTCATATCAGGCGGCCAGGGGGATAACGAACAGTTTAGATTCGTAGGGGTTGAGCAAGTAGATCAATTGACCTTTGTCGTTAGTGTACGAGGCATTCACCACCCGCCAGGGATGTCCCGCGCGATACGCTAAATCAACCGACGCATTCACAGTCTTGCGCGCGCCGATAACTTTGAGATTCAACCTGGCCTCGCCGTCACCATTTTGCACGTTGATGCTGCCAGTAACAAAGCTGCCAAACTCATTCACCTCGCCAATGTCTTCTTTCAGCTTGTCATTAGTGCGCAGAAAAGCCCTGGCTGTGTTTGCGGCCTCACTGTTACCAATCGAGTAGAAAACAACCCCCACTATGCCGCCGGCAAACAGGACGACCATTATTCCAATTACCACTATCACGATGACGATAATGGCAATAATTTTCTTCGTAGTCATGGGGGTAAGAATTATTGGAAGTAAATACGAGCAAAATAGTAGATGACGGGCGCGTTGAAGAGCAAGCTATCCAGTCTATCCAAAACGCCGCCATGGCCCGGCAGTATGTTGGCCGCATCTTTCGCGCCGGCGCTCCGTTTTAGCGCGCTTTCCGTCAAGTCTCCAATTATTCCCAGAACGACCATCACTGCTGCCAAAGGGAGAGCAAATTTCAACGGCAGCTCTCGAAAGAACCAGAAATGCGAAATGGTCGCTGCCAGCAATCCGGCCAGGAGACCGCCGCCAACACCTTCCCATGTCTTTCCCGGACTTATCTTAGGAGCCAGCTTGTGCTTGCCGATGGCCCGGCCAACATAATACGCGCCGCAATCGGCTCCCATAATTACCAGGAAGAAAAACGAGAGTAGATGCGCAGAGAGCTTGGGTTCAAAAGCCGATCTCAAGGCTACCAGGTGTCCGCCCAGCAGCGGGATGTAAAGCACGCCGAGGAGTGTCGCGCCTGTTGACGAGATCATTGTGTCGAACGGTGCGCCTCTGAAAGTTGACGCCGCCAGAGTCACCATCGTCAGCAAGACCAAAGTGACGACGAGCAACAGCAGCGAAAATGCGTCCTGAGTAGAATCGTTGAAATAAAAAATGGTGAAGATGACTGCAGCGCCGAGAAAGCCAACGCCTATGTCAGGCTTCATCGCTCGCTTCTTTGCGAGTTTCCAGAATTCAAGGAGGGCCAGCGCCATTGCGGCTGCTATCAGTAAGACGAATAAGGGCTGCAACCAGGAAATCAGGATTGAAGCAATGAGGAATGGAAGAAGGATGACTGCCGTGATGACGCGTTGCATTTTTGTTCTTTGTTCTTAGTCCTTTGTTCTTTGCTCTTTGTTTGTTTCTACCGACTTGAATGGTCAAATTAGGAATCGAATGACTACAAAGTACAAAGAACGAAGGACAAAGAACGTTTTCTTTATGAACTACTAACCAGCTTCAATCCACCGAAACGACGATCACGGCGCTGATAATCAACGACCGCTTCAAGCAGATGCACCCGTCGAAAATCCGGCCAAAGGATATCGGTAACGTAAATCTCGCTGTAGGCCGCCTGCCACAAAAGAAAGTTGGAGATGCGGAGCTCGCCGCTCGTACGAACTAATAAATCGAGGTCAGGCAGATTTCTCGTGTACAACTCGTTGGCAATTCGATCTTCGGTTAGTTCATCCGGCGAATTTCCCTCGTCCATCAATCGCCGCACGGCGGCACGAGCCGCATCGACAATCTCGGTTCGCCCGCCATAGTTCAACGCCACGGTTAGCACCATGCCGGTGTTCCTGGCGGTGTGTTCCATCGCCCGAGATATTTCGCGACGGACGCTAACCGCGAGCGCGCCGGTGCGACCTATCGTCTGGAACTTGATGTTCTGGCGATCAATCTCGTCTAGCTCGAGACGCAAGTAACGCCGTAGCATTCGCATCAAGGCATCGACTTCATAACGCGGCCGTTTCCAGTTTTCAGTTGAGAACGCGTACAGCGTAAGTCCGCCCAGGCCGAGACGAGCGCCTGTATCGACAGCGGCCCTGACCGCCTCGACTCCGGCGCGATGACCGGCAATGCGCGGCTGCCCACGCTGCGCTGCCCAGCGACCATTGCCGTCCATGATGATGGCGACGTGTCTCGGCAGACGATCCCAATCAACGGCAGCTAAAAGTGTCGCCTCGTGGGTTCCCGTTTTTACGATTCCTGAAAAGTCGGAAAGCATTCGTTAGTTAGCAGGCGCCGCCATTGTTGCCGCTCGCCGAGTTGGTGTCAATAAGGTCAGAAAAAGCTGGCCGCAGATTACGCAGATTCCACAGATGTTTTCGTGTACCGCGTGTCGAAAGATACCTGGGAAGGAGCCGCTCTTGATGCCACCGATTTCTTCCGCAATCCCTGCGGGCCTCCAAAAGCTGAATCATGATCTTACTTTGGTGCTTTTACATCTGTGCAATCTGCGTAATCTGTGGATAGATTTTTCAGTACTTTACCTCGAGTAGTGTCAAGCCATTGGCGGGAGCGGTGGGGCCGACGATCGAGCGATCACCGGTCTCGATTGCTGCCAGCACAGTCTGCTCGTCAATCTCGCCTCGACCAACCGCCATTAGCGTTCCGGCAATCGAGCGCACCATGTATCTTAGAAAGCCATTGGCGCTCATGGTGATTTCGATCATTCGCGCGCGTGCCCGATCATCATAGCGCTCTTGAATTGCGCAACGAGTAACGGTGCGGACTTTACTTTCAGCTTCTGTTTGCGCCGATGAGAAGCCGGTCCAATCATGCTCGCCTAAGAAAAGGTCGCTCGAACGCTTCATTACTTCGAGATCCAGCGGCCGGGATTCCTGATGGGTGTAACGGGCCCAGAACGGAGACAAGACTTGCGTGTTGAGGATTCGATAAACGTAGGTCTTCCCCCTGGCAGAGAATCTGGAATGAAATTCGTCGGCGACAATCGCGACGTCCATCACTCGGAGGTCTGATCCAACATTCGCATTGATCGCAGCGCGCAGCTTCTCGGGAGAGATTTCACGCAGGATTACTGCATTCGCCACTTGTCCTTCGGCGTGGACGCCGGCGTCGGTCCGGCCCGAACCGTGAACCGTAACCGCGCGACCTTCGATGAGTGAAAGTGCTTGAGCTAACTCTCCCTGCACGGTACGCAGTTCGGCCTGAATCTGCCATCCATGAAAGTCCGTACCGTCATACTGTAGGACGAATTTATAGTTCGGCACTCGTTCTTTACTTATGTAGGGGCGGACCTGTGTGTCCGCCCGGTTGGAGATAGCGAGCGTTCGGGCGGACACACAGGTCCGCCCCTACAACCGCCGATCTATGATCGGCTCCCAGGTTTCATCGCAACGTCACCGCGGGCGCAGGCTTCACAGCTGTCAGGTTCAACCGACGGGACATCGAGTTGCGCTAGCGAAATCCTCGGGACGCCCACATCAGCCTCGCCTGACGATCGATCAATTATCGAAGCTGCGCCGATGACATTCGCGCCGGCGGCCCGTAAAGCTTCGATAGTGTCCCTGGTTGAGCCGCCCGTTGTGACTACATCCTCAACCACCAGAGTGTTCTCACCAGGCTGAACGGTGAACCCTCGTCGCAGGGTCATGGAGCCCGCGACTCGCTCCGTCCATAAGAACTTCGCACCGAGAGCTCGCGCCACTTCGTGACCGATGATGAGACCCCCGATGGCTGGTGAAGCCACTAACTGCACTTGCTGATTCTCGAAGTGCGAAGCGATCGCTCGACCAAACTGCTCGGCTCGAACCGGATCCTGAAGCACTAACGCACATTGCAAATACCTGGTGCTGTGAAGACCACTCGATAACAAAAAATGGCCTTCCAGTAACGCACCCGCAGAACGAAATGCATCGATGACCGCGTTTGTGTTCAATAGTCGATTCCTTATTTGGAGTGTGGTGACCTGTCACCGCTTTGTTCGCTACAACGTGTCCCGGCCTTATGTGAAAACTCTAGTCTCAAGAAGCGCGGCGTCGAGCCGCCGCAGGCCAAAGCGACGACAGGTCGTCGCACTCCAAAATGATGCGTGTTACAATCGTGCGCCAATGCCGCCGTTTCGTAATTTAGTTTCAGACTCGACGCTCGTTCAGGAAACCATTGATCTCTTGCTCGATTGCGGCGGCCGTGCGCCAGCCACAGAAATCGCCGATAGCGTCTTTAAGATCTCACATCTCGATGCCGAGCTCGCCGGTCTGCTGATTGCTGATCTGGTACGCGACGATTACCGCTTCAAAGTTTTCGACGGACAAACTGTCGAACTGCTGGCTCCAAATGTCGAGACTCAACCGCTTGAAGAATTGGATTTTGTAGTTGTCGATGTCGAAGCCACCGGCGCTAAGACACCACCCAATCGTCTCATTGAGCTCGGCGCCTATCGAGTTCGCCACGGACGCATCGTCGACGAGTTCGTAACGCTCGTTAATCCCGAGATTCCGATTCCTCGTTTCGTCGCCTCGCTGACCGGAATTACGAATGACATGGTCAAGCAGGCCCCGGTGTTTGCCGACGTAGCGCCGCGATGGCTGGAGTTCGTCAAGGAAGCGGTCTTGGTTGCGCACAACGCTCCGTTCGACACCAGCTTTCTTAATCACGAGATTTCACGAGTCTACCCCGGGCACCGAATGATGAATTCTCACCTCTGCACGGTGAAACTGTGCCGGCGTGCTCTGCCTGGGCTCGCGAATTACCGGCTCGAGACTGTCGCCAGAAATTTCTCGATCGACATCATGAGCCGTCATCGCGCCGGCAGCGACGCCCTCGCCACGGCTGAGATTTTCATTCACCTGCTCTCGAAGCTTAACGAACATGGCGTGCGCGACCTGGCTTCAGCGCGAACCTTCTGCCTGATTGATGAAACTCAAGTCGCGCTGCCGCTCGTCTCTACCTTCTAAATTTCCACCGGCTTTTAGATTTCCACCGGCGCCGGTTTGCGCTTCAATAAAGACTTCGTAACAAAGAACAGCACGACCGCTATCGCCACTCCAAGACCAATCCACGGATAGTATTTGCCGAGGATCTCTTTCGCGTGTTCTCCGTACTTCGCCGCGAGATAACCAAGCAGCAGGTACCGGAACGCTCGACCTGCCGCAATCGCCAACGCAAACCGGATTACTGACAATCGCATGACGCCCGTGGTAACAACGAACAACTTGAGCGGAAACGGAGGCGGCAGCACGGACGCCACCAGCACCGACAAGAAGTCATACTTGTCGATCCAATCCTTAACTCGTTTCTGTTTTGCCTCGGGGAACTTGGAAAGAGCGCGGCCGCCGGCTTTTCTCGAAACGAAGTACAGCATTAGGCAGCCCACCGTTGACCCAGCTACCGCGAGAAAAACATACATTGGCATCCAATGCGGATTGCTGGTTGAGAGTGCTATCAAAAGTGCGTCGGCTACGCTGGGCAGCGGTACGAAGCTGGAGTCGAGCAGGCAGATTACGAACAAGCCCGGTCCGCCAAAGGCAGCTACGTAGGCCCCGAACTTTCCCAGCTTTCGCGAAATTTTCGCGAGAAAGCTTCCTAAACTAAGAAGAAATAATGTCATTAACTGAAGGATAACCTTTCATAGAATGTTTGTAACTCAATCCCCCTTGATAAAGACGTGGCACGGGCGTCCCGCCCGTGAAGAAGCTACCTTATTACTCTTTGGGATCAGGAGTCTCTGTCTTCGCCAACTCCTTAGCTTCCTTACCTGCCGTGGTGGCAGCTCGACCCCGGTTGCTTACCAGATAACCCAGCAGAACGATCAAACCAATCCCGAAGATGATGCTGATGATGGCAACACCATTCTTCTCGATGAAACTCAAGACGCGCCGTCCGTAGAATACTGCCAGCGTTCCCTCGACGTAGTAGCGCAAGCACCGGGCAATCATTACCGTGAGCAAAAACTTCCAGCGCGGGTATTCCAAGGCTCCCGCAGTGGCGACGAAGATCTTGAACGGTAAGGGCGGCGGCAAGATGGCCGGGACCGCCAGCGCCAGAACACCAAAACGCGCATAGGCTTGTTCAGCGCGCAGGATGTGTTCGGGCTTGAAGCGCTTGCGCAGCAATGCTTGACCACCTCGACGCATAATAGTGTAAAGCAGCAAACAACCCAGCACTGATCCCGTCGCTGCGAACAAGGGAAAGTAGAAGACAGCCGAGTGATACTTGTAGCAGCGACCGACCACGAGATAGTCGTTTATCTCAGGCAGCGATAGTAGCGATGAATCCAGCGCTCCGATGAGCACCATCATCGGCCCCGCCACAATCAGTGGCGCGCCGATTACAAAATGTTCCAGCCAGCGGCTGATGGATCTAAGCCAATCAAACATAACAGTGCTAGCAATCTCCCCGACCGCTGCGCCAACGGGCTGTTTAGCTTACCGTCGCCGATGCTCGATTGTCACTCCAGGAAGTCAGTCTCAGTTCGGGTGTTCCTCTTGATTGAGGCAGGAGCAGGCACTGATTACTCAACTCAGATCAGCTCGGGGTCAGGAAGGGTTGCTTGCGCCCGCCTCAAGTTGCCTGAGCACTCAATGTGAACATCAAGCTCACGTATATCAGTTAGCTCAGACTGAGAGCTGATGCAACTTGAGGCGGGAGTAAACTGCCCTTCCTGACCCCGAGCTGATCTGAGTTGAGCTAGCTTTGCCCGAAAAGTCTTAAATCCCACCTGCGGCAGCTGGTGGATAGTTCAAGTGCGACCTACATAGAGAGGTTAGGATTGGTCCTTTGAATCCCCTCAGCGGCAGCTGAGGGATGTTTCA
>Ga0134125_10000590_pt1 | contig 48174 bp, 33 predicted proteins | sample KB31751_FD_96464 | JGI IMG/M metagenome (GOLD analysis project Ga0134125, IMG submission 96464) | Terrestrial soil microbial communities with excess Nitrogen fertilizer from Kellogg Biological Station, Michigan, USA - KB3-175-1 | ecosystem: Environmental > Terrestrial > Soil > Unclassified ...
CCGCTTGCGGCTCGTCCGCGATAAGGTGGCCGAGATTCACCGGATCGTTCGCCGCTGGCTCGAACAGTGGATCGAGAAGCTGCCGGCCTTGGAACGCGCGGCCGAACGCCGCGAGCAAGAGAAGAAGAAGATCGAGCAGAACTTCCCTTACGTCGATCTGCTGTTCGCATTCGCGCTGGCCCGCCTCGGCGAATTCGATGAAGCCAAGCGGTTCAAGCTCCACGCCTGGCAAGCGATTTCCACTCGGAGCGAAAGCCAGTCGACGGCGGCCATCGCCAACTTGTTCATCCTTCCGGCGTTTACGTATCGCATCGACGAAGCGGCTCAGGGCCGCCCCCATCGCGGGCCATTTCCGCCGGAGATCCTTCAGCCGCTCGATGCCGTTCGCAAACTTGAGGATGAGCGCAAGCGCAAGGACGAAGCTCACAAGGCCGCAAAGCCCACGGGCTCCCAACTCGTGCAAGATCTCAAGCAGGAACTCGACCACAAGCATGCCGAACATGCCAACGAGCAGATTCGCGGCCGGGAACTGGAAAAAGGTCTGCTTTACTTGACGAAAGAAGGGGCGGGCCCGGGCGCCATCGCATTTCAACGGGAAGAAGCCGAGCGGGCGACGGCTCACGCGGCGAACCTGGCAGCCGCCATCCGCGACCTGGAAACGGCGATCGTCGGGCTGCAATCGCGCCAGAACGACCGCAAGCGCGCCGCCCCGATTCGCCCGCGATCGACGCGAACCAATGGCTACCATTACTGGGAAGCGCTGGCCGTAGTCGATCGCTTGCGCCAGGAATCGCGCGTCCTTGAGCCGAACGAGATCCCCGACCCGTATCGCTCCATTCGCGAAACGGTGCCCGGCGGCAGCAAGCCGCACGAAGCCGACCAGTACCGGGAACTCGTTTGCTTGACGGACATCCTCGATCCGAAGTTCCTTAGCGAGAAGATCAAGCGGTTGTACAAGTTGAGCCTCACGTTGAAGTCGCCGAAGGAATGGCGGTGCCGCGTGCTGCATCAGGCGTTGCCGCTGGCGCCGCGCGTCGGCGAACATTTCGCCCTGGAGTTGCTCAACTGGGTTCCCGAGGCGCTTCAGCCGGGCGGCATCGCCATCAAGAATCCGCCGACTGGCGGCGAGATTGCGCAAATCCGCGGCGAACTCGTCGACCGGGCCATCGCCCTCGCCTGCCAGTTCGGCCAGGTCGAATGCGTCGAACGCACCATTCAGAACTTCATCGAACTGGTTCGCGGCGAAGCGGAGGAACTTCGCTTCCGCCTGGTCGCGATCGCGATGGCAGAATGCCTGCGGAGTCTCAAGAAATACGGCATGGTCGACCAGATCGGCAAGCTGCTCGCGCAACTGGAACCGGCAGTCGCGGCCTCGCTCAGCGAATGGGAAGTTCTCCAGACATCCCGTCCTGAAGTTTGGGGCTGGGTGCTGCAAACGAAACTGCACCTCGCAAGCACCCGCCTGATCCTCGGGCAGGTCGACGCCGCTCGGCCGATTCTGGATGAGGTTCGGGTGGAGATTTTCCAACGGTGGAAAGACCGCGTAGCACTTTTGAAAGCAGGGTCGGATCTGAAGGCTATTGGCATTGATCACCTTGTCGGATTGACTCAGGCGTACTTCGCGGCGGTCGGCCACTGCTCTTCCGAAGAAGGGATCGTCCGCATCAAGGAGTTCTTCGATACGGTGCCGGCCGCGGCGATCCCCAACAATTGGACCGGATCGCAAACTTATTCCCGCTTCCACCTCGGTTTAATCGAAGAGGTTGTATTTGCCCTGGTCAGCGACGAGTTCGCGCTCGGGCCGGCCGGACGCAAGTGGCTCGACGACGACGAGTACATCATCCGCGGCCGCATCCACGCCGACATGAAGCGACTCCGCGAAGTGCCGCAATAAAGCGCCGCGGCAGGAGCCGCAATAAGGCACAAAAGACGCAAAAAAAGCATGAATTCAGACTAACCACAGAGGCACAGAGACGCAGAGCAGAATGGAAAAATCAAATCGATGGATGCAACTGAGTGCATGAATTAAATCTGCTCGCTTTTCAACTCGTTTCTTCTCTGTGTCTCTGTGCCTCTGTGGTTAGTCTGAATTCAGTAATCAGTGGAAGAAGCGTCACTTTCCCTCAATTAAATCCCGTTCTCTTTTGCGTCTTTTGTGCATTTTCGCGGCTCCTGCCGCGGCGTTTTTTTGCGGGCCACTTGCACTCGGGGCCGCGGCCGGTTGCGAGCGTCGCGCTTCCTCGTTAGTTTGAATTCATGTCGCTGCTTGCGTCGTCGGGATTGGCCGGGTTCGGCGCGGATGTCCGCGAGTTCGTGCAGGCGATCCGGTTCGCGCGGCCGGAGTTGCTCTGGTTGCTGCTCGTCGTGCCGCTCTTAACCCTCGCGAACGTCTGGTCGCGGCGACAGCGACGCCGGTCCGCCGATTCGCTCGGCCGGCCCGCCGCCATCACCGCCTTGAACACGCAGCCAAAACCTCGGCGGCGCTGGCTCGGCTTCGCCTACCCGTTCGCCTGGGTCGCGCTCGTCCTTGGACTGGCCGGACCGCGGTGGGGCCAAAGCGATGAGCCCGGCGTGGCCGTCGGCCGCGATCTCGTGCTGGTCATCGATCTCAGCCAGAGCATGAAGGCGGACGACATGGCGTCGGCGAGCGCCCGAACGCGCTGGGAAGCCGCCCGCGCCGGGGCGCTCGATCTGCTTGCGGCCGCATCGCGGCGCGGCGGCCACCGTTTCGCCGTCATCGTTTTTGCCGCCCACCCGAAAACGCTCGTGCCGCTGACCACCGACTACGACCACGTGCGGGCCGTGCTGGAAGAGATCGACGGCGTCCATCCGCCGCCCGAAGTGCGGCCCGGGCCAGACCCAACCATAACTTCCGGCACTCGCATTGGTGCGGCATTGATTGCCGCCGTCTCCATTCACGATCCCCGCTTCCCCGGTTCGCAGGACATTATCCTGATTTCCGATGGCGACGACCCCGGCGACGATCGCGAATGGGCGCGCGGGGCCAATGCCGCTCGCAGGGCCGGCATTCCCGTGCACGCCATCGGCGTCGGCAATCCCGATTCGGCCACCGTGATGACCGACGGCCCCGAAGCGTTCAGCACGAAGCTGGAGGAAGGGCCGCTCAAGCAGATCGCCGCCGAGACGCGGGGCGAGTACCTGGCGGCTCGCCGCGACGTGCCCCGCCTCGGCGAATTTTTCCACGCCCGCATCGAACCGAATCTCACCCGCACGGTCAGCGACGACGCGATCCCCCAGCCGAAGGAACGCTATCCGTGGTTCTTCGCCCCGGCCCTCGCCCTGTTCGGCCTCGGCTGGCTGCGGGGAAGATGAGTCGCTTAAGCCCACCCGCGGCAACGTGGCAACGGGTGGGCGCCCCCAATCCAAACCATCACTCACATCGTCCTAGACAATAGCGTTCACACGTGAGAATTCAGGCCTGGCCTTAGATGCCGCGGCGCTTTGGCGTAAGGATTGCGGGAACTTCCCTTCCAGAACGCGGCAAGCTTTTCCCGTGCTACGGTTTCTTAACTTTCGCCTTTATCCTGGGTTCGGGACGTCGGAATTCGGAACGGCCATTCTCGATTCCGCATTCCGAGTTCCGAGTTCCGAGTTTCAAGAATGCGAGCGCGACTCACCGTCGAGGCCGGCGATTGCCTTCCCACCGTCCTCGATCTCGCTCCTGGTCAACCCGTGACGCTCGGCCGCAGCCGGGATAACACGGTGATCCTGCGCGACGTGCTCGCTTCGCGGCTCCACGCCAAGGTTTACTTCGAAGATGGCCGCTGGCACGTCCGCGATTTCGGCCTCAACGGCACCCGCCTCGACGGAGAACGCATCACCGGCGGGGCCGAACTGACCGATGGCCGCAAGATCAAGATCGGCGACGTGGTGCTCCGCTTCGCCACGCTTGCCCTGGCCAGCGATTCGCTGCCGCAACCGATCTTTCCCGCGCCGGCCACGGTTCCCAGCCGCCGCCTCACCGGCCCGGGCGGCGAAAGCCACCAGACCAAGGTCCACGAGGTTCCGGCGGCCCGCAACAAGCCTGCCGAACCTGCCGCCGAGGATACTGCCAAGTTCATGCGGATGGACGAGCTCACTTCGCTTTGCAAGTTCATGACGGCCGCCGTGGAAGTGAAGGCCACCCACGAATTGATCGAGCAGGCCCTGCGGGCGATCCTGCATCAAACGACGGCCCGCATGGCCGGTTACTTGAGCTTCAACCCGGACGACCCAACGCCGAAAATCGTGATGCCGGATACGGCGGCGGTCGATATGCCGCTATCGCGACGACTCACTCAGCAAGCCTACCAGACCGGCAAAACCGTCTGGCTGTTCCCGGAGTTGACCGCGGCGCACCCGCCCACGGATAGCCTGTCGCCATTCACGGACGCTCTGTGCATTCCGTTAAAAGCGTCCGGCGAGTCATTCGCGGCCTTGCACGTTTATCGCACTGGCCGGGCGTTCCTCGAACAGGACGTGCGTTTTATCGAAGCTGTTGCCGGGTATCTTGCCCACGGGTTGGAGATTCACCGCCATCGGCGGATGCTCGAAGCGGAGAATTCGCGGCTGCGGACGCACGCCCCGGCCGCCGACGAGATCATCGGCGAAAGCTCCGCGGTTACCCATCTTCGCCAGCAGATTCTCCGCGCCGCTCCGCAATCGCTGACGGTGCTCGTGCAGGGCGAAAGCGGTGCCGGCAAGGAACTGGTGGCCCTGGCGATTCACCAGAAGAGCAAGCGCGCCGCCGGGCCGCTGGTCGTCGTGAACTGCGCTGCGATCACGCCGGGCACGCTCGACGCCGAACTCTTCGGCTACGCCAAGGGAACCTTCGGCGCCGATGCCGACCGTTCCGGTCTCTTCCAGCAAGCCGACGAAGGGACGCTCTTTCTCGATGAGGTTTCGGAACTGTCGCTCGAGTGCCAGGCGAAGTTGTTGCGGGTCATCGAGGGTAAAGCGTTCCGCCCCGTCGGCGCGAAGCAAGACGTGAAGTCGGACGTGCGAATCGTGGCGGCGACGCATCGAGACCTGGAAACCGAGGTGAAGGCCGGCCGCTTCCGTTCGGACCTCTATTTCCGGTTAAATGTGATTCAAATCCGCGTGCCGGCGCTGCGCGAACACCCCGAGGACATCCCCGAGCTGGCGCGATTCTTCCTGGCGAAAGTATCCGGGCATTGCCGCCGCAACTTCCGCCTTGCCCCGCTGGCGCTGGCCAAGTTGCAATCGTACGCCTGGCCGGGGAACGTGCGGCAACTACGGGCCATTATCGAGAGCGCCGCCGTCATGAGCGAAGCGGACACCCTGGACGCCGACGCGATTCCGCTGGCCGGCAGCGTTCCAAGCCACTCGGGGGATAGCGCCGCGCCGGCCACGGTGCTCCTCGATCTCCCGTTAAGCCTCGATATGGACGACATCGAGACGTGGGCCATCCACCGGGCGTTGCGGCAAACGAGCGGCAACGTCAGTCATGCGGCCCGCTTGCTCGGCATGAGCCGCGACACCCTGCACACCAAGATCAAGAAGAAGTCGATCGATCGCGAGGCGCTCGCGAATACGCCGGAACCGGTCGGGGCCGCGAACCTGTCGCTGAGCTGAATTGGGCCATTCTCCCCATTCGGCTTTTTTTCGCATTTCTCACGCTATTCTCACCACTCCCGCCTACCGTTGTGAGAGACTAAGCGGCGGTATGGTCGCTTCACATCCCTCCTTCTCCCCGAGGTTCCGACATGAGAGGTTCTCGCATTCTGATGGCCGCGCTGTTCGTGGTCAGCGCGGTGGTGGTCGTCGAGGCGCAGCAACCGGGCCGCGGCCGCGGTGGCTTTGGCGGCTTCAGTGCCATCAATCTCGTAATCACAAACAAGGCCCTGCAGACCGAACTGAAGGTCACCGATACGCAAAAGGACAAGTTCAAGGAAGTTGCCGAGAAGCAGACGGAGTTGGGCAAGAAGGCCCGCGAGGCCGGTCGCGACAAGGACAAGTTCGCCGAAATCGCGAAGGAACGCACGACCCTCAACGACGAAATCAAGAAGGTCGTCTCCGACACCCTGACCCCGGACCAGATGAAGCGCCTCAATCAAATCGATCTCCAGTACAAGGGCATGCGGGCGTTCAGCGACGAGAAGGTCGTCAAGCAGCTGAACTTGACCGAAGCGCAGACAGCGAAGATCAAGGGCATCAACGAAGAGTATCGCAACGACAGCAAGGGGCTCGGCTTCGGCGGTTTCGGCAAGAACCAGGACAAGGAGAAGGCGGCGGAGAACCAAAAGAAACGCGAGAAGCTGACCAAGGCCGCCATGGCGGACATCGAGGACGTGCTCACCGCCGATCAACGGAAGCAGTGGAAGGAAATGGTCGGTTCGCCGTTCGACGTCGCTCAGCTGAATCAGTTCGGCGGCAACTTCGGCGGCAACCGCGGCAAGGGCAAGCGGAACAAGACGAAAGACTGACCTAGCGAGCCGAGATCGTCAGCGAACCCACCCGTTATCGGGTGGGTTTTTTATTTATTGAGCTTCAGGTAAGTAATGACAAGGTACCAATCACCCATAACCTCCCCCTTGTGGGGGAGGTCGCCGACGAGCGAAGCGAGTCGGCGGGTGGGGGTTCTAATTTGCTGGTGTTTTACCCCCCGCACGCCGAACGTCGTCTCTGCGAGACGACATTCGTCGACCTCCCCCACAGGGGGGAGATGTAAGACGGGCTTCCAGTGTGTGATTACCTTCCTGACCACCAGTAGCCGCGACCCAACGGGGAGCGCGCGGTACTCGCACGTTGGCAAATCGACCTCCGACTTCCAGAATGGAGGTAACCCCTCCGCATCGCCCCTGGAGTTCCCCTCCCATGACGCGCTTGCTCTCCGCCCTGATGCTGGTCGCGGCGCCGGCTGCCGCGGCACTACTGGCCATCCCCGCGCCGACGTGCGCCGACGACGCACCGGTCGCCAATCCTTACGACCAATCCAAGGTGCCGCTCGAAGTCGAGCCGCCCGCCGATTTCAAAGGAAAGCGCATCCTCCTCGTCGCCGGCCGCAAGAGCCACGGTCCCGGCGACCACGAGTTCTTCGCCGGGACCGCCATCCTCATGAACCTGCTGAAGCAAACCGAAGGCGTCTGGCCGATCATGGCCCGCGAAGGGTGGCCCAAGAACGAGAAACTCTTCGACAGCGCCGACGCCGTGGTCATGTACATGGATGGCGGCGGCGGACACCCGGCCATCGCCAAACCGGAACGGATCGCGCTCATCGACAAGCAACTGGCCCGCGGCGCCGGCTGGGTGAACGTCCACTACGCCGTCGAGTACCCGGCTAAAGTGGGCGTCACCGTGCAAAACTGGCTCGGCGGCTATTACGAAACCGGCTTCTCCATTAACCCGCACTGGGACGCCCAGATTCGCTCGCTGCCGAAGCACGAGATCACCCGCGGCGTCAAGCCGTTCACCATCCGCGACGAGTGGTATTACAACATGCGCTTCGTGGATCACTTGAAGAATGTGACGCCGATTCTGCAGGCGCTGCCGCCGGATGGCACGCGGGGCACGCCGGCCGCGAAGGCCCGCAAGGGCGAGATCGAGACGCTGGCCTGGGCCTACGAGCGCGATGGCGGCGGCCGCAGCTTCGGCTTCACCGGCGCCCACTTCCACCGCAACTGGGCCAATGAGGACTTCCGCCGCGTCGTGGTGAATTCCGTGCTCTGGAGCGCGAAGATTCCCATTCCCGAAGGCGGCGCCAAGGTCGCCTTCGACCCGGCCGATTTGAACAAGAACCTCGACTGGAAGGGAAAGGGCCAGCCGACCGCCGCCGGGTTCAAGCCGATCCTTCCGCCGAAGTAGATTCGATGCGCTCGGCTCCGCGGACTCCGCGTTGCGGCTAACCGACGCGGAGTTCGCGTTTTTACCCTTTCTTTTCGATGGCCTTCTTCACGGCGGTTCCCAGGTCGGCGGGGGTCGGGGCGACTTCGATCCCGGCCTTCTGCAAGGCGGCGATCTTGTCGGCCGCGCTGCCGCTGCCGCCGCTGATGATCGCGCCGGCGTGGCCCATGCGCCGACCTGGCGGCGCCGTTTGACCGGCGATGAACGCGGCCACCGGCTTCTTCACGTGCTTGAATACATACTCGGCGGCCTGCTCCTCCGCCGTGCCACCGATCTCGCCGATCATCAAGATGGCCCGCGTGCCGGGATCCTTTTCGAACATCTCGAGAAGATCGATCTGCGTGGTGCCGATGACGGGGTCGCCGCCGATGCCGACGCAGGTGGACTGCGGGTAGCCGAGCTGGGTGAGTTGGAAGACGGCTTCGTAGGTGAGGGTTCCGGAACGACTGAGGACGCCGACGCCCTTTTCGCCGGGGCCGCACGGCTTGTGGATGTAGCCGGGCATGATGCCGATTTTGCACTGGCCGGGCGTAATGACGCCGGGGCAGTTGGGCCCGACGAGGCGCGAAGCGGGTTTGGTTTTCAGGAAGCGTTTGGCCCGGGCCATGTCGAGCACCGGGATGCCTTCGGTGATGGCGACGATGAGGCGGATGCCGGCGTCGGCGGCTTCCATGATGGCGTCGGCGGCCCCGCCCGGCGGCACGAAGATCATGCTCGCATCCGCCCCGGTTTGCTTCACGGCTTCGGCGACGGTGTTGAAGACGGGAAGCGGCTTCTGGGACTTTTCGCCGGTCCAGGTGCTGCCGCCGCGGCCGGGCGTCACGCCGCCGACGAACTGCGTGCCGTACAGCAGACACTGATCGGTGTGAAAGCTCCCGGACTTGCCGGTGATGCCCTGACAGACGACGCGGGTGTTGGAATCGACAAGAATGCTCATGGAGTGCTCGCGAAGAATTCCGAATGGTTCGATTTCAAGAAGCAGTGGGTTTCGTGGTTGTACCGTTGGATTGCGGGTTCGAAGGCGGACTCGGCAGATGTTCGATTTTTTGTAAGTGGTAAAGCGAAAGCATTCGGGCGGAGCCCATCTCGTTGCCGGGCTGTTCCGCGGCAGGGATGGCAATTACTATGGAACCAAGAGTGGCCAGAATCGTATCGGGATGATAAATGTCATATGACTCGCCGGATGTCGTAAATACGCGGAATGGTTTGAACGGCGTAGCCCGCGTCCAAAATCGTATGTCTTCCAATCGCATGCTCGGCTCCTTATCGGTTGTGCCATTTTACGACCGCGGCGCCATTATTGAAACTCTTCAACGAGCCACGCGCCGGGGGTTGATCCTTTCACCAACTTCAACGTGTAGGCCTTCTTTTCGCTGCCCTTGGTCAGTTCCACCTTGTAGGCGTTGTTGCCGGCTGGCGCGATCGCGAACGCCGTGACGCCCTTGCCGAGTTCGTCCAGTTTCATGCCGAGTTGAGCGGGGTTGAAACCGTACCCTTGCGACTTGTCCTGTTCGGAAGGCGGTGCCCACGATTGTTTGAGCTTCGGAGTCAGGATCCCGCCGAAGAGCAGCAGGCGGTCGTCCTTCGACATGGCGGTGCTGGTGAGGGCGTCCAAAAAAGCAAGGCCGGCGAAGTCCAGGAAAGCGGCATCCGACGAGGTCGGCATCAGGAGCGGCGTCTTGATGGTGCCGAGCGAGAACCAGTCGACCTTCGAGCCGCTGGCGAGATTGAAGCGGATCAGAAAGCGGCCGGCTCCGTTGCCGAAGGTTCCGGTGAACGCGGCGGCGACGGGCGAACCATAGCCGGTCGGCAGGCCGATTCCGGTGAGTTGCATGCCGGCCCGACGCAGCCAGGCCGAGGCCGCTTCGAGGCTGTAACCGAGTTTCTTGTCCGCGTCGGTCAAGAGTGGCTTGCCGATGATCTGAAGGAAACTGGCATCGAGGCGTTGCCGCAGTTCGTCGCTGATGTTGCCTGGCTTTTCGGCGAAGCCGCGAAGGTCGGCGATGAACTCCTCGGCCAATTTCTGCACGGGATCGGTTGGGCCAAGCAGCGCCGGGCCGGGCATTTCGGGAAGCAGCGGCAGTTCGGTCGGGGACGCTTTTGGCATTTGCTTCTCGGGCAGTTCCTGGCCGCTCGCCTTGGCCTCGGGCGCTTGCGTCGGGGTCGGAGCAGTCGATCCGCAACCGCACAATGCCAGGATCGCGACGCCGGCGAAGAGTCTGAGCAGTGTCATTCGCGGTTCCCTTTCCGAGGGCGCGAGAGAGTCTGGTTAGCCGCGACCCAACGGGGAGCGCGGCGGCTTTGCGCGCTCCCTGTTGGGTCGCGGCTAATCCGTCACTTCGCCAAGTCGACGACCATTTTCGCGCCTTCGGTGAGGCCCGCGGCAACGCGGATTGCCGGGAGTTCCGCCTTCACGCCGTTGAGAATCTCGCGGGCCTTTTCCACCTCGTTCCCTTCCAACCGAACGACCACCGGCACCTTGAAGCCGACCTCGCGGCCCGCCTTCACCAGCGCTTCCGCGATGCGGGCGCAACTGGCGATGCCGCCGAACACGTTCACGAAGATCGCCTTCACCTTCGGGTCGGAAAGGATAATGCGAAATGCTTCGACGGCGTTCTCGGCGGTGACGCCGCCGCCCACATCCAGGAAGTTCGCCGGGCCGATGCCGAACTGCTTGCCGTGGTAATTGACGATGTCCATCGTGGCCATGGCCAAACCCGCCCCGTTGACGAGACAGCCGATCGTGCCATCCAGTTGAATGAAGTTGAGGTTCGCCTTGCCGGCCCGCACCTCGGTTGGGTGCTCTTCATTGAGAGCGCGCAGCCCTTCGATTTCCTTGTGGCGGAAAAGCGAGTTGTCGTCGAAGTCGATCTTGGCGTCGAGCACCACCACGTCGCCCTTCTTGGTGATGGCGAGCGGGTTAACTTCGGCGAGGCTGGCGTCTTTCTCCAGGAAGACCTTCGAAAGAGCGAGCATGATCTTCTCGGCCTTGGCGACCTGATCGCCGGCGAAGCCGAGTTCGTACGCAAGGCGCCGAGCCTGGAACGGTTGCAAGCCGTTCTCCGGCGAGAACGGCACCTTGATGATTTTCTCCGGCGTGTCGTGGGCGACCTTCTCGATGTCCATGCCGCCGGCGGCGCTGGCCATGAGCACCGGCTGGCCGAGCCCGCGATCGAACACCACGGCGACGTAAAACTCCTTGTCCGGTTCGGCGTCGGCCTGCACGATGAGCGTCTTGATCGGTTGCCCCTCGGGGCCGGTTTGCAGCGTCTTCAAGGGGAACTTGAGCATGGTCTCGGCAATGGCCTTGGCCTTGTCGCGGCTGGCGGCGAACTTGACGCCGCCGAACTTTTCGGGGTAGCCGAGGAGTTGGCCGGCGCCGCGGCCGCCGGCGTGGATTTGCGCCTTGACCATCACGCCGCCGCCGCTGGCGAGCTTGTCGAACGCCGCCGCCGCCTCGTCCGGCGACTTCACCACAATGTGCTTCGGCGTGTTGGCGCCCGCCGCGGCGAGCAGTTCCTTGGCCTGGTATTCGTGAATCTTCATGTCGAACGGCTCCGGTGAATCGGTGCGGGCTTTTATAGCAATTCGCGCAGACGTGGACCTCCGGTCGCTGACGCTCCCGGCTCGCCAAACGGTCGAAACTTGAGAAAAAAACGGCGCTTCGCTAAATTCGCTCAAGTTCACCCCCCGCACAACCGATAGAACCCGATGTTCGGCACTGGTCCGTGAAAATGGGGAGGGGGAGATGAACGTCGCGCTCGTCGCCATGCTCGGGCTGAGCCTGGGCCAGCCGGCTCCGGCCGCTGCCGCGGACTACCATCCGTTCACTACGCACAAGATCAAGTTTCCCATCCAGAAGTTTACTCCGGAGCAGGCGAAGAATATTCGCTCCGTGGAACTGCACGTCAGTAATGACGGCGGCCAGGTGTGGCATCGCATTGCCGTGGCCCCGCCAACGCAGCCGTACTTCGAATTCAAGGCACCGGCCGATGGCCGCTACTGGTTCCACATTCGCACTGAAGACCTGAAAGGGCACAAGGAGCCCGAGAACCTCGTTGGCGAAACGCCGGCCATGAAGGTGCTCTTCGATACCAGGCCGCCCGTCGTCACCATTACCAACGCGACGTGGAAAGGGGACTTCGTCACCGTGCAATGGCGGATCGACGATCAGTTTCCGAAGCCCGACACGACTCGGGTGTACATTCGTCGCGCGGGCACGCAGGACGGCTGGAAGCCGGTGATCGTGCCGGTCGATTCGCCCAATGGGGTTCAGTTCCCGCCGGGCGTCGCCGAATCGATCGTCGTTCGCGTGGAAACGATGGACCTCGTCGGCCACAAGGGGGAAGTGCTCAAGGAGATCGCCTGTCCGAAGCAGTTGGTGGCGAGCACCAGTTTAGGATCGCCGGCGCTGGCGACTCCGGCGAGCGGGATCCTGCCGCCGGTGAATGTCGCGGTCGCGGCTGGCGGCCCGGTCGCGCCCGCGGCGCCGCCGATTATCCCGCCGCCGAACCTGGCGCCCATCGTTCCGCCGATGCCCGTACCGCCGGTCGTCGCGCCGACGACGCCGGTCGTTCCGCCGATGCCCGCGCCGCCGGTCGTTGCGCCGATGGGAATACCTCCGGTCGCTCCCGCGACCGGCTCCCTGGAAGTTCCCGCGCCGCCGCCGCAAAAGGCTCCGGTCGCTTACGCTCCCGGCTCGCCTCATACGCCGATTCCGACCTTCGATCCGCGGACCACCGTGACGCCCGCCGGCGTCGCGCCGCCGAGTGAACCGGTCATTGAAGCGAGCCGCGCCCAGGTGATGAACGCCCTCCGCTTCGACTTGAACTATCAGGTGGAACAGCGCGGCCCCTCGGGGATCAGCCGCGTCGATCTGTGGGTCACGCGCGACGACGGCAAATCGTGGATCTGGTGGAGCAAGCACGACGGCCGCGACGCCGCCTTGAAGGTGAACCTGAACACCACGGCGAACTCGCAGCCGGAAGGGCTTTATGGCTTCCGCCTGGTACCGGTGAGCGGGGCCGGGCTCAGCGAAGCCGTGCCGACTGCCGGCGACGCTCCGGACATGCGCGTCATCGTCGATATCTCCGCACCGACCTTGAAAATCTTCCCGGCCGTCGCCGACGCCAACTCCCCGGACGCCCTGGTGCTCCAGTGGGAAGCGACGGATAAGAACTTCGGCGACGACCCGATCGCGCTGGAATGGTGCGAGACGGCGGGCGGACCGTGGCGTCCGGTGGCCGCGGTTGCCAGCGAACTTCCCGGCGGCCTCGTGACGGCCAAGCGCTTGCCGAACACCGGCCGCTATTCGTGGCGCGTGCCGGTTGGCTTGCCGCCACGCGTCTATCTGAAGGTCACGGCCAAGGATGCCGCCGGCAACACCACCGAGCAGGTGACGCGCGAACCGATCCTCGTCGACCTCACCAAGCCGCGCGCCAAGATCACCAGCATCGGGGCCAACCGCTGAACGAACGACGGGAACGAGAATCTGTTCACCTTCGCTGTCCCCGATACATCAGCAGGATGGCGCATTTCCCATCGTTCGAGCAGTTCGCCGAACTGGCGCGATCGCACTCGGTCGTGCCGGTTTATCGCCGGCTGACCGGCGACACGCTGACGCCCGTATCCGCCTTCAAGAAAATCGAGACCGGCGACTGGTCGTTCCTCTTCGAAAGCGTGGTCGGCGGCGAACGCATCGGCCGCTATAGCTTTCTCGGCGCCGAACCGTTCCGCAAGTTCGAGGCCCGCGGCGCCGCCATTCGCACCCAGGACGGCGACGGACCCTGGAAAGAAGCAACTGGGGCTGATCCGCTTAAAGTGCTGGAAGACATGATCGCGGCGTATCGGGCCCCGCACCTGCCGGGCTTGCCGCGCTTCTGCGGCGGCGCCGTCGGCTACGCCGGCTACGATACCGTCCGCTACGTCGAACGCCTTCCGCACGCCCCGCCGGACGATCGCCGCATTCCGGATCTATCGTTCGGCTTCTTCGATCGCATGGTCATCTTCGACCACGTCGCCAAGACCATCGCCGCGGTCGCTAACTGGATCGGTTCGAGTTCGCGCGGCAATCTTAAGGAGGAATATGCGGAAGCCTGCCGCCGCGTCGATCGGCTCGTGGACAAGCTGCAGACGGGCCAAGCCGACATCGCCCTGTCGGATATCGACCCGCTGACGGCGAACCCCTCGGCCCTGAGCGCTCGGGTTTCCAGCAACTTCACGCAGCCACAGTACGAAGCCGCCGTCAAAAAAGCCGTCGAGTACATCAACGCCGGCGACGCCTTCCAAATCGTCCTCAGCCAGCGCTTCCAGACGGAAACCACGGCTCATCCATTCGACATTTACCGGGCCTTGCGGGTGGTCAATCCGTCGCCGTTCATGTTCTACGTGCGTTCCGGCTCGGCAACATTGGTGGGGGCGTCGCCGGAAATCATGTGTCGCGTGGAGAACGGCGAGATCACCAATCGGCCGCTGGCGGGCACTCGGCCGCGCGGCCGCACCGCCGATGAAGACAAGCGGCTCGCCGACGAACTTCTCGCCGACCCGAAAGAACGCGCCGAACACATCATGCTGGTGGACCTGGCTCGCAACGATGTCGGCCGCGTCGCCCAACTCGGCAGCGTCCGCATCGGCGACCTCCTCGCCGTCGAACGCTACAGCCACGTCATGCACCTCTCCAGCACCGTCACTGGAACGCTGCTTCCCGGCAAATCGGCCTTCGACGCCCTGCGTGCGAGCCTTCCGGCCGGCACCCTCAGCGGCGCACCGAAAGTGCGGGCCATGGAAATCATCGACGAGTTGGAACCGCATCGCCGCGGACCGTACGGCGGCGCCGTCGGCTACGTCGATTTCTCCGGCAACATGGATACCTGCATCGCCCTGCGCACGATGGTGATCCTCGGCAACACGGCGTACATTCAGGCCGGCGCCGGCATCGTCGCCGACAGCGTCCCGGCCAGCGAATACCAGGAAACCGTCAACAAGGCGATGAGCCTGCTGCGGGCACTGGAAGTTGCCGAGACGCAATTGTGATGTGGAGGAATCAGAGCCGCGACCGTGAGGGAGCGGTTGGGATGACCGCTCCCTCACGGTCGCGGCTCCGACGGATTACAACTTGATTGTCTGCACGGCGCCGTGATTGTCGCCGCTCGCGTTGGCCGCCTCGATGAAGGCCACGATTTCCAGCGTGATCGCCGGGTCGAGCACCGATACTTTCTTTTCGAACGTTTCGACGATCTTCTTGCACAGTTCGCGGTAAATCGCGTCGGTCTTGATGGTGACGGCCTTGACGCCCTTTTCGCTGAAGGCGGTGAAGCCGTAGGCCGCCGCGCCGTCGCGGATGCCTCGGAGCGTGGCCACGCGGCCGTCCTTCCAGGCGCCGGTCACCACGTCCGTTCCTCGTTCGTGCACACAGGTCACGCGCTGGCATCCCGGGCCCATGAGCGTGTACAGCACCTCGACGCCGTGGATGCCGTAGTGAAACAGTCCGTCGTTGCGGCCGGCCACGGGCGAAAGCGATGCCGGGCAGTACACGGTGCAGCCGATGAGTTTCCCCGCGCTCTTGTCTTGCGTGAAGGCGACCACCTCGGGGGCGTAGCGCAGCGATGACGATGAAAAGATCGGCACCTTCTTCTTCGCGGCTAGGGCGATCAGCTTGCGGCCGTCGGCGACCGAACAGGTGAACGGCTTGTCGATGAAGCACGGCAGCCCCGCTTCCAGGAAAGGTCGGGCCCGGTCGAGATGAACTGTGCCGTCGACCGCTTCGATCAACATCGCGTCCACCTGGCCGATCATCTCTTCCGGTTTAGCGACGAGCGGCACACCGAGTTTCTTCATCTCCTTGGTGAAGCCTTCGATGCGTTCGGGCGAAAGTTTCGATTCGCCGGGGCAGCCAATGACGACCTTGGCCCCTTCGACGAACTGGCTCTTGGCCACGCCGATGTTGTTAATGCGGGTGGTGAAGGCCACGCAGTGCGACGTGTCGAAGTCGAGAATGCCAAGGCGAATCATGGGAACGTCTCCGAGTTACTGACGGTCAGGTAACGAATGACACCAGCACCGGCCACATTTCTGACCCTCTCCCCATTGGGGAGAGGGTGGTTTGCGAGCGCAGCGAGCAAACCGGGTGAGGGGCTGATTTCGCTTAAGAAGGCCCCTCACCCGCCATCTCGCGGCCGCGAGATGGCGGCCTCTCCCCAACGGGGAGAGGCGTGGGGCTGGTTTCCTCGATGCCGTTCCTCTTCTGACCGCTAATAGCTCTATTCCCTTCGCAGTGCGGGAATCAGGGGTACACGCAGGATACCCGCGGCGGCGGCCGATGCCACGCTTAATCCGGCCGCGACGGCCAGGCCGAGCAACACCGCGAGTCGCGCCCAGGGAACCGCGGCGCCCTCGGCCACGTGCGGCGCGACCGAAGCAAGCGCCGTCAGCACGCCCGCCGCCAGCCCCGCCCCGAGCAAAAGCGCATTCTCCGCGAGCACCAGGAACTGGAGGGCCCGCGTGCGGTAACCCATCGCCCGCAAGAGGGCGAGTTCACCGAGCCGCTCCCAGACATTGCGGAGCACCACCACCGCCAGGCCGAACACGCCGAGCAACAGGCCGAAGCCGCCGAGCAACTGGAATGTCGATAGATACGCACCGATAACGGCCTGATATTCCGCGACGCGCTGCCGTGTCGGCGTAACGATCAGGCCGTTGCGGCGAAGCCCGACTTCCAACTTGCGGGCCGTCTCGGCTCGCTCCGCTGGCGGCACGCGTATCAGGAATACTCGGTAGCCGTCTTGCTTGGGGAAGAGCCGGACGAAATTCGCGTCGGCCATGACGAGTTCGCTTTGGAACGGGCTATCCGAGAAGGTGCCGACGATGCGCAGGGCGATCTCGGCGCCGCTGTCGTCGGGAACCTTGATGATGCCGCCGACTCCGGTCTTGAGCATCCACATGGCCGTGTTGTTCTCGCAGAACACGGGCACGGCGGCATCCGGATCGGCCGTTTGCAAGAGCCGCCACGGGTTGGCTTTCTCTTCGGTTGTGCGGGCTTCGGTTTCGTAGAACTGGAAGCCGCCGCGGCGAATCAGTGCTTCCGGAACGCCGAGGATTCGGGGCCGCGTCGCCTGGAACAGGTTCAGGCAACTGGCGTCGTCGCCGGTGCGAAGGCGCAGAGCGAAGACATTGGGGGTGCCGTCGGTTTGCGGCGGTATGCTCGCCAGCGGCGTGTCGGCAAGTTGATAGAGCGGGGCGTCGGCCTCGGCGATGAGATTGAAGCCGCCGCTGCCGCCGCTTTTTTCCAGGAAGTCGCGGCCCGGTTCCCGGCGAAAGCTTTCCACGGCGACCAGCAGAAACGCGGCCGAAGCAAGGAGCGCCGCCGTGAGCAAGCTGCGGGTCGGATTGCGGGCGGCGTTCCGCGTTCCCAGTTGCACCAGTGCCGGCCAACCACGGCCATTCACTTCCTTGTGGCGCGTCCGCTTCATCCACAGCCAGAGCGCCGCCAGCGCCGCCGTCAGCAAGAGCGCGCCACCGCCGAAAAACGACATGGCCTGGAAATCCGGATTGGGAAGGAAACTGCCGGAAGCGATGAGCGCGATGCCAAACGGAATAAATGCCATGACAAGCCACTTTGCGATGCGGCCGCGCTTGGGCGCGCCGGCTCGCCAGGTTGTCGTTTCGCCGCGCAACAACGCTGGCGGAGACACCCGTACCAGCCCGCGGATGCCGAGCCACACGGCGACGAGCGCCATGATGCCGGTCGCACTGTAACCGATGGCGAAACTCGTTGCGGTCTCGTGCGGCTTCAGGAATGTGCCGACTTCGCGGTCCGGCCAGAGCGCCGTCAGCACCTTCAAAAGCAACTCGTTGTAGGCGATGGCGGCGGCCAGGCCGATCACGGCGCCGAGTACCGCGATCGCCAGCCCTTCCCCGAGCAGCAAACCGCGAACCTGCTTGACGCTGTAACCGGTCGCCAGCAGCAAGCCGATTTCCTTGGCCCGGCGGTCGAGCGACAAGCGAAACAGGAGACCGACGAGCATGAGGGCCGCCGCAATCAGGAAGCAACTGAAGCCGAGGAAGAGTCCGCCGAAATCGGTGCCGCCATGGCTCGCAGTCAATAGGCGTTCGCGAATCGGCTCAAAGACGAGGCCGGCCGAAGCCGGATCGAGATGGGCGACGATCGCCGGGGCAAGCCGCTCCGCGGTTTCGTCCAGCGATTGCCCGGCGGAAGGAACCACGCGGATCGAAGTCACTGCTCCGAAGCGGCTGGTGAAGAACTTCTTGGCCGTGGCCAGGTTCACGTAAGCCATCGGCGTGGCTCGCTCGGCGTTCCAGAATCGCGCCCGCGGGCTGTTATCCGGCACCCGCTTCTGAATCTCCTCCCTGGGCAGCATCGGCGGCCGATCCCAGTCGAACATCTTGGCGCGTTCGTCGGTCACGCCGCGAATGACCGGTGTGAGATCGCGGTCCTTGGCCGGGCCGGTCATCGGGATGTAGCCGCGCAGCGCCAGTTCCGCGGCTTCCTTCTTGCCGTCCCCTTCCACATCGGGGTTGAAGTAAGTGAGCTTCAGCTTGGTGCCGGCCGCGAGGCCGCCGAGCGGATTTTCGACCCAATCGAGCAGCACGACTTCGCCGTCGCGGAGTTCGGAAACGCCAGGGGGAAGGAACGGTCCGAGCGGCGGCCTAGCGGCGAGGTTTAACCCCGCGATGACGGGGTAGGGAATCTCGCGCTTGCCGAAAGCCAGCGAATCGGCCACGTAAACGATGGTCGGTTCGGCGCGGAGTTTCAGGTCGGCAGCGGCTTTCTCGACGGCGTCGACCGTCACGGGGGAAAGCACGAGTTGCTCCGATTCCACGCTCAAATAGCGTTCGTGCCGCGACGGCGACCGCAAGCGCAGGCCGTAATCCTCGGCGCGAAGCTGCTGGCGAAGCGCAGCATTCAAGTCGTTCACCGATGCCCCGGATGCCAACAACGCGTTGGCCAGCGGTGCGTCCGAGCGATCGGTTTCGTCGCGGACGAGGTTCGACAGTACCGCGATGGGAACGAAGACATTGAGCGGCGCGGCGGGCGTCGGCGTCAGGTTGAAATCGTTACCGCGCGATTCCTCTGGAAGGATGCCGGCAACCATGAACGCTTCCGAAGCCGTGGCGTCGGCGACGCCTCGTTTGGCCAGCGACGACGACCGCGGCAGGTCCGAAAAGCGCGGCACGCCGAGCCTTACTGTATCGCCCGCGTTCACGCCGAGTCGCTCGGCCACGCGCCGCGACAGCACGATCGGCGGCGACCCCTTGATCGACCGCTTCGCGTTCCAGTTTACGCCGCTGCCGTCGTCCAGCTTGAAGTGGTCGTCGATGCCGATGACGTTCACGCGGCCGACGAATGCCGCCGTGTCGCTTTCAAGTACCCCGGCCTGCACCGAACCGTTCAACATCAAGACGGGAGCGGTTGTGCCGGGAAGGGCATTGGCGATGGGCGCGCGGTTCGGCTTGTGAAACTGGGCGGCGGCGTCGATGCCGCCGAGTTGCCGTTCGGCCCGCTCGCGCAGGCTGCCGCGCAGCGAATCGCCCACTAAGAGCGCCCCCGTGAGCACCGCCGAACCGACGGCGACCCCGAGCAGCACGGCGAGGTTTCCCCGCCAGTGGTACATCAGATTGCGAACGATGAATGCCGGAGCGGTCAGCACGGTGTTGTTGTCTTATTCGAGATGCCGCGCGTTGTAGCCGCCAACTCCGGTCGCTCACTTGCGCGGGTGCGCCAACGATTCTTCGTGTCGAAGATCGTCGGGCACAGCCCGACCTACGAGGCGCCTTGTAGGTCGGGCTGTGCCTGACACCCACCTGCGGAAACACCAAGAATCGTTGGCAGGCTCCCACGTTTCCGGCTCCACTTTGTATGTTCTTCCCCATCGCCATTCGTTAGACTAGAAAACAGTCATCAGCCGCTTAGTCCCTCCACACCCCGAGGCAACCGTGCTTCGCAAACTCGGCATATCCCTGTTCGCCCTGGCCGCCGCGCTGCTTCTCGGTTCGGCCGATACCAACACCGCTGCGGCCCAGGTCAAGAAGAAGAAAGGGCCGCCGAAGAAACAAGCCGTGGCGGAGCCGGCGGACCTTTACGCCGCCCCCGGTTTCAAGGTCGAACTGCTTTACGTTTCCGAGCCCGGAACCGAAGGCTCGTGGATCAACATGTGCACGGAAAAGCCGGGCAAGCTGATCGTTTCGGGCCAGGGCGGCCAGCCGATCCTCCGCTTCACCATCGCCGACGGGAAGGTCGCCGGAGTCGAGAAGCTGAAACTCGGCATCAGCGAGGCGATGGGCCTGCTTTATGCCTTCGACACGCTATATGTGAACGGCCGCGGGCCCAAGGGGATCGGCCTGTACCGCTGCAAGGAAAGCTCGGACGGCCAATGGGTCGTGGAGATGCTCAAGCTGTTCGCCGGCAGCGGCGAACACGGGCCGCACGGCCTCGCACTCGGCAAGGATGGCAAAATCTACGTCGTCAACGGCAACCATACCGATTTGCCGGTGGGGCTCGGCCCGGAGAGCCCGCACCGCAACTGGGCCGAGGATCACTTGCTGCCGCGCCAGCCGGATGGCAACGGCCACGCCACCGGCCGCATGGCCCCCGGCGGCTGCGTATTCCGCTGCGACCCCGACGGCAAGAACCTCGAAGTCATGCTCGGCGGCTTCCGCAACGCTTACGACATCGCATTCAACGCCGACGACGAACTGTTCACCTTCGATAGCGACATGGAGTGGGATTGGGGAATGCCGTGGTATCGGCCGACGAGGGTGAACCACCTCGTCAGCGGCGCGGAATTTGGCTGGCGTTACGGCACCGGCAAGTGGCCCGCTTATTACGAAGACAGCTTGCCAGCCGCCGTGAACATCGGCGTCGGCTCGCCCACCGGCGTCTGCAACGGCCAGGGCGCCAAGTTCCCCGCCAAGTATCAGAAGGCGATTTACCTCTGCGACTGGACTTATGGCCGGCTCATCGCCGTGCACCTGGTTCCCAATGGCGCCAGCTATACCGCGTCGTTCGAGAACTTCGTCTGCCCGCTCGGTCTCGTGAAGAAAGACGGCGCCAAGAAGCCGCTGAACCTGACCGACGTGGTCGTCGGCTCCGACGGCGCGATGTACTTCACAATCGGCGGCCGCAATGCCCAGGCGGCTTTGTACCGCGTCACTTACACGGGCGCGGAACCGACCGACCCCGCCGACCTGCACGACAAGGACGGCGCCGACGCCCGTGCCCTTCGTCACAAGCTCGAGGCGTTCCACGGCAAGAAGCACGAGCGGGCCATCGAGTTCGCCTGGCCGCAACTGGGCAGCCCGGATCGCTCGATTCGCTACGCCGCCCGCATCGCCCTCGAAAGCCAGCCGGTGGAAAAGTGGAAGGCCCGGGCTTTGGATGAAAAGAGCCCGGCCGCCGCACTCACGGCGCTCCTGGCCTTGGCCCGCACCGCCGACCCCAAGACGCAGCCGGAGTTGCTCGCCGCCCTTGAAAAACTCCCGCTCGACAAGCTCACCGACGAGCAAAAGCTCATCAAGCTTCGCACTTTGGGCCTCAGCTTCATTCGCCAGGGTTCGCCGACCAACGCCCGCAAGATCGTCGCCGAACTGAACGACGCCTTCCCCGGACCGAACGAATCGGTGAATCGCGAGGCGTTCCAGTTGCTCGTTTACTTGAACGCCCCGGGCATCGTGGCCAAGGGGCTCAAGCAAATGGCCGAGGCCAAGACGCAGCCGGAGATGTTCCACTACCTGTTCCACCTGCGCAACGCCCCGATCGGTTCGTGGACGCTGGCCCAGCGCAAGGAATACCTCAGCTACTGGACGGATCGCAAGAAGCTGCCGCAACCGGCGGATGTCGCATTGTGGTTCGAACAGGCCGGCCGCCCGTATTCCAACGGCTCCAGCTACGCGAACTTCCTCAAGCACTTCCTCAGCGACGCGGTGGCCAACATGTCCCCCGCCGAGCAGAAGCAACTGACCTCGACCATCTCCGCGATCGCCAAGGAACTGACGCCGAACTTTAACGTGCCGGCGCGGGTGGTCGTGAAGCAGTGGAAGATGGACGAGGTGCAGCCGCTCCTGGCCAAGGTGGAACAGGGGCGGAGCTTCGCCAAGGGGAAGGAAGCTTATGCCGCGGCTCAGTGCATCAAGTGCCACCGCTTCGGCGAGACTGGCGGCGCCGTCGGCCCGGACCTGACGGCAATCGGCAGCCGTTTCGGGCCCAAGGAAATCCTCGAATCGATTCTCGACCCGTCGAAAACGCTTTCCGATCAATACCAGAACGAAACCTTCCGGACGCTTTCCGGGAAGACGGTAACGGGCCGGATCGTCGAGGATACGAAGGACGCGGTGGCGGTGCAGCCGGACCCCTTCTCGCCGGAACGCGTGGTCATCAAGAAGGACGACATCGAGAGCCGGAGCCCGTCCAAGGTGTCGCCGATGCCGGCGAATCTGGCCGACGTATTGACGCAGGACGAAATCCTCGACCTGATCGCGTACCTGCAATCGCAAGGGAAGCGAAACGGCAAGGCATTTCAACGATAGTGCAAGCGAGCCGGCAACGTCAGTTGCCGGTTCCTCCAGCGCACGAACCGGCAACTGACGTTGCCGGCTCGCAAGGTGAGGGGGGCACGGATGCCGAAGTTCGAACCGCTGCGGGTGGCCGTGCTCGGCGCCGGGCCCATTGGCATCGAGGCGGCCCTGAACGCCAGGGCGGCCGGCCACACCGTCGCCGTCTATGAGCGCGGCCAGGTCGGCGAACATCTCGCTCGCTGGGGACACATGCGGATGTTCACGCCCTTCGGCATGAACGCCTCCCCGCTCGGACTCGCCGCCCTCCAGCGCGAAAAACGACCCAAGGACATCCCAGCGGCCACCGACTTCCTCACCGGCCGGCAATTCCGCGATGCCTACCTCGTGCCGCTCGCCGAATCCGAGACACTTCTTGAATCGATGCATCCCCAGCACATGGTGCTGCAAATCGGACGGAGTTCCAATGTCAAGAAGACCGAAGAACCGGGCGAGTTTCGCCTCTTGGTGCGGACAGCCAACAGCGAACGCATCGACACGGCGGACGTAGTTCTCGATTGCACGGGAACGTTCGCGACGCCGAACTGGCTGGGCGACGGCAATCTTCCCGCGGTGGGCGAACTGGCCGCCCGCCAGTTCATCCCCGCCGGCCTCGAGGACATCCTCGGCGACCGCAAGGATTACTACGCCGGCCGCAGCATCGCCCTGATCGGCGGAGGTTACTCGGCGGCGGCCGCCATCTGCCAACTGGCGACGCTCGCCGAAGAGCATCCGTCCACGTGGGTGTTCTGGTTGACGCGCGGTCCGCGCGGGGCGCCCTTGCCGCGCATCCCCAACGACCCGCTCAAGGACCGCGACAAGCTGGCCGTGAAGGCCAACTCGCTCGCCACTCGCTGCGATGGCAACCTCGAGTTCCATCCGCAAACGCTGCTCGACGAGGTGATCTCCCACGGCCCGGACAAGGGGTTCCGCATTGCTGGGCGGTCGAACGGCAAGCCGGTGTCGTGGGATGTGGACCGGGTGATCGCGGCGGCCGGGTTCCGCGCCGACCTGCGCCTGAGCGGCGCCCTGCGCGTCGAGGAACCGACCGGCCGCATCGAGACGCACGAACCGGGTTACTTCATGCTGGGCACCAAGAGCTTTGGCCGCGATACTGGCTTCTTGCTGCGCGACGGCTACGAGCAAGTCCAGCGGCTCTTCGCGAAACTCGGCGCCAGGAAAGCCGCCTAACCAACTGGAGGCGAGCCGCGCGCTCGGCTCCGCAGACTCCGCCTCTCGGCTAATCCATTGGAGTCAGCATGTCGCGCACGAATTCCGTTCTCATCACTGGGGCATCCGGCGAGATGGGTCACGGGCTCATCGCGCGGCTCGCCGCCGCCGAACCGGAACGCCCCGTCATCACCCTCGACCTCAAGACGCTGCCGAAGGAAATGGCCGCCCTGGTGCATCAACAGTTTCACGGTTCGATCCTGGACAAGGAATTGCTCGCCAGCATCCAGGCCGAATTCGCCGTCGAGCGCGTTTATCACCTGGCCGCGCTCCTATCGACGCGCAGCGAGTTCTCCCCCGAACTGGCGCACAAAGTGAACGTCGAAGGAACGCTGAACGTGCTGGAATTCACGCAGCGGCAGGGCGAATCGCACGGCCAGCCCGTGATCTTCTTTTACCCGTCGAGCATCGCCGCCTACGGGCTCCCGTCGATCGCCGCGAAGGCCGCCGCCGGCAAAGTGAAAGAGGACGAGTTCAATCAGCCGACGACAATTTATGGGGCGAACAAACTCTACTGCGAGCAACTGGGCCGTTACTACAGCCGTCACTATCGGCAGTTGGCCGCCGGGCCGCCGGCCGGCACGGTCGATTTCCGCTGCATCCGCTTCCCCGGCCTGATTTCCGCGGAAACGCTGCCGAGCGGCGGCACCTCGGATTACGCCCCGGAGATGATCCACGCGGCCGCGGCCGGCAAACCGTACGCGTGCTTCGTCCGTCCCGACACGCGCATTCCGTTCATGACGATGCCGGACGCCATCGATGCGATCGTGAGGTTGGTGGCCGCCCCGCGCGAATCGCTCAGCCGAACGGCGTACAATATCGCGGCCTTCGCGCCGACGGCTTCCGAAATTGAAGCCATCGTGGAACGGGCCTTTCCGCAAGCGGCTATCCGCACCGAGGTCGACGAGAAGCGTCAGGGAATTGTCGATTCGTGGCCGGCGGACGTGGACGATTCCGCGGCCCGCCGCGATTGGGGGCACCAGCCGCGCTTCAATCTGGAGCAAGCCTTCGGCGAATACCTGATTCCGAACATTCGCAATCGCTACAGGGCATCCTAACGAAGTACTCCCTTGGATTACTTCTCGGTGCGGCTGCGGCTCCGTTCGCGGGCCTGGCGCATGGCATCGAGAACGCTTTCGCTCCTGGTTGCCTCGACCGGCGCCGTCGATGCTGGGGTTGGTATCGTTGGCGATCGCGCGGCGATAGGCGCTGCCTTCGCGGCGACAGGCATCGATTTACTCGCACGAGTCGGTATGCGGCCAACGGTGGAACGCAGGCGAACCGCCATCGGGGAAATAAAGGCCGTTCGCCGTTCCAGCACTTCCAAAAGCAGTACGAGCGCCGCTGCAAGCAGCAGCCACGGCGCGAGTGCGATCCGCCGCGGCCGCCGCGGCAAATCCTTCCACAGGCCCGCGAGTTCGAGTCGTTCCATGCCGCCAGTGCCGCGAGCCAACTTCTCAAGTGAAATTCGCCCCGAATCGCTCTCGCCGGAGCGCGGCGGCGCGAACTCCGGAGAATACGGCAGGCAGACCGGCGCCAGCGACTGCGGCTTCTGACCGGCAACCAACACCGTGCTCAGGGCCGTCTCTTCGCCGAACAAGGCGACCTCGGCAACCAGCGTATCGGGGCCGGCCCAGGTCATTCGCAGATCCTCCAGGGCCGGAGACTGCCCCAGCCGCGCCCGCAACGATCGAACCACCGGCGTTCCCGCGAACGGTTCCGAACCGCGATCCGGATCGAGATGCAGGCGAATGCGGTTGATCCCATTGCGGACTTCCTGCGTCACGGCCATTCCATGAGTCAGGCCGCCGGTTTGCCCGGCGGTCCATCGCGCGAGGCTCGTATAGAAGTCGCCGATCTCGGGAGAACGGGCGAAGTCGCCGGCGTACTTGCCATCGGCTTCGCCGGTGAAGCAGAGAACGCGACCGGCGCCGGCCTGCCACGACGCCACCGCCGGGGCCGCGTACTCGTCGCGCGTGAACGCCCCAAGGGACGCCTCGGGCCGCAAGTAGCAGAGGTTGTAGCCGCCAAGGGAGCGATCGAGCGCAAACGGCCGGCCGGTCAACGCCGCCAGCCCCGGCGTGCCCTGGACGCGCACCGGTTCATCGACGAACGCATTCCGCGCCACCACGAACGTGTCCTGGGCGAAGAGCCGCGGCAACTCGTCCGGCTTATCGGTAATGAACAGGCGGCCGCCGCCGCGCTTCGCCACGTCTTCCAAAAACGCCGCGTCCTTGTCCTTCGCCGTGCCGAGGCCGATGACGCTGACCGTGATGCCGGCCTTGCGGGTCTTCTCCAGCAGTTCCTTGTAAAGCCCCGGTTCCTCGGCATCGGCCGCATCGGCGAAGAGAATGATGTGCCTGGTTCCGGCCTTGGCATGTTGAATGGCATCGGCGGCGGCGGCCAGGGCCTGATAAACGTAGATGCCGCCCCCCTCCGATTGGATGCGCAGAATCTTGTCGCGCATCTTCGCTTTGTCCGTGGCCGGGCCGAGCTCGACCACGCCGTGCGCCAAGGTATCGACGGCCAGGCAGGCGAATTCGTCCATCGGCCCAAGCATGTCGAGCACTTGCGCCGCGCCGAGATTGGCCAGGTCCATCTTCACCTTCCCGCCGGCCACGGGCATCGTCATGCTGCCCGAACGATCGAGAGCGACGACGATGGCCAGGGCGAACTTGCGGTGTTCCTGACGCAGTTCCATGGAGACGGGAAGGATCGGTTCGAGGGGCGATTTGTAATAGCCGCCGGGCCCGTACGAGTGCTGGCCGCCGGAGAGCATGAGCCCGGAACCGCTGGCGCGCACCCAGGCAGCCAGCGTCTCCATGCCGCGCGTACCCAACTTTTCCGCCGGCGCGTTCTCCACGAGTACGGCCGAGTAGCCGGAGAGCGCTTCCAGTGAGAGATCGACCCGATCGGCCGGAACCGCGCGGACGGCGAGGCCGCCTTTTTGCAAAAGTGCCGTCAGCCCGGAAGTAGTTCCGGGAGTGATGTGGAGGATCGGCCGTGGCCCCGTGATTCCGACCAGGAAGCGAGCCGCGTTGTTCTCGGGAACCGGATCGTCGCCCACGCCGGTCACCCGCAGTTGATAGCCCTGGCTGCCGGCTGCTTCGGCGCGATCGCGGAACGTCAACCGATTCGCGCCGCTAGTCAGTCGCTTGTTTCCCGAAGCGATGACTGTCACGCCGCGGGTGAGTTCGAAGCGGGCATCCTGTTCCACCGGCGAGCGCACCCAGGCCGTGATGAGGAATCCTTCGCCGCGAGCGGCGGCCGAGGGAGCATCGACGAGAGAGATGGCGAGGTCGCCGGCCCCGGAGCGGCCGCGGTGGCGATAGTCGATGGCAATGCCGCGATCGGCGGCGAGGCCAGCCAATGCCGCCGGATCGCGGCCCGTCCACCGCCCATCCGAAAGCACGAGAATTCGCCCCGGCGAATCCTTCGGCACGAGTGACAGCGCGGTGTCAATGCCTTCGGCTAGGCTGGAACCATCGCCGCCGAGTTCGTGGAGGAATCCCGGAAAGGCGCCGCCTTCGGCCGCGTGCTCCACGGCCGCGCCCTCGCCGAATGAGACCACAGCGACCCGAGCGCCCTCTGGCATCGACGATTGCAAGAGATCGACCAGTTCCTTGTGGGCCGCGTCAGAACCGCTCGGCATCGAGCGGCTGCGGTCGGCGACCACGACGACCATCCCGACCCGGCTCGGCCAGCGCAGCGACAGCCCAGCGACCGCCAGCACCAGAAGAACGATGAGGGCCGCCCGACAGAGGTTGAGGAACCGCCGCGGCTGCGCGAAGCGGACGAGCGCCGCCAACAGCGGCAACGCCAAGAGCAGCCAGAGCGGTTCGAGCAAGGTCATGGGCGGTTTCCTGTCGTCCGCCGGGACGCGAACCACAGATGCAGCGTCGCCGCCGCGGCCGCCAGAATCGCGAGCGGCCAGCGAACATCGCGGTAATCGAGCCGCAAAGAAGTCTCGTCGTGGTCGTCGCCCCAGCGGCCGGTGGCAGCGCGTGCGAGGTCCGATTCATCGCGATCGAGCGGGTTGGCGGCGAACTGGGCCGCTTCGAAATCCGCTTGCAACAAGTGCAGTCCCGGCTGTTCGGCGCGAATCGCGACTTGGCGATCGCGAACGGGAAGCACGATCGCCGCGCCGTCCGGTCGCTTCACCGTCGCCTGGTCTGCCTTGCCGCCGAGGCTCCAGAGCACTGCTTCGCCGAGCCGAACGTTGGCGCGATCGAGGCCGGGTAAGTGTGCGGCCCGCCAGTGCACGAGATTCCAAATCAACACGGGCCACGCCGGCGATTCCGTCAGCGTGGAGATGTCGTGCCGCAACCGGATGCGGACTTCGTGCCGACCCGCACTTGATACGGAGTCGGCGACGAGCGGCACATTCCCGGCCATGACGACGGGCTGCCCGGGTAAGGGCGTCGTCCCGCCGCCCCAGATGACGCCGGCCAACGAGACGCCATCTAGCAACGGATGAGCGCGATCGAGCACAAACGGCCCAGTGTAAGCTTCTGCCTCCGGTTCGCTCAAAAAACGTACGACCCAAGCTTCATCGCTGTCCGGCGCCGCCGCCTCGCCGGACAGAAACACCAAGTGTGCGCCGGTGTCGGCCGTTCCCGATCCGCTCGCCTTCACCGCGCGTTCGAGCGCCGCCTGCAACTTCGCCTCGCCAACGCGGACATCGCAAAGCACCGACTTGCGAATCGAAGGAACCAACACGACCTGATCGTCGAATGGCAAGTCGTCCCCAGTCACCGCAGCTCGCACTGCGACGTCCGGCACTTCGACCACGAGGCGATGCGTTTCGCCGGGGCCGAGCCGCAACTCGGATCGTTTCAGTTCCTTCGTGGAATCCAATGATTCCAGGCGAAGGGTGGTGGAATGGGGCTCGTCGGCAAGGTTGGCGACTTCGAGAAGGAGGCGGTCCCCGCGCGGTCCCGCTGCGCGGCTCGCGCTCACGATGGCCCAGTTCGGCCGCGGCGTTCCAAACGCCCACCAACGAAGTCGACCGTCGGTCGGCGGCAACTCCGGCGCCCGATCGGTAAGCACCACGATTCCACTTTCGGGGCCGCCGATTTCGCGGGCCAGGGCGATGGCGGCATCGAGTCGAGCGGTCGCGGAGCGGCACGTCCACCCTTCGAGTAGCGGTTCGATTCCCGCGGCTCGGTCGGCGAAGTCGCCGAGGATGCGCGGCCGGTCGCCGGCCAGGATCAGGCGGGTGCGCTCGTTGGGCCGCAGATCATCGACGAGCGCGCGGCCGGCCCGATTTCGCGGCGAATCGGCGCCACCCGCCTGCATGGAAAACGAATCGTCGAGGACGACGACGAGCGGCCGGGCCCGAGTGTGGGCAGGCAGATACGGCCCGGCCGCAGCCAGCACGAGCGCCAGGATCGCGAGCAATTCCAGCCAGAACAAGAGTGGCAGCCTTAACCGTTCGATGCGGCGGCCGCCATCGGACGCGATCCGCGGATCGGACCACAGCAGCAAACTGGAAACGGTATGCAGCCGCGAGCGCCGATGGAACAGGTAAATCGCCGCCAGCGCCGGCAATGCCAGCAACCCGAGCAAGGCCAGCGGCATTGTGAAAACCGGAAGCATGTCAGGCCACTTGCAGAATGCCGGCGGCGACCAGGGAATCGAGCCGCCAGTCGGTGAGCAATTCCTCGGCAACGACAGTGATGAACGCGGCCCCGGCCGCTCGCGCCGCCGCATGCCAGTCCCCTTGCAACCGCGACAGATTCTCGCGGTAGCGGGCGGCGGCCGCGGCATCCACGAGCAGTTCGCGGGTCGCCTCGGTTTCCGAATCGACGAGCCGCAGCAAGCCGCCCACCGGCGGCTGCACGTCCGCCTCGGCAAGCAGTTGCACCACGACAGTCGCCGCGGCTCGATCCGCGATTTGCCGAACGATCTTGCCCGGATCGGCATCCCAGAGGAGGTCGCTGATGAGGACGCGGACGCCGCGCGGCTTCCAGCGACCCGCGGCATGGGCCAGCGCCGCGACCGGGCTTTGCCGGCAATCGAAGCCGACCGCTTGCCAGAGTTCGGGCCGGCGGCTGCGGTCGCCGAGCGCGGCGGCATCGGCCCCGAGCCACCATCCCGCATGCGTATAGCCGGCGTTCGCCGCCGCCTCGGTGAAGAAGCCGGCCAGCGCCAAAGCGGCCCGCGCCTTGGCGCTCTCCGCCAGGGCCATCGACCGCGAACCATCCATGGCGAGGTCGAGGTGCGGCGACACTTCCTCTCGATAAAGCTTCACGTTCAGTTGGTCGCTGCGGGCGAAGGCATTCCAATCGACGTGGCGGAGGTCGTCGCCCGGCTCGTAGCCGCGATAATCGCGGAATTCGAGAGAAGCGCCGGCGCGGGCCGCCAGCGCGGCGCCGGTCCGGTTGATGGGGCCGCTGCGCGGCGCCGCCAGGACGTAGCGCGCCGCCGCCGTCGCCCCTTCCTGAAAGTGCGCCGTCATGCGCCCTTCTCCCGACGGCGGAACTCCAACACTTGCCGCATCAGCCAGGGAAGATTCGCCACCGTCACTGCTCCGCCCCACATGCACAGGAACGTCGCGGTCATCGTCAAATCCGATTCTTGATTCAGCGATTCCTCGACGGTGACGAGCGGGCTGGTGAAGTAGAACCAGAGTTCGTCGCTGGCGCGGTGATGGTGGTCGAAGATGGCGAAGGCGAGAATGAACGGTATGGCCGAGCCGAGGCCGAACAGAATCCCCGATAGGAGCCAGGTGAAGCCGATACGGAAGTGAGATTTGGCCAGTAATCGCCGCACCAATATGCCCGACAGGCAATAGCAGTACGTGTAAGCGGCGATCAGCGACGTCAGTTCGACCGGCTTATCCCGCACGATGTCTATACTGGGGTAAGCGCGCATGGCGATTACCATGCCGGCGATGCTGGCGAGGCAACCGAGCGCGCCGAAGAGAAGTCCGCCGCCGGCGCCGCTGTAGAATAGAAAGGCCAGGGCCCGCCGCGGCGCCGACCGCGGGATCGTTCGCGCCACCCGCGGCCCCCATCCATCCCGCTCGCTCGTCGCGATGAGCATCTGCAGCGAGAACCAGATCGTCCCGGTCAGACCCCAAATCATCATCGGCCGAGGATGGCTGATTCGGTCGGTCAGGTAAGCGCAGGCCGCACATTCCAGCAGCCACACGATGGCGGTGTAGAGGCGAACGGTATGGGCCCGATTGGCCGCCGGCGGGCTGATGAGCGCCACCGACCAGACGAAGAACAGACCGACCGTGGCGAGGATGAGTAGCGCGAGCCCGGCGACGCCGAGCCAAAAATCGCCGGACGTGCGATCGAATTCGCCTCCTTCGGTCAGGAAGCTATTGGTCGCGGCCAATAGCCCGCCTCCCATGTAGACGACGGCGACGATGCCCCCGACGCCGAGCAAGATGCGCAAGCCGCGCGTTGCCGGGATCGAAGCGAGGAACAGCAGGAACGAAGTGGAGAGCAATACGGCCAGGTAATCGGCTAGAAGTACGAGAAAAATGGTCGGCAAATCGAGGCCGCGGAGCACGTAAGCGAACGTCATGAATGGGGCCGCGGCGCTAAAGATGAGCAGGGCCAGCGCCCCCGCCGCCGCGAGCTTGCCGAACAGCACCGCCCGCGGCGACAGCGACGAGATGAACAGCAGATCGACGTTCACGTCCGAGCGCTCGCCGGCCAGCCGCGCCCCCGTCATGGTCGGTATCAGGATCATGCACGTTCCCAGCAACACCCCTTGCACGACCGAGAAGATTTCGCGGCCGGCATGCATGTTGATCTCGGACGAGACTTCCCGCTCCGAGATCAACAGCAGCATGACGACCATTTCGACGGTGAGAAACAAAAGCAGGAAGGCGGCGACGATCCGGCTGTTCACGGCTTGCCGCGATTCCTTGACGACGATCGGGTTAATGCGGTCGCCGAGCCGGGATAAGAACCGATTCACTGCACGTCTCCGCGAGTCACGTCCAGGAAGAGTTGTTCGAGGCTGACGCTCGAACCTCGTTTCTCTCGAGCGGCGTTTCCGACCAGTGGCGATCGATGCCCTCAACGAACTCCGCGCGAACGATCTTGGCGCGGCGTTCCAACCAGTCGCCGCAGTCATTTCGCAAGTAAATTCCCTCCGCCGGCCCGTTGCCCAGTCGGCTCTTCGTTAGGAGGGCGAGAAGTTGGTTCTTGGAGAACCGTCCCCGCGCCAACCGAGGAACTCCTTCGAATCCGAATTCTTGCATCCAGGAATCGCGGCGCTCGGCTGACCAGAACCGCTCACTCAGACGGTCGTACACGTCGAATCCGAGAAACCAGTCGGGTAAGCGCTGGTAGCGAACGCTGTGAACCACAAAGCACCATTCGCCAAAAAGCATAATCCCGTGTTTCAAGGCTTCGAGAAGGACCGCCCTCCGTGAATCCATCCACGGCCACAATGGCTGAAACTGGGGATGCGCTCCGCGGGCGAGGTAGTTGCCGCGGTTCTGGACGCGAAGTTGGCCCCGCTCGTCGAGTGAGAATCCGATGTTGCTGCCATCCACTTTCTCTTCGACAGTGACTTCCGCGCTCAGGAATTGTTCAGACTCCGTGGGTGTCAGCACTTTATCATCGCGGCACGGCGATTTTGCCAGCCAGAGGAGATGCGGCGTGTGGGGGAATTTGAAGAACATAGCTAGCTCTTCGACTTGGCCCGTCGCTTGGTGGGTACTGCTGTTTTCTGAGTTCCGTGTTCTTCACAGAATCCGTCGATCAAGTGTTCGACAGCGACGCCCGCTCTCGCTAGCGCCGGCCCCCAACTGCACCAATCGGAGTCGGCCGCGTTGACGATTCGGCTGGTAATGCCCTGCCCCGCATCGGCCAGCGCGACGGCCACGAACTTCCGGTCGGAAAGGTCATGAATCACTTGTTCCAACTCCGCCGGCAACAGGCCATGGTCGTTTTGATCGAACTCGATTTCCACGAACCGCCCCATTTGCATTTTTTCGATCACCACCATGAGTCCGAGGTCCTGCCCGGTCATCTTGTTATTGTACTCGCTCCAGATTCTAAACTTGTGATCGAGAACGATCACGCATTGAGGATTTTTTCGGAATTCCAATAGCCAATCGAAAACGAGTTGCATGTGATGAATGGGAAGATTGCTATCCTTGAATTGCCCAGTCGGATAGTGGGCACTCGCCACGAGCAACACATTGGTGTCGATGATGCAATCGCCCATGACTCAACTCACTTTCCTTTTCGCCATGCGGTCGATCATGGATTTTGTTTGCCGTTCCACTTCTCCGATGGCGTCTCCGAAGAATCTGTCTGGCCAGTTCCGGATTCGGCCGAAATCGTCGAGTTCAAGTCGGCGCAATTCGGCGTGCTCGTCGCGGCGCTCCACGAAATAAAGGCGGCAATCGCCCGGTGACAGCGTCGCGTTCGCGATGAGGAACTGCAATCGCCTAAACAGGTTTTCGGAATGCGTTTCGACAAGGAACTGAACGCGGCGATGGTGAGCCACTTCCGCGAACAAATTCGCCAGTTCCGTTTGAGCGAGCGGATGGAGATGAATTTCCGGCTGCTCGATAATGACAGTAGATCCTTCCGGGACGAAGTAAGCAAGCGTCACCACCGGCAATACCTGAGAAACCCCGAAGCCGACATCGACTAGATTGGCCTTGATGTTCTTTTGATGGACCAGAACTTCATAGTGAACTGATGATCCCTGTTGGCCGAGGCTCAGTCCCTCAGCTACGTCCATTCTCCTGAGCCAGTGCGAAACGCGCTCGACAAGCCAACCGCGGCCGCCGGATTCGGATTTTTTCGATCGCTCATTGGCGCTGGCCAGCAATGCTTGAATGGCGAACTCGCCCTTGGTTCCCAGGTCGCCGGGGCTTTGTTGGTTCCAAAGATAAGTGCGCTGTGGACGTTCGCGAAGCGGGCCGAGATAGACAATTCCCTTCAGTGCTTCCACCATGTCGAGAGCGAGGTCCTGGACAGTCCCTCCTTCCAGGCCGAATGCCGCCACGGCAGCGGCGGAAAAAGCCACGGAGCGTTCTGGTTCATATTGCCTCTTGGAATCAAAAGCGTTTTTCTCAACGAAGGTATTTGCGGCCGTGAGTTGATAGGCGCCGCGGGGTTGTCGTTCCGTTCGAAAAAGGCGATCTTCCGAGAGATAGCTCAACGACTTCACGACCGGAATGCCGCTATGCGCGTAGGCAACGTCATACTCGATGACGCGCGGCTTGCTCCTGCCTCGATTGGTAAAGGTTAAACCGAACGCCAGTTCGCGTTTGAGATCGTGCCCGGAAACGATGTCCTTGAAACTGCCCAGGTGAAGAACGTCGCCGGGTTGCCCTCCAAGGTTGAGATTTTGCTTTCGATCCGGCGATTCCGCGGTCTGTTTCAGGAGCAACAGCATTTGCAGGAGGCTGGTTTTTCCGGCCGAGTTAGTTCCAAGAAACAGGCTCAACGGGGCCAGATCGACCCTGTTGTCACCCTTCCACGCCTTGAAATTCTTCAGCCGCAATTGTGTGAACATGATCCCTATTGCCTCGTGAAACCGACTGCCTTCCTGGAATCGTATCGAACAATAGCAATCACTGCACGTCTCCGCGAGTCACGTCCAGGAAGAGTTGTTCGAGGTCGGCGCGGCGCGGGCGGAACTCGAGCAACCGGAAGCCTGCCTTGAGCACCCCTTCGAGCAACCCGCAGCACTCTTCGTCGCCGCCGCCGATCTCAACCTCGATTCCGTTGTCCTGAATGCGGGCTTCTTCCACGCCAGGGGTTTCGAGCAGGTGTTCGAGCAACTTGTCGATGCGATCGAGTGGCCGCAGCACCAGGGTGCGCCGCGCCGTGCCGTTCACTTCCCGCGTCAGGATTTGATCGAGCGTGCCGGCGCGAAGGATCGTGCCGCGCTCGATGATCACGGCCCCCGTGCAAATCTCCGCCAGTTCCGAAAGGATGTGCGAACTGATGAGGATGGCCTTCCCCTGCCCGGCGAGCACTTTCAGCAGTTCGCGCAGCTCGATGCGAGCCCGCGGATCGAGGCCGGCCGCCGGTTCATCCATGAGCAGCACCGGTGGATCGTGCACTAGCGCCCGCGCGATGCTCACCCGGTTCTTCATCCCCTTGGATAATGCACCCAGCGTCTTATCGCGGATGCCGATCAAGTTGGTGAATTCCTCCACTCCTTCGACCGTCTTGCGGCGTTTCTCGCCGTGGATGTGGTATGCCCGCGCGAAGAAATCCAAATACTCGTTGACAGTCACGTCGCGGTGCGACGGCAAGTTGTCCGGCACGTAGCCGATCAGTTTGTGGGCCTTCTCGGGCTCCTCGATCACGGAGATGCCGTCCACGGTGGCGGCGCCGGAGGTCGGTTCCTCGAGCGTCGCCAGCACGCGCATGGTCGTGGATTTGCCGGCGCCGTTCGGGCCGATGAAGCCGAACACTTGCCCGGAGCCGAAGCGGAACGAGATGCCGTTGACCGCGCGGGTGCGGCCGTATTCCTTCCGCAACTCGACGATCTCAACCTCCATCGCCGCCCTCCTTCAAGATGCCATACACGACGGACGCGGAACGGCGGACGGAAGCGCCGGGAAGCCCTTCCTCCAGGAACGGCGCTCCGTCCAACACGGCCAGGAAGGTCCGCGGCCGGAGCACGTTCAGGTTGTTATTCGCCACCCGCGCGACCACGGAATCCCACCGCTCGCTCGCGTAAATCGCGCGCGGGTTCATCGCCGCCGCGCGGGACGGATTCGGATCGGGTTGCAGGGTCGCCCGTCCGCCGGCCGGGATCGCTTCCGCCTTGAATACATTGCCCTTGTCGTCCATGTACCAGAGCGTACTCATCGCGGCGCCGAGGCCATTGACGGCTTCGGGGAGGCCGTCGCTCCCCCGAGCGATCGTCACCCGTTCGCGGCGCAGTTCGCTCTTGCGGACCGCGAAGTGGCAGGGCACCCGCGGCGTCATCCACCCGGACGCCAGATGCTGTTCGTGCGTCCAGTCCAGGGTGAGGGCCCCGCCGGTCGGACGCCGCCGATACCCGTACGAGGTGGGCGGTTCGCCGTTCTGCAGCGTGGCCTCGGTGTCGTAGCTGAAGTGCAAGCCGCCGCGCGCCGCCAGCGGCGAGTAAAAACCCATCCAGCCGAGCGTCGACGCCCGGCGACTGTTCTCGTCCAGCACCGTGAAGCCCTCGACGCGCGACCGCCCCGCCCACCCCTCCGTGATCGCCATGTAACCCAGCACGAGGGCGCACGTGAACACCGAGACGACGGGCACCGTCCAGAACAGCCACAACTTCTGCTTGCGGCGATTCAAGATCACCAGATTGATCGGACCGATGACGAGTGCGAACAGGAACATGAGCACGAGAAGGCCGCGCACCGGCGTTTCTACATCCTCGACGATGGGAAAGACGCGGTTCGCTTCGGCGGCCGACTTCGCGCGCTGCCACGGCTTCGCGCTATCGAGCCAGGAATCGAAGATTGGCTGGATCTCGCCAAGCATCTTGTCGGAGAGATCCTCACTTGCCGTGACGTGAAGCTGTCCGAACCCGATCCAGAGATTCGTGAGCGGGGCTATGGGGAGCACCTCGCGAATCTCCCCGAATGGAAGCGGCGCTCCCCGCCCTCCGAGCACGAGGAGCGAGCCGCCGCACTCAACGTAGCGGCCGAGAGCGGAACGGGCCTCCGCCGGCATGGTGCGCAGGTCTTTCCCCGTAACCACCACGCCATCGTAGCGGCTATGGCCCAGCCAGTTCGGACTCCACGCGTCGCAACTCGAATCCGAGCGTTCGAGGTTGAACCTGTTGCCTCCAAGCGACTCGGCCCCGAATTGTGCTCTCTGAATCCAGTCTGGAAAGTGCGGGTCGACCGCGCGGCTATAGAGAATCAGTGGACCCGATGAGCTGAACCGGTACGAACGCGCAATGGAAGAGAGACTCAAGCCGACGCCGCGATCGAATGTACGCCCGTCGATCGCCACGGCCATGCCGCTCCCGGTGATGTCGTGATTTTCGGGATAAAGGAGCGATACCCGCACGGCCTTTCCCGGATCGACTTCCACCGTCCGCGACACGGAGCGAAGGTGTTCGCCGCGCGACGAATAACTTTCTTGGGGAAGCGACAGTCGCACCGTATGCGCGCTCGTCGCTGAGCGATTTACGACCCGGAACCGGAATTCGCCGTAGCCGTGGGTGGCGCTTCCTTGCGGTTGGCTCTCGACGGTAACGTCGATGTCGCCGAAGGAATCGGCCGATACCGCGGCGGGCAGCGCGAAGAACGTCAGCACAACAAGAGCGAGCCGAGCCATGGACGTTACTCGTGGGAGGCCGCGATGGCCAGGTCGCGCGGCAGCGAGAGCCCCGCTTCCTCGACCTTGGCCAGCAGTTCGCTAACGACCGCGAACGGCGTGACGGCGTCGAGCCGGGCCTTGTAGTTGAGAATGAGGCGGTGATTGAGGACGGCCGCGGCGACCGCGTGAACGTCGGCGAACCCGACCGTCGGCCGCCCGGCCAGGAAGGCCGCCGCCCGCGCCGCCTCGGCAATCGCGATCGCGGCCCGCGGCGACGCCCCGTAGGAAACGAACGCCTTGACGAGCGGCGGCGTCTCGGCCGCCCCCGGATGCGTCGCCGCGATCAACCGCGCCACGTAGCGCGAGACTGGCCGCGGCAAAAAGACGCGATCCATTACTCCGAACGCTTCGGTCAGTTGCTCGGCCGAGAGCGACCAGGCCGGCTTCGGCGGCTCGCCGCGCCGCCGCGTGCTGATGATCCGGTCCAGCGATTCCGCATCCGCCGGTTCCACGACCAGTTTGAACAGGAAGCGATCCAGTTGTGCTTCGGGCAGCGGGAACGTTCCCTCGAGTTCGATGGGGTTCTGCGTGGCCAGGACGAAGAAGGGATCGGGAAGCTCGCGGGTCGCGCCGAGCAGCGTCACCGAGCGTTCCTGCATGGCTTCGAGAAGGGCCGATTGCGTCTTGGGCGAGGCGCGATTGATTTCATCGGCGAGCAGTAGGTTGGTGAAAATCGGGCCGGGGCGGAACACCATTTCGCGGCTGCCGCCGGCGACTTCCTGGAGAATGTGCGAGCCGAGAATGTCGCCGGGCATCAGGTCCGGAGTGAACTGAACGCGGTTGAAGCCGAGGCCGAGCAGTTGGCTCAGTGCCTTGACGAGTGCTGTCTTGCCGACGCCGGGGAGCCCTTCGAGGAGGACGTGGCCGCGGCTGAGGATGCCGATGAGCACGAGGCGATGGAGGCCGGGGCGGCCGAGCAACATTGCGTCGAGTTGTTCGAGTAGGCGGCTCGCCAGTTCGGCGGCCGGCTTGAGTTCCTCCGGCTCGAGCAACGCGCCGGGCTTCGCGGGATCGCTCATGGGGGCTCTTACTTGGCGGTTCGTTCGAAATAGCGGCCGACGGCAGCCTTGTGCTGGGGCAGCACGGTCGCGGAGTTGGCCGAGCCGCCTCCCGCAGCGGCGTTGCCGAGGCTGCCCGTTTGCGGTGGGCCGGCCTTCGGATCGCGCTGCGGCTCCGCGGAACTGACGCCCACCCGTTGGCTCTCCTTCAACGCCGCCCGCGCCGACGGCGGCAACACCTCCGCGCGGAACTTCGCGCCGGCTTGCGACGAACGGTCGCCGAACTCCAGCGGCGTGACACCCGGGCCATCTTCGGTAATGCCGCCGCGGCCGCGCTGCTCCTCCAGGCCCGCCTTCAGGCTCTTGCCGCGATGCTTATCCAGGAAATCGGCTAGCCCCTTCCCGTCGCACTTGCCTCCCTCGCACGCCTTGAGTTCATTCGAATCGATGAGCCCCGAATCGAATAACTTCTTGGCCATCTTCCGAATGCCTTCGGCTCCGGCCTTGGCGGCCTTACCCAACTCGGCGAGTTGCTCGGAAGAAAGCTGGCCGTCGCGGAGCGCCTGCGCCAACTTAGAGTCGAGCGATTCCTGCAACTTCTCGGACTCGGCGGCGGCCTTCCTGGCCAATTCCGCGACCTCCTTCATGCGAGCCGTTTGCTCCTTGGGATCGGCGCGGTCGGCCAACTGCCCCACGGCGGCGGCCGCCGCTTCCACCTGTCCCAATTGATTCGCTTGTCGCGCGGCGGCCTCCGCGGTTTGCCGCGCCGCCTGCCGCAAAAGTTCTCGCAGGTGATCGAGGGCCTCGAGCGTCTTGGCCGGTTCCTTGCCGCCAGCCTGCGCTCGAGCCTCATCGAGTTTCTTGGCCAGCGTTTCGGCTCGCTCGGGATCGAGCACTTTCTCTTCCTTGAGCACGCGGACCTGTTCCGCGAGGCGATCGGCTTCTCGACCGATATCGAATCGCCCGGAATCGAATGCACCGTCGAGGCGGGCCGGAAGGAGAAAGGCGAGCAGCAGGTAGCCGATGCCGACGGCGAGAAGCCCGAGCGGGCGTCGGGCGTTCCAGCGCACGGCGAGCGGCTCGACCGGCGGGATGCGCGCCGACCACTCGCCGAGCGGGCACTCGGCGCCGGCCATGAGCAGCCCGCCGCACTGGCCGCGATGGTCGAGCAGCGCGCGGACGGCCGCCGGACTAGGCATGCGGCGAAGGGCCATGCGCCAAGACACGGCCAGCGCAATGGGAATGCCGATCAATCCCCACATCAAGAACGTGGCGGCCGCGATTGAAGTGGCCCGGAATGCCAGCACGGCCGTTCCCCATAGGAACGCCCATAGGGTCAACGCCGCGACGGCTTCGCGCAGCGCCAGCCACGCGGCCACGCGGCGACGAGACCGTTCGACGAGAAGATCGGCATCGGCCATGGTGTCCTCATGGTGGCACAGGCATTCTTGCCTGTGCTCTTAAGCCTGCACAGGCAAGAATGCCTGTGCCACCAGAAAGGGCTACTTCGCGAGGTCGACGCAGATGATTTCCTTGTCGTTGCGGACGTACATCTTCTTTTGCGCGAAGGCCGGCTGGCACCAGACGACCTTGCGGCCGAAGACGGCACTCGTAGGGTCGATCACCTTGGCGCGATCGATCTCCTCGTAACCCTGCGGCGAGAGCTTGCAAAAAACGATCTCGCCGAGCTCGCTGAACAGCACGATGCGGTCCTGATTCTTGACCATGAACGCGGAACCGGAGCCGAATTTTTTGCCCTCTTTCAGCGGGCGATCGCTCTCCCACAGCCGCTTGCCGCTCGGCACTTCCACCGCGTAAAGCAGACCGTCGCCATCGAAGCCATAAATCACATTCCCTTGCACGATCGGTTGCACGTTGACCGGCGAAAGGCCGTGATTCTTCTTGTCGCGGAAGACGACCTCGACCGCGCTCGTCTTCCCGGCCGGCATCTTGATGAGCAGGTTCTTGTTGTCGTAGCCGCCGACGTAGAGATAATCCTTGACGCGGACCGGCGTCATGATGATCGCGCCGTTGGACGCTTCGTACGGCGTGGTCCAGAGCCGCGAGCCGGTATCCGGGTCGAGAGCCCGAAGTGCCGATGGGCCGGCGACGATGAGCTGTCGCGTGTCGCCGGTCTTGATGATGCTCGGCGGCACGTAGCCCTGCTCCGTCTGCGATTGCGATCGCCACAGTTCGCGGCCGGTCTTCTTATCCAGAGCGACGACGTGGCTGCCGTCGCCGCCGGCGAGGGTAATCAGCTTGTCGCCGTCGATGAGTGGGTGGGCGGCGTAGCCCCACAGGGCGGCCTTCGTCTTGTAAACTTCGCGCAGGTTCTTCTGCCAAAGAATCTTGCCGTTCTCGACATTGCAACAGAGCAGGTTCCCCTCGGCGCCGAGGAAATAGACGCGGTCGCCGTCCACCGTGGGCGTGCAGCGCGGTCCGGTCGGGTAGCTGATCGAGTATTGGACGGGATAAGTCTGCTTCCAGAGCGGCTTACCGGTGGCGGCGTCGAAGGCCATGACCGATTCCTGGCCGTCGCTCGCCTTGCGGGCGAAGTTGCCGTCCTCGAGAACCTTGGCCGTGGTGAAGTCGGTGGCGAAGACGCGGCCATTGGCCACGGCCGGTCCGGCGAATCCGCCGGCGATGGGCGAACGCCAGGCGATCTTCGGCCCACCCGCCGGGAATTTCTCAAGGATGCCGGTCTCGCGCCAGACGTTGTCGCTGGCCGGCCCCATCCAGTGCGGCCAGTCGTCGGCCGCAACAGAAGTCGCGGAGACCAATAGCGCGGCTAGCGCGATTCGTACCGGCATGGAATTCCTCCTGAATCGAGTGATCGTACTGGATTATCTTACTCGGTTCACTTTGAGCCTGCGATCATCGCCGTTCGAATGGCTTCCTTGTCGGCTCTGTCCCGGTCTTGACAGAAGACCTTGTACTGCCGGCGAACCACTTCGACGAGGGAACGGTGAAGAGTCGATGCCGGTTCCACGGAGCGAAGTTTTCGTTCGACGAGTTGCTCGATAGCAACCGCGGCCGCAGCCCCCTCGGCTTTCGGCGTCCAGGGAAGGAGGAACGCCTGGGTAATCGGGTTGGCGGCGCATTGCAGCGCGACGCATACCGCTTCGGCGTCCGCGAAGCAATTCTCCGCTAGATACGAATCGAACCCGCGCCGGCTGCGAAGTTGGGACAATGCGGAAGCAATGCCGATCGTGCCGGCGCCGCGCCGAGCACGAGTCGGGCGTCGAGAAACTCCTCCAAGTAAAATACGTCATCCCAGTCCTTCGCGCGTTCGGTCTCTTTACTGCGAATGAGGTCGGGGAGAGAGAGAAAGGGCAGTTGCTGTCCGCCGTGGGCTCCAATCTCGCGCCGCGAGAACAATTGTGGGACGGGTCGAGCAAGTGGTTGCTCTTCCAAAACTCCAGCCATTCTTCCGCACCGTTGGGCAAATTGCCGAGTAGAAACCGTCGGAAGTATGCAGGCCGCCAGCTATTCCCTTCGGTGGGGCGGCCGCCGGGAAAAAGCCCCGTTCGCGCGAGACGATCGACCAAATCGTCCCATCCGGCCGGGGAGAGAGTCAGATCGAAGTCGTTCGTGAAGCGTTGGAGGCCATAAAACCGGACTGCGTGGCCGCCCATGATCAGGCAAGACAGTCCGACCGACTCGAGGGCTGCGACAATGGCAGCCAGTCGATCTTCGGGATTCAATCGAGGCCCTCCTCCCATCCTCGGCTGCCATGCGCCCGCAGCATCCGCATGAGCGGGTGGCGGCCGAGCTCTTCATCCGACAAACCGCTCTGCAGGAGGCGAACGACCTCGGGAAGGCAGGCATCCAGGTACATTTCCTCCGCCTCGTGAAGCGTTTGGGCCTGGCCGCTGAGAAGGATTCGCGCAACGGGGTCGTTCGTCAGAGTCGTAGCGTCTTCCTGGTTGCATTCCATCTGAGGGCCTCCACCCACGATTTTACAAGGAGGGGAGGCATCGCCGCGCCGCGCCTTTCGTTGGATCGCGGCGAATCCCAAAACGTCCTATTGAATTGTGAGGATGGCCTTCCCTTCGCGGTCGAGGAGTTCGACTTTCGTCACGGTCACCGCGGTCGCGGCGGTGGGGTCGGCCGGTTTCGGCGCCACGGTGCCGGAGAGCCGCGCACTGACGATCGCGTTCACCGCGAGGTCGCCGCCCAGCCTCTCGCGCATCCGCTCCTTCATCGCCTTGCTCATGTTGAAGGAGACGTTCCGCGGCGACGTTTGATTCGAAAAGATCACGTGTAGGTCGGTCGACTCCTTGGCTTCGCGCTTCATCACGGGGACAGTGGAAGCCTTGATGCTGATCGATTTGCCGGCGAAGTTCTCGGGATGGCGGTTCAAGTCCGCCAGTTCCTGATCGGCGAGCGGCTTGCCGGGGATCGAGCGGACGATTCTATCACCGCGGCCAATGAAATCGGCGCGAAGAATGCGCACGGGCACCACGCCATCGCTACCGCGCTTGCCCACCATGCAGACGAGTCGCACATCCATCGATTGGTGGAGAATCTCCACCTCGTCATACTCCGCTGCGTCTTCCTTGCCGACGAGGAACTTCATTCGCGGCGGCGCCTTGCCGTTGGTATCGACGATGACCAGGTCTTGAACCGCGTCGCGGGTGACGGGCGGCGCAGCGATTTGTCCGCGCACCACAATAACTTGCCCTTCCAGGGCATCCGGCTTCGCCGTCAGCTCCGCGAACGGCCTGGCGTCCGTACCGACAGGCATGTCGGAAACGGTGAGCGTGTACGGAACCGGCTTGGAGGCGGCGGTAAGACGCGTCTTCGATTGCGGATTCGGGTTCGTTTGCGACGCAACCTGGATGAGCACTTGGCCGGCATCGAGCGGCACGGTCATTTCGCCGAGAGCGACGCCCAAGCCGGAGATCGAACGCTTGTCGAGGGCGTATTTCTTGAGCGGGAACTCCTCGACGCCGGGGAGGTTGGCCTTGCCGTCGCGGCGCATGGCGAAGGGCTTGTGGCCGGTCAGAGGATCCTTGACGACTTCGGGCGGCTTGCCGTCGCCGGCCCAGCGGCGAATGAACACGGTATCGACCTTGTCGAGCGGGTCCATCACGGGGGCCAGGGCAAGGAACTTCGCCTTGTTCCCATCAAGGCCGGTGGGAACGAAGATCGTCGGCAGCAGTTTGCCCTCAAGCAGGGCGATCAAATCGTTGACGGGGACGGCGAAGCCGATGCCGGTGCCGAGGGCGGGATTGATGATGGCGACGGCAAGGCCGACGAGTCGGCCGTCGCTATCGACAATGGGTCCGCCGCTGTTGCCGGGGTTCATGGTGCCGCTGATCTTGAGCCGTTCCAACTTGCCCGTCACGCCGTGTTGGAAGCCGGCGAGCGTGCCGGTGCCGAGTGTGATCTCGGGGTTCTTGTTGCCCCTGGCCAGAATGTCGCCGAGCGGGAAGCCCCAGAACTGAATGCCCAGCCCTTCGATGACCTTGTTGGAGGGCGGCATGTTGAACGGGCTGAGCGGCTTCGGCCAACTGAGATTCGACTGAACCTTCAGTATCGCGACATCGGCGATGGCGTCGAAGCCGACGATGTCGGCCTTGTGCTGGTGCTCGTCGGGCATGCCGCTGTTGAAGATCACGGTGACGACGGCGGCCGCGGCGCCGAAGCGGCGGCCGGTGGTCGCGTTCTTGATGACGTGATGGTTGGTCGCGATCAGGCCGGTGCGACCGCTCCAGGAAATCAAGAACCCGGAGCCCGAACTGGACAGCGGCCCCGCTTCCACCTTGATGAACGTGCACGCTCGCTTGATCTCGTCGATGGTCAGCTTGGAACTCTTCGACGTGGAGTTGACGCTGCTCGGATTGCGCGCCGCCTTGCGGGCCATCATGAGGCTATAGAACGTCGGCACCTCCGGTTCCTTGTCGGCGGAGGTGGGGTTCAAGCTGGCGGCGCGGACGGTCGGCGGGGCAACGTTATCGACGGGCTTCGCGAACAGGTCGGCGTACTGGCTGGCGACTATTGTGGCCGGGGGGTTCTTCGCCGGCGGCGGGAATCGCGGCGGCCGTGGGTTGAACTTCGGCCGTTCCTTCTTGGTGGGAACGGGGTTTTTCGGCGCGGAAGTACTGAGCGGGTTGATCGGCTGAACCGGTTGCGGGTTCGCCTTGAAGTTGGGCGGGGGCTGCACGTTCACTTGCGGCTGGACGTTGACCGGCGGATTCACCTGGGCCACGTCCTCTTTCTTCGGGTCCTTGGTCGCAACGAGCAGGCCGATCGCGATTCCCACGACTGCGAGCACCGCCGCCGACCCGGCGACGACCGGCACCACCGGGAACTTCTTCTTCTCGTCGTCGTCATCGCGGTCATCGTCGTCGTCATCGCGGCGGCGGCCCGAACTGCTGCCGGAGCTTCGCCGCGATCGTCGGCGATCTTCCTCGTAATCGTCGTCGTCTTCGTCGTCCGGTTCGGGCGGGCGGAACTTGGCGCCGCACTTGAGGCAGCGGATGCGTTCGCCCTCTTCGGGGAGTTCGTCGACATGGACGCGGGCTTCGCATTTGGGGCATTCGACGCGCATGGAACACCGGGGATAGTCGAGCGGGCTTGCGAAGGAAAAGGATCAACTCAAAGGTTGAATGATAACGGTAGACTGAGGTGCGAACAACAGGAAAGGTCTGAGAAATGGCTCATCGTTTCGGACGGTTCACTTCTTCTTTTTCTTTACGGCCGATTTGGCGGCGGGCTCGTCTTTTCGGCTCGCGGCCACGGAGGGGTTGGGGCCGATCAGGTAGCCGCGTTTCTTTAACTCGCCGGCCAGTGCGTCCGCTTCGGCGCTTGCCTCGGGGGAATCGACGCGGGCCAGCGCGATGACCGAGTACCAGAATCGTTCGCGATCGCGCGGGGCCAGGGCCGTCGGGTCGACGCCGAAATTCCGCGCCAGATTGCGGTCGAACTGCAAGTCCTTGAGCAGTGCGGCGAGTTGGCGCCAGGTGATGCCATTGGAAACGATGGTCCCGTTCGACTTGGTAATGCGTCGGCCGATGGCGACGTGGAGTAAACCGCGGAAGCGAGCCGCCGCCAAACCGTCATCGCGGGCCGTCGCGAGCAGGTCTCGAATGCCGTCCATTCCCTGACTCCGCGGACACTCAAGGCCGGCATCGCACTCCGGCGACGGCGCCACTAGCTCGAGCGTCGCCGACGGGGCTAGTTCTCCCATTTTACCGATCTCGCGGATTCGCTCCAGATTCACCGTGCCGCCTCTCTTATTTCGTCGCGTGAGCTGCCGAAGATAAGGTGGCTGTCGGGGAAAACTGAGCTGCCTGGGCGGTTCCGCGCCCCAGTCGCGCAAGCCGCCCATGGCTTCGCGATCCGCATATTCATTCCAAGGCCGTCCGCAGGCATCGCGCGACCGCTTCCGGGTCGTCCGCCTGGGCGATGCACGAACTGACGGCGACGCGCCGGGCCCCCGCCGCCGCGACCGCCGCAATGTTTGCAGATTCGATGCCGCCCAGGGCGAACAGCGGCAACGAAGTCTCGCGGCTCGCCTCGCGAACGAATTCCAACCCCGGGAATGCCGCAAAGGCTTTGGTTGAGGAAGGAAACGTCGGGCCAACTCCCAGGTAATCAGCACCATCGAGGATCGCTTGCCGCACCTGGTCGAGCGAATGCGTGCTGACGCCGACAATCGCTTCCGGCCCCAGAATCGCCCGTGCTTCCTTCACCGGAACGTCATCTTGGCCCAGGTGCACGCCATCAACCTCGGCGAGTCGCGCGATGTCCGGGCGATCGTTGACGATGAACAGGGCGTCGGCTTGGCGGGTCCAGCGGCGGACATTCCTCGCTGTTGCCAGCAATTCGCGGTCCGAAAGCTGCTTGTCGCGCAATTGGAAGACATTCGCCCCGCCCGCCGCGGCCCGTTCGATGACTTGTTCCAGGCCAAGACGGCACTGGGCCGCGGAAATCAGCACGTAAAGGCGCGCATCCTTGAGGCGGTCGCGGGCCGCTGATCCGAGCAGTATTGCCCTTTCCAGCGTGTAAGCCGAGTATCGAATTGCCTCGAATTGGCGGCCGAGTTCGGGATCGATAAACTTCCCGTATTCCTCGAGGCTGCGGAGCGCTTCTTGCCAGCGCTTGCAGTTGATCTGTGCGATCTCCCGCGGCGAACCGCGCTGGTATTCGCCATAGGCCGTGACATCGGCCCCCACATCGCGAAGCGTTTCCCGGCCGGCGAGCAGCCAGCGGTACGGCAACCGGGCCGCGGCGGCGGCGAGCGCATGCCGGGCGCCCTTCACTTGCTCCGTTAGAAAACGATCGTCCAGGGCGAATCGGCAAAAATCCTCGATCACGCGGAGAGCTTCGCGGCCGCGATTCAAGTTGGCATCGACGATGCGGGCCGCCTCGGTGGGGAATGGCGTTCCGGGAACCGCTTCCACGCGATCGCGGCTCGGCTCAACGCGGATCGCATCGAGGAGCGGTTCTTCCTCGAATTCGAAGGTGATGCCCACTTCCCCGGCCTTGGCAATTGGGCTTTCTTCCTCCGCGAAGCAGCCGGCTAGTTGTTCCGCCAGCCGCGCGAACCGCGGCACGGTGCGCCAGTAGTCCGGGTCGGCGTGGAACACCGCCAGGAAGAATGCGTCGGTCAGCACTGCGGGGTCGGCGCGATGGGCCAGCGACCAACTTCGCGCGGCGGCCACCAAAGTCGTTAGCGGTACGATGCGCGGGCCGCCGAGCGGGAGTGCGGCCAGTGTTTCGCGCACTTCCGCGGCGACGAGGCCGAGGCGTTCCAGTAACGCCGCCGGCCGCCCTTCTTCCTCTTCCAGTAGGCCAAGCGCGTAATCGACGAGGCGGACTTCGGAAGCACCGAGCCGCGCTGCCCACGCCGCCGCCGCCGTCACGGCCCGTTCCACACCGGGAGTGATCTCGTGCATGGCTGCTCCTAGCGCGTTCCCCGCTGAGTCGGGGTCTAACCAGATTCTCGGGGGTCTGAGCTTCTTGGGTGGCACCGGCTTCCAGCCGGTGTGTCCTTACTCGCACCGGCTGGAAGCCGGTGCCACCCAAGAATCGCATATGCTGATCGCGCTCCCCCGGAGATTTCCGCTTTACCCCTGAGTCGCGGCTAAGGCCGGCAAATTTCCCGATTTCATTCAAGTTTACGCAAACGAGGGTCGGCGCATCGGCCGCGGCGCAGCCGACACAGCCGGTTTAACCCGCACCGCGGGCGAGGCGATTCGCACTGCCGCCGCCGGGAATGTCCAGACGCCCCGCCGCGCTGTCGATGAAAAAGGCACGCACGATGCGAAGCCAAGGATGGCGAGGGGATCGGCGATGCAGCGTTCCGCAGCGACCACAGTATCGGCATGTCTGGCCCGAGCCGCGGTCGCTCTCGGGTTCGTCGTCGCCCTATTGCCGAACGATAGCCGCGGCCAGCAGCCGGCCCCGGTCTTGCCGACCGTCCGCATCCCGGGCCTCCCCGCCGCCGTTCGCGCCAAGAAGCCCGCCCAACCTCCCAAAGAAGAGAAGTCGAACGACGGCGTGCCGGAACTCTCCCTGGGCGATTGCATTGCCATCGCTATTGAACGGCAACCTTCCTTGAGAGCGATGCGTTCCAGCCAGGAAGCGACGGCCGCCGGGCAGCATGCCCTGAACAACATCGGCCGCCTCGGTTCGCTGCTCAGCCCCGATTTGCCGATCCGTAAGGAGCAGGCGCAGCGCGGCGTGATCGCCGCCGCCGCCGATTTGCAAAAACTGCACAACGAAGTCGTCCACGACGTCACGCGGCTTTACTACACGGTCGTCTACGCCCGCCAGCAGCAGCAACTGGCCGACGATGTCGTCGCCCAGGTCGAAACCTTCGTGGACATCGCCCGGAAGTTGCTCAATTCCGCGACGCCCGGCGACATGACCCAGGCCAAGCTCGACGTCATGATGATCGCCCTGACGAAGATCAAGATCCTCCAGGCAAAGGCTCATGCCGGCGTGAAATCAGCCGAGGCCGGTTTGCGGGAAATCATGGGCGTCGCGGATCGATCGCTCAAGTTCCGCATCAAGGACAAGGAACTGCCGCTCATGGGGCAAAACGTCGCCTTGACGGAACAGCAAATAGTTGACATGGCATTGGGTCGTCGGCCGGAACTGGCGCTGGCCGCGGCCGCCGCCGACGCCTTCCGCCTCGAAGTTTACGCCCAGGGAAAGCTCCGCTTCCGCCGCTCGGTGCCGACGCTCAG
>Ga0134125_10000591_pt1 | contig 48168 bp, 43 predicted proteins | sample KB31751_FD_96464 | JGI IMG/M metagenome (GOLD analysis project Ga0134125, IMG submission 96464) | Terrestrial soil microbial communities with excess Nitrogen fertilizer from Kellogg Biological Station, Michigan, USA - KB3-175-1 | ecosystem: Environmental > Terrestrial > Soil > Unclassified ...
CGCCGGACTTCTTCTTCGCCTTCCCACTTGGACCGCTGATACTCGGCCACGCCGTTCTCGCGCACGCCGAGGGCCGACATGTGAACAAGTCTCTTTACCCGGGCGCGCTTCGCTGCCTCGATCACATTGCGGGTTCCGATATGGTGAACAGCGTCGAAGGTGTTCATTCCCTTCTCTACGATGATTCCCACCAGGTGGATTATCGCATCGCACTCCTGCATGCCTTGATCGAGGCCTGCACTGGTGATTACGTCACCGGGAACATACTGAAAATCTCCTTCGTGACGGAAGCCTTGCAGAAGTCGGGTGCGCTCGCCGGGACGGCCGCGAACGAGCGCACGAACCGCGTGTCCTTCAGCGAGCAGCCGCGGGATCATATTGCGGCCGACGAAGCCGGTGGCGCCGGTTAGAAAAACTTTCACGCATGAAATTCTAGTCATTACTAACCAAAAAGGACACGAATGCGATCTCAATCACACAGTCGTCCGGAACCAAGGACGTCAAAATGAGCACTAAAATCTAGGAGAACACGGAGTCGGCCATTTTTTGTCGCTGCGCCTGCGGCTCCGCTCCTTCCTGCGGCAGTCAAGAGAAAATAAACGACATTCGCTTCGGAACTACACTGGTAATCAAGGCAATCCTCCGTGCTCTCTGTGCCCTCTGTGGTAAATCCGAGACTTCGCTTTCCTGCGCGGCCTTCTGTGGTTAAAATCCTCGCATTGTGATAAAACTTCCCGTCCCTTATGTCTCTGCGAGTTGCACGCGGCGTTTTCAATCCGGAGAAGGACCGTTTCCACTTTTACGTGGCTTTCAAGCCCACGCTGGATCCCACAGAGGAGGAGCGCGGCGTGGAATCAAGTTACCAGATTGATGTAGCAGTGTCCGTGACTGAACTGGGGGAACTCGCCGACGTTGCGTTCACCCTTCCGGAAGCGTGCCGCAGCCGCCGCTGCCTCGAATACATGTCCCGCACCTACTCGGTAACCATCACCGACGACCGGGTATTTGTCACGGTTCCTGGATTGAGTGGTGACTCAGTGTTTGAAGCCGATGGCGTGCTTGAACTTGACGGAGCCGGGAAAATCATCGGGATTGAGATAACGTAAAACCAGCTCTTAGCCTCTGGCTATTAGCTATTGGCCACTCCGAACCCGCCAGGAAACGCACTCTACCTCCTGAATTCCGCTTAACATATTGTCAACTTCGGCGACTCTTGCCATCGTAAGCCTTGGGTACTACTACATCTCTATAGCTTTTCCGAATCAAGATTTCCACAGGAATGGTTTACGCTGGTCGGAAAAAACGGCGTTGAATCATCAGCACCTAAGCAGTCCTGCTTGCGTGATCGAAGTGAATCAGTCGAATCAGGCGTGATCAGCGGTATGGTTCGGCTTACCTGCTCGTCTGTGCTGCCTCGAGTCGCCTCTAGCTCCTGCTGGCTTTCCTGATGAAAACATGAGTTGCATTCTCGCCGCAGGTGGTCCTATACGGCGCGAAGCCGAGCTGGGGCAGATTGATTCCGGCAAACAGATGCTCGCCTTCACCCAGCAGCACCGGAGAAATGGCAAGGTGCATTTCGTCAATCTGGCCTGCCCAGAGGTACTGGCGAATTACGGACACCCCACCACCGATCCTTACGTCCTTGCCCCGGGCAGCTTCTTTGGCTTTGCTCAGTGCGGCCTCAATCCCATCTGTGATGAAGTAAAACGTGGTGCCGCCTTCCATCTCCAGCGGAGCGCGCGCATGATGAGTAAGGACGAACACAGGAGTGTGGTACGGGGGGCTAGGACCCCACCATCCTTTCCAGAAATCGTCCTTCCACGGTCCCCTCACAGGACCGAACATATTGCGACCCAGGATCCTCGCGCCAAGGTTCTCAAAGGACTCTGCAGCTATGTCGTTGTCCGTGCCGCGTGTCCCACCGCTCTCCCCGTGCATTTTGTTGAACGCTTCTGTGCCGAAAAACCACCGGTGCAGTTCCATCCCGCGCACCCCGAGCGGATTTTCCAGGTCCTGTCTCGGTCCCGCGCCAAAACCGTCAATGGAGATCGAAAACGCCGCAACGCGAACTTTGCTCATAACAAAAATGGTAAATGGTGCTTGCCTGATAATCGTCATCGTCATCCAAAGCGACTGTGGTTGCGGCATTAAGACTCTTTTCCCGCTCGCTGGGCCGACAGCCTAGGCTTATTGATCTAAGACGAGTTGGCAGCGATTTGGCGACTGCTACGGCCCCTTTCCGTAACTTACGTAAGCCTTCGTCAATAATCGTCAAGATGCTGGAAATATGCACCTTAGTCCGAAGGGCCGTGTCTAATAATATGTACGCTGCAAGGAGTCATTTATGCTTCGACTAAAAGCCGTGCTCCTGGCGATGTTATTTGCATTCACTATCATGGTCATGCCAGTGGCTCAGGCGCAGGACCAGGATAGCGATCAGGAACCTACTTCAGCTTCCCAGGCAAGAATTGTGCGTCTCAGCTACGCAGATGGAAGCGTTCAACTCGCGACTGATGGCGGCACCGAAAATGCCACAATGAATGTGCCGCTGATTGAGGGTGACCAGCTCTTCACTGGTACAGATGGCTGGGCTGAAGTTCAGCTTGAGGACGGCAGCACAATCCGTTTGGCGCCTTCAACGCAGTTGACGTTCGCGGAACTGGGCCGCGATTCTTCCGGCAGCACCCTCACAACCGTCGATCTTGATCAGGGAGAAGCTGAGTTCAACGTTTCGCGCCAACACGACGATCAATTCGCCGTCACCGTCGGCGCGCGCACGCTGGTTCTCAATCACTCCGGGCGTTTCCGCGTTACCAGCACGAACCAGGTTCCTCTCGACCTCGTGGTTTTCAAGGGCGCAGTGAATCTTAAGGACCCGGATTCCGGAGAGCAGGTATCGGTGAAGAATGGCGAGACCTTCACGCTGGATCCGATGGATGTGGACCATTACGCACTGGAGAAAGAAGCGGAAGCGGACGACCTTGACGATTGGAGCCAGCAACGCGATGACGCATTGAAGAGCTACGGCGCGACGGAGGTTGCGAGCAATGTGCAGTCACCATACCAGTACGGCCTGAACGATCTCAACTATTACGGAGCATATTACGACGTCCCTGGCTACGGATGGCTGTGGCAGCCCACTGGCGCCGGTCTGGGATGGGATCCGTACATGAACGGCTACTGGAGTTTGACCCCTTACGGGTACTGCTGGGTTTCAGCCTATCCATGGGGGTGGATGCCGTATCGTTACGGTCAATGGATTTTTGTGAACGGGCGCGGATGGATGTGGCAGCCGGGCGAATGGCATGGATGGTGGAGAAGTCCGAGACTGCGCAATACGCCTCCGGGATTTCATCCTCCTGCCCCTCCGCCGGTAAGGACGGTTGTAAACAATCCCAGGTTCCCTGCGCTTCATGGAGAACCACCGGATAAAAGACCACGTCGGGTGTTTACGAATGACGACGTGGAAGGACCAGCGCGGCGCGGCAACGTGTTCGTTCCGAGAGAGGGAAACAACGACGGTGTAACTCACGCTGAGACCCAGCCGGCTATTGTTCCGCGACAAGGCAGCCGGGATGGTGCAATTCGTGCTGAAACCAGGCCCGTTATTGTGCCTCGTCAGACGCCTGAAAGAGAACGGCCGCGCCCGAGCAGCTCTGAAAACGGCGGGAGCTCTGCGGAGTTTCGTCGGGGGCCGCAGCGGGTTCCTCCAGCTCCTGTGAGAACACAGCCAGCACCTGCGCCTGTGGTTCATGCGCATCCTGCTCCGGCTGTGGTTCCCACGCGGCCTGCGAGCCCGCCGGCTCTTGCACCACGCGTCTCCACGCCGCCACCGGCTCCGCATGTGTCGTCGCCGCCAGCGCGTTCGGTGAGCCCGGCCGCGCCGCACGCTGGGGAGTCAATTTCGCGGGGTGGGGCAGCTCCGACCAGAAGCCGGAGGTAGTTCTAACCACAAGGGGCACGAGGGATCACGAAGTAATTCGGTTCCTTTGTGTCCTTGGGGTTATATGCTGTTCCGCAGCCTCCGAAAAACGCCCGCCATCGCCTTCAATGCTACAGCTTCCGCTCTTACATCCGCTCGCAAGCCCTCGGTCTCGAGCGCTATTTTGACTTTTTGTTGCGGGTACGATTCTTTCAAATTATTGAGCAGCGTTTTGCGCTTCATTGAAAAGGCAGTCTTGAGAAAGGGAATGAACTCGGCGGGCGCGACTTGCAGTTCGTCGAAGCGGGGAGCTACGGTGAGCCTCAATACGCTGGAGTGAACCTTGGGCGGAGGTGAAAAGGCACCCGGGGGTAGCGTAAATAGATCCTCCACATTGCAATAGAGCTGGGAAGTAGCAGAAAGCAAACCGAAATCGCGGGAGCCGGGCTGTGCGGCGATGCGCTCAGCCACCTCACGCTGCACCATGATGACAATCACCTCGAACTGATCGTGAAATTCAAACAGACGCAGCAGGATGTCGGAAGTGATGTAATAAGGCAGGTTGCCGACCACGCGCGCCCGCGAAGGCTTGATTGGGCGAAGATCGTTTAGAGGCCCGATGGTTCGGTGGAGCACGGTGCGAAAATCGATTTTTAATACATCGCCCTCGAGTACTTCCACGTTGCCAAGGCGCGAATACTTGTAGCGCAGCTCGGTTGCGAGCATGCGGTCCAGTTCGATGGCGATGAGGCGGCCGGCGCGCGAAGCAAGAGTATCCGTAAGAGCGCCTTTTCCGGGCCCGATTTCCACCACCAGCCGGTCAGAAACGTCGCCGAGCGCATCTACTATTTTGTCTGCGGCGTTGCGGTCGGCAAGGAAGTTCTGCCCCAGCCGTGGTTTCCTGGTTTTCGGCAAGTTTGACCCTTGCTCCTTCCGCCGTTAGACTTTTGCGCGTGGCCTGCGCCCACGCGTATGCTTCAAGATGCCCGGAGGCCCCATGAACATTGCCTTTGCCGCTTCTGAATGCGTGCCCTTTTCCAAGACCGGCGGCCTGGCCGATGTTGTCGGCGCCCTGCCGCAAGCTCTGGCTGCTCTCGGCCACAAGGTCTGTGTTTACATTCCCAAGTACCGGCAGACGCGACTGCCACAAACTAATGTTGTCCTGCGCAGCGTGACTGTCCCGTTTGACGATCAGTATCGCTTCTGCCAGGTGCTGGATGGCGGCAAGAGCTCCGGCGTGCAATTTTACTTCATTGACTACCCGCCCTTTTTCGATCGCGAAGCACTGTATGGCACTCCGGCAGGCGATTACCCAGACAACGCGGAGCGATTTGCGCTGTTCTCGCGCGCGGTGCTGGAAGCCTCAAAGATCCTGGGCGTACCGGATATCTTTCATTGTCACGACTGGCAGACCGGTCTCATCCCGGTGTTGCTGCGCACCAGCTACGCGGATGATCCGGTGTTTCAGTCTACGGCGACCGTGTTCACCATCCACAACATGGGCTACCAGGGGCTGTTTCCGCCGGACACGCTGCCACTGCTAATGCTGCCCTGGGACCTGTTCACCATGGACAAGATGGAATTCTGGGGCAAGGTGAATTTCCTGAAAGGCGCGCTTGTGTTTTCCGACTTCATTACCACTGTCAGCAGAAAATATAGCCAGGAGATCCAGACAGCGGAGTTCGGATTCGGCCTGGATGGCGTGCTGCGCGCGCGCGCCGGGACCGTCACGGGAATCCTGAACGGAGTCGATTACAACGAGTGGAGCCCGGAAAAAGACAAGTTGATCGTGCGGCAGTATTCCGCAGACAACCTCGACGGCAAGAAGGAGTGTAAATACGATTTGCTGCGCCAGTTCGGGATTGACAATCCGCAGACCGTAGATCTGCCGGTGATCGGCATTGTTTCGCGTTTCGCCGCGCAGAAGGGCTTTGACCTGATCGCCGAAGTAGCGGAAGATCTCGTGCGGCTGCCGGTGATCTTCACGATTCTGGGCAGCGGCGACAAACAATACCAGGACTTGTTCATCAAGCTGAACCGGCAATACCCGGAGAAGTTCGCGCTAAAAGTAGCCTATGACAACGTTCTCGCGCACAAGATCGAAGCCGGAGCCGACATGTTTCTGATGCCGTCGCGTTATGAGCCCAGCGGCCTGAACCAGATGTACAGCATGCGTTACGGCACGGTGCCGATTGTGCGCGCTACGGGCGGTCTCGATGACAGCGTGGAACCCTGGGATTCTGCGACCGGAAAAGGCACGGGCTTTAAATTCACGCCCTACTCCGGAGCCGTGCTTTTGGCGACCGTTCACGAAGCCATCAAGACGTTTAAAGACAAAGAAGCATGGCGGAAACTGATGCTGAATGGGATGAGGAGAGATTTTTCCTGGACTGCCTCCGCCAGGGAATACGTGAAGGTTTACGAGAAACTGGTCTCGCCGCGGGAGAAGGGCTCAGAGAAGGTGCTGGAGTTCAGCAGAGCGTAGTCTGCTTTTACCACCGAGGACACAGAGGAACACAGAGAAAAAGAATCCGAGATTGAGTAATATAAAAATTTGATCACGTGTTCGCCGTTTTCGGCCGCGACAGACTGCCACAAATTCACAAAGACCTGGGTTCGTTGATTAGACTGGCTTCTCTGTGCTCCTCTGTGGTTGATTCGCCTCGCGTTTCCTCGCGAAGTACAGATACACCGGCACGCCAGCCAGGATCACCACGCTCCCCCAGAACGAGTTCCGCAGATTGTCAGTAAACGTGTAATACAGCAGGACCGCCGCTGCTACGATGAACAGAGCGGGAACCACGGGGTAGCCCCACGTGCGGTAAGGACGGGGAACATTTGGTTCCTTGACGCGAAAGACAAAAATTGTTGCCGCCGCAATCATGTAAAACAGCCACTCTGCGAAAATTGCCAGTGAGAACAGGTCCTTGAAAGCGCCGCCGACCAGAAGCAGGATAACGGCCAAAATTGCCTGCACAATCAGCGCGAGAGACGGCGTACGAAAACGGGGATGAACTTCGCCCAAGGCTTTGAAGAAATATCCGTCACGCGCTATGGCAAACGGGATGCGCCCGCCGCTCATGATCGTGCCATTCAAAGTAACCAGTACAGAGAGCGCCATGCCCGCGGATACGAGTAGTCCACCCGACCGTCCAATAGCAATCTGCGTTGCAGAGGAAGCAGGCACGGGAGCTGCGGCCACCGCAGTAGCCGGCATGACATATTGCACTGCTCCGTTCACGCCAATGTAGAGGACGGCGACAATCGCGACGCCCGCAATCAACGCAATGGGAATGTTGCGCCCGGGATTGCTGATTTCTCCGCTGACCATATTGAGATCGTTCCAGCCGTCATAGGCCCACAGAGCGGCGACCAGGGCGGCCATAAATCCTGCCATGCCACCCTTAGCGCCGAGAAAGCTTGTGCCGAAATTGCCCCAGCCGCCAGTCGCAGCAGAGAAACCCGCCAAAATGATCAGCGCGATCATCGCCACTTTGAGTATGGTCAGGAACAGCTGAAGATTGCCTGCTTTCCGGACGCCAACGTAGTTCACGCCGGTGATCAGAACCGTTGCGCCGATTGCGACTATTTGGCCCCAGGTCACGACGAAGCTTCCTATCGTGAAGAGTTGATGGGGCAGAAAGCTGAAGATCTGGAAATTACCAAGAACGCGCACCAGGCCCGCAGTGACGCTGGCGATCGACGCAGGCTTGGCAATGAGAAACCACGTCCACGCGTACAGGAAGCCGAGCAGAGGCCCAAAGCCATCGCGGATATAGACATACTCGCCACCGGCATAGGGGCGCACGGAGCCGAGTTCCGCGTAGGTGAGTGCGCCAAAAAAAGACAGAGCGCCGCCCACGAGCCATGCCAGATAAACCAGTTTGGCTGAGCCGACCGCCTGCATCATCTCCGCGGGTACAAGAAAAATGCCGGTGCCGATAATCGTGCCGGCCACGATGGAGATGGAATGCCAGACATTCAGCTCCCGGACAAGCTCCGGCCGGTCCGTTTTGGCCGCCGAGGCGGGCGATGTCACGGTCAACTCTTTAGGGTTTGCCATTCGCGGCTTTGGCTCCATGTTGCATTGTAGAGGCATTGGAGGATGAAGAGTGGGTCAGTTGCGGAAGGCGCCAATGCTTCCTAAGCTTCTGGTACTCGGCTTCAGGCAGCTGGACCAGCAGCGGCTTGCGTGCTGGATCAAGCCAGCCCAGCAGCGACTCAAGCTTCTCCTGTGGCATAGCCGTGCAGCCAACCGTGGGCTGGCCGGGGCCGCGCCAGATATGCATAAAGATGCAGGAGCCTTTTCCGGGGACGGGCGGATTGGCGTTGTGATCCACGAGGATTCCCCAGCGATACAGATCGTCCGCGCGGCGCATCTGTTCGTTCTCATGGCTGCCCCAATCTGGCAAAATCTTCGTGGTATCCACGAGCGTGTTGTAGAACTTTGAATCGATCTCGTCCACGCACTGGATGGAAGGCGTGACATTCACATAAGGCATCTTCCATCCTGGCTCCTCCTGCGGTGTGTAGCCGAAAGCCTTGCTCAGACGAAATACGCCGGCGGGCGCTTTGCCATCACCTTCTTTTTTCACGGGATCGTCTGCCCTGCGATATTCGCCGCCAACCGTGATGAGTCCTTCCCCCCACCCAAGGCCCGTTTTGCCCACCATGACGGTAAATGGCTCGCCCACGGGTCTCCACTTTTTCCCCGATTGGGCGCGTTCAAAACGCTGCAAAGTCGCCTGCGGGGAGTTCCAATCCGCCGTGGTTACCACTATCATTTGCGTCGAATGCGATAAAATGGGCAATTCCTTTCCGCTCGCAAGAGCGACGAGCAGACAGACGCTGATCGGATACAACAACCAATGAAGTTTCTTCATAAAGAACTTGAGTTCAGCAGTTTAGCCAGACAATAGACTTGCATCGAGCTCAGGCTGACACAAGCAGGCATCTCCCTTACCATTTTTGAGTCTCCGCGGCTTCCGCAGCGGGCGTTTCATTGCTGGCCCTCATTAAGCTGGCCAGGTAACCTACGGCGAATGTCGCGGACGCACCAATCGTCACGTACCATGTCCATGCAATGTGGGTCCAGCGCCAAATATACGTGTTCACGATAAGCCCGCAGATCATTCCCGCGATAGCGCCCCGCTGCGTGGCTCTTTTTGTGAGCAGTCCAAGAAGAAAAACACCCAGCAATCCGCCATACGCAACAGATGCAATGCTCAATCCAGTCTCGAGCACAGTGCGGCTCTGGCGTGAGAGTAATGCCAGGCCAAACAGCACAATCCCCCAAACGATAGTCGCCGCTCGAGAGAGGCCAAGGCGCTTGCGCTCGGATGTCTCAGGGCGGATTCGCAGGTAAAAGTCGATCATGGTGGTGGAAGAGAGCGAATTGAGGGCCGCGCTCAAATTGGACATCGCCGCCGCCAGGATGGCTGCAATGAGCAGGCCGGAGATTCCGTGGGGCATGTAATCAACAATGAAACTGGGGAAGACGCGGTCTAGCGAGCTGAACTGCGATGCTGGTGGATACATGCGATAGAAAACCCAGAGCCCGGCGCCAAACAGAAGGAAAAGCGTGAACTGAGCGAGGATGACAAGACCGCTCGACAGCAGGGCGGTTTGCGAGTCGCGCTGGTTCCGCGCAGAGAGCAGACGCTGGACCATAAGCTGGTCAGTCCCATGCGTTGCTGTGGTGAGAAACATCCCGCCGATGAGCCCCGCCCAGAAGGTGTACGTTTTGAAAAAGCTGAATCCGAAATCAAGGACTTGAAGTTTCCCGGCAGCGGAAGCAGCGGAGTGAACAGCGGTCCAGCCGCCGGGGACCAAATGGAGCAGAGTAAAAAATCCAACGATGGTACCGCTGACGTAGATCAGCAATTGCACCACGTCCGTCCAGATCACAGCAGCCATGCCGCCTTCAAATGTGTAAATCAGCGTGAGCAGGAGAACGATAGCAATCGATCCGAGCTGGCTCGTGCCGAGGGCAATGCCGACGACAATAGCAACAGCCCAGACGCGCACTCCTTCCGCTGCCGCTCGCGTGAGCAGAAAGACGGCGGCAGTGATTCTGTGCAACATTTTTCCAAAACGTCGGTCTATGAGCTGGTAAGCGGTGAACATCTCCCCGCGAAAATAATGCGGGATAAAGATGATGCTGATCACCACCCGGCCGGCAAGATAGCCGAAGACGACCTGCAAAAAGCCAAAGTTGCCGCCGTAGGCGATTCCCGGCGTGCCGATTACGGTAAGGGTGCTGGTTTCGGCGGCGACAATGGAAAGCGCAATCGCCCACCACGGAATGGTGCGGTCGGCAAGAAAATAATCGCGCAATGAGCGCTGGGACTTGCGGAACCTGAGCCCGAAGAACGTGATGCCAAGCAGGTACGCAACGATGATCAGGACGTCAACAGAATGAAGGCGCATGCGTGAGTTGACGTTTATTATTGGTGAAAACGGTCGAAAGCAACACTAAATTCTGTTAGAAGATGAAGTACCCGTTATGGCACTCTATCTCGGCATTGATGCCGGAGGCACAAAAACCGACTGTGCCGTGAGCAACGGCGCCGAACTGCTGGGCCAGGCCAGCGGGGAGAGCTGTAAACTGGCGCGGGTTGGACGTGCCAGGGCGCATGACAACCTGCAAAGCGTCATGCACCAGGCATGCGAAGGCGCCCGCGTGCTGTCGCGGGACGTTCAGCATGTATGCATCGGTATGTCGGGCGCTTCCCTGCCGGAAGCTGTGATCTGGGCACAAACCACCATACGGGAGCTCACTCCGGATGCAACCATCTACGTTGCCGGCGATCACGTGATTGCCCACCGCGCGGCATTCGGCACATCGCACGGCGTGCTGGTGATTTCAGGGACCGGTTCCATTGCATATGGGCGCAACCAAAAAGGTGAAACGGTGCGCGCCGGAGGCTGGGGTCCCGGCATCTCCGATGAAGGCTCGGCGTACTGGGTCGGACGCGAAGCCGTAATCGCAGCATTGCAAGAGTACGATCGTGGAATTGTTGACGGACTGATGTCCGTCATTGCTCAGTGCTGGAATATTCCGCCGGAGAATGTTGTGCGCGTGGCCAACGCTTCCGAACCACGGTTTGCCGAGCTTGCCGGAATGATTACCACTGCGGCGGAAAAGGGGAACGCGCTTGCGCAAGAGATTGTGCAGCGCGCCGGAGAGTCACTGGCCCAGCTTGCCCATGCGGTCATAGGACGTCTCTGGCCCGAAGGTGGAGTCGTCCCAGTGGCGTTGGCAGGTGGCGTCCTCCAATCGTCATCCATTGTTCGCCACTCATTCCGCGAAGCCATGAAGCGACTGCGGCCCGAAGCAGCGGTGAGCTTTGCCTATGTCCGGCCCGTTCTGGGTGCTCTGGAAATTGCGGCGCAGCGCAGCCGGCGATGACGCGAACATTGCATGACTGACCCATCATCAGCTGCATTGGGCCGCCGCAAGATAACGCTGCCGCCGGATGCGCAACTCGAGCGGCTGATCCATGACCCGAACCCAGCAGTGCTAACGGCAATTGCAGGCGACGCGCGGCTTACTGAAGATCTGGCGCTCGCACTGCTGGAACGGCGCGATCTGCCGCGCGAAGCTCTGGAGCAACTGCATAGCAATAGCGCGGTCGCCAAACTGCGCAAGGTGAGGCTCGCGGTCGTAGTTCATCCGGCAACGCCGCGTCACGTTTCCATTCCTAATATCCGCCATCTTTATGTGTTCGAACTGATGCAGATTGCGTTGACCCCAGCGGTGGCTGCCGATCTGAAGCGCGCTGCCGAAGAGACGCTGCTCGGGCGTCTTTCGACTGTGTCCTCAGGAGAACGGCTAACCTTGGCAAAGCGTGGTTCCGGGCGTGTGGCTGCGGCTCTTCTACTCGACAAAGAAGAACACATTCTGCAGGCGGCACTGCTCAACCCGCAGATGACGGAAATGTGGATTGTGAAAGCGCTCCGGGTCGGGACCGGAACCGAACTCCTTGCGCCGGCGGTCTGCCGCCATGCGAAGTGGCTGCATCGCCTGGAAATCAAATCGGCGCTGGTCGGCAACCGGCACACGCCGTTTGCCTTTGTTGTGCAGATTGCGAATGAACTGCCGGTGCATCACCTTCGCGAAATCCTGCGCACTCTGCAGCTCGCTCCGGAGGTGAAAAAATATCTCCAAGGAGTATTGGGTAAGCGGGGCTGAACTAACCAGGTCTGATTATCGTCATCACAGAAGGCTGTTCAGATCACCCGCTCATCGGATGATCCGATCACCTGAACCGCATCAAGGCCGCGCCTCCCCACCACCATACCCCTCATCTCTTCCGGGAATTCTGAGCTCATCGAGTTCCAGGAACTGGCGGATGACTTCGTCGGGGGAGCGCTCCATTTCGGGAACGGAGCCGACGAAAATCGCCCGGCTCTCGTACAGGAAAACGATTCGATCAGCGAGCTTTTTCGCCAATCGCATGTCGTGCGTCACGACAATGCTGGTGAGCTTAAGCTGCTGCTTGAGTTTTTGGATGAGATCACCCAGAAGGCTGGCCATGAGCGGGTCGACCATAGTCGTGGGTTCGTCATAAAGAATGCACTCCGGCTGCGCGGAAAGCGCGCGCGCAATGGCGACACTCCGCTTCATTCCGGTGGAAAGATCGGAAGGAAGCACGTCTCGCATGGCTTTGACGCCTACCATGTCCAGCAGTCCATCCACGATCTGGTAAATCTGCTCTTCATCCAGATCGCGACGCTCGCGCAGCGGAAAGGCCACGTTTTCGCCAACGGTGAGCGAATCAAACAAGGCGCCGTTCTGAAACACCATGGTGACTTTTTTCCGGATTCGCTCCAGATCGGCCTCTCCGTAATCGGTTATGTCTTCGAAAGCGACAATCACGCGTCCGGAATCCGGCTTGAGGAAGCCCATGATGTGCTGCAGTGAAACCGATTTGCCCACGCCGCTGCGTCCCAGGATACAGAGCGTCTCACCAGCAAACACCTTGAAGCTCACGTCGCCGAGGATGCGCTTCTCGCCAAATGCTTTTGAGACATGCTGAAATTCAATATAGGGCTGCTGCGCGTCACTGCTGGCGTGCTCGTGCTGGTCGGAAAGATGATTCATGACGCCGGCTCTGCCGCGGTGCGCCGGCGCGCTCGTTCCAGATCGTCCGGCGTATTCAAATTCTCAAACATCTCCGGCGCGAACGCAAACCTGCGCATTTCTTCTTCCGTGATGATGCAGGTGCGGTCCGCGGGGAAGAGGGGAACAATTTTGTACTCTCGTGATTTGCCACCGCTACCGACGGGTTGATTCCCGATCCGCGCTGATTCGCATTGATCCGTGGTAGAAGTTTGCGGCGCGTCGACTCTTTTCTGTGCCTTCTGTGGTTGAAGAGCACCCTCCGCGATGGGCAAAAACTCTCGGCTGTACACCGAACACAGCGGCTGCTTGTATCCAGCGATCTGCGGCGTCGTTACCACCGCACCGGATTCAATTGCGCGCTGGGCCATGAAGCGAAGAAAATCAGCGGAGAGAAACGGCGTATCCACCGCAATGATCAGATTGAAATCAGTCCTTGTGCGCGATAGCCCCGCATGGATCCCGGCCAGCGGCCCGCATCCAGGAAAAATGTCCTGCACCACCTCGGCGCCAAAATCCGCATAGAACTCACGCGATCCCAGCACCATGACCTCAGCGCAAACCTGACGCAGCGTATCCAAGGCATGTTCCAGCAGCGTGCGGCCTTCCAGTTGCAGCACGGCCTTGTCGCGGCCCATGCGCATGCTCTTGCCTCCGGCCAGCACAAAGCCTGTGACGTTGGAGAGAGCCATGACGGCAGTATAAAGGCTCCTCGCCGGAGCACGCTCATAAACGGCCAAGCGCCTTTTTGGGTCATAACCAAAAAGGGCATCTCAATGCGCCATCAAGCCGCCGCTTTGCCGGGTTCCACGCCAAGCTGCGAAGTTCTCAGCGCCTTCTCTCCTTGACAACTTAGGAGACCGCGATGTAATCTCCTAACGATCTTAGGAGATGCAACTTGCCCGACCAGGCGCAGATTCTTCCCGGCACTCTCGATCTTCTTATCCTTAAAGCGGTGTCTCTCGGCCCACTGCATGGCTACGGCGTCCTGCTGCGCATCGGGCAGATTTCCGGCGGAGCGCTGCTGATAGAGCAGGGAGCTCTCTACCCCGCGCTGTTCCGGCTGGTGAAGCAAGGGTTGCTCAAGGCAAGCTGGGGCACATCAGAGAACAATCGCCGGGCCAAATTTTATGAGCTGACCTTCGCTGGCCGCAAGCGTTTGCGTCAGGAAGCCGAAGGCTGGAACCGTCTTGCATCTGCTATTGGCGCGGCTCTGGCTGCGAGGCCGGAGGAGATATGAAATTCTTCAGCTCTCTGCGTTCTCTCGCTGCGGTTCTCCTACGGCGCCGGAGTGTTGAACGCGATATGGACGATGAGCTGCGTTCACACCTCCGTTGCCGCGCTGACGACCTTGAACGCTCCGGAATGCCCCGTGCCGAGGCGGAGCGGCAGGCGCGCATCGAATTCGGCGGCTACGAGGGCTACAAAGAGCAATGCCGCCAGACCGTCGGAGCGCACTTCTTCGAGACCGTGCTTCAGGACGCGCGCTTCGCGTTGCGCGTCCTGCGTAAATCCCCGGCGTTCACCACGGTCGCGGTACTCACGCTGGCTCTCGGCATCGGCGCCAACACTGCCATTTTCAGCCTCATTGATACTGTCATGCTGCGTTTTCTGCCCGTCCAGAATCCTCAGGAGTTGACGGAAGTACTGTGGTCCAGCCTTACGCGACCCGGCGAGCGGCCGGCTGCCTCATTTACCAACGCGCTCTGGGAACAATTGCGTGACCGCCAGGATATTTTTTCCGGCGTCTTCGGCTGGAGGAGCACCAAATTTGATCTCGCCCAGGGCGGGCCCGTGCAAAACGCAAACGGCCTCTTCACCACCGGCGGATACTTCAGCACGCTTGGAGTTCGCCCGGCCGCAGGAAGGCTTTTCACTCCCGCTGACGACCAGCGCGGCTGTCCCTCGCTGGCCGTCTTGAGCTACGGCTTTTGGCAGGAGCATTTTGGAGGCGCCCAGAGCGCCATCGGTAGCACGCTTTCGTTGGACCACCATCCCTTCCAGGTGATTGGTGTCAGCTCGCCAGGTTTTTATGGCATGGAGGTGGGCGACAAGTTCGATATAGCCATCCCGGTGTGCGCCAGCGCCGTTCTCGATGGGAAACAATCACGTCTCGACAATCGCAGTTGGTGGTGGCTGCGCATTGGCGGCCGGAGGAAACCCGGCATCACGCCTGACCAGGTCAACGCCCGGTTGAAGGTACTTTCACCTGCGGTCTGGAGCAGCGCTGTGCCACAGGATTGGGAACCGGCATGGCAGGTGAGTTTTCGGAACCGGCTGCTGCTTAGTATTCCCGCCGGAACCGGCATTTCTGAACTACGGCAGCAATTCAGCCGTCCGTTGATGATTTTGATGGCCGTGGTGGGGCTGGTGCTGCTGATTGCCTCGGCGAACCTGGCCAGCCTCATGCTTGCGCGGGCCGCTTCACGCAGCAAAGAAATTGCTGTCCGCAAGGCCCTGGGCGCTTCCCGCAGCCGCCTTATCAGGCAATTGCTGACGGAATCGCTGCTTCTATCCTGCCTGGGCGCGCTGCTGGGCATGTTCTTTGCGCATTGGGGAGCCGTTCTACTGGTGCGCTACATCTCCACCGCACAGAACCAGGTATTTCTCGATTTGTCGCAGGACCACCGTGTGCTCGCGTTTACTGCCGCCGTTACGGTACTAACTGCATTGTTATTCGGAGTTCTTCCCGCCCTCCGTTCCACACGCGTGTCTCTGACCGCGGCCATGAAGGGCAATGAGGCAGAAACTCCTCGCTCGCAGTCTCGCTTCCGTTCCGGAAACTGGATCGTGGCTTCCCAGGTGGCGCTCTCGCTCGTGCTCGTCGTAGTTGCAGGGCTGTTTCTGCGCAGCATGGCTAAGCTGGTCACCCTTGATCTCGGCTTTGACCGCAGCAATGTGCTTGTCGTAACAGCCAACGTGAAAACTGCGAATATCGGCCCCGCCCAGCGCCTGGCCGTCTATGACGACATGGAGCAGCGATTGCGCGCCCTGCCCGGCGTTGTCTCGGTGGGGCGCTCGTCGCGCATTCCCATCACTTCTAACGAATGGAGCCAACTGGTGGAGGTGGACACTCCGAATTCGCCTAAGGGAGAAGATGCCATTGTTTTTTTTACCTTCATCTCTCCCGGATACTTGGGGGCTTTACGGATGACGCTACTTGGAGGGCGGAACTTTCAGGACAGCGACACTGCCGGTTCCGGCAAAGTGGCCATTGTGAATGAGAGCTTCGCGCACAAGTTCTTTCCCAACATGGATCCCGTTGGAAAATACTTTCGTAGGAATGAAGGACGGGCCGGTGTTCCTCCCACAACCATACAAATTGTTGGGCTCGTCAGGGACTCAAATTACGAATCAGTGCGCGAGTCGCATCTTCCACAGACGTTCTTTCCAATCTCGCAAATCCCTGAAGACGATGATTCAGAGTTCTTTGAACTGCGCACCGGCAGCCGGCCGGCCGCGCTGGCCCCGCTGGTGCAAGATGCAGTTGCGCAGGTGAATAAGGGCATCAGCCTTGAATTTGAATCTTTGTCGCAACAAGTGAATGACTCGCTCGTGCAAGAGCGCCTTCTGGCTACCCTTTCCACGTTCTTCGGCGCTCTGGCCCTCTTTCTGGCCATGATCGGCCTGTACGGCGCCATCAGCTACGCCGTCACGCAGAGGCGTCGTGAGTTTGGCATCCGCATAGCACTGGGAGCCGAACCCGGATCGATTCTCTCTCTCGTGATGCGTGACGTGGCCATTATCCTGTTGACCGGCGCACTGGCGGGAATTGCCATTTCGCTGGCAACAGTGCACCTGGTGCAGAAGCTGCTCTACAAACTCGGAGCCGATGATCCGGCAACGCTGGGCGCCGCTTTGCTTGTTCTCACCTTTGTAGCATTGCTGGCAGGCTACCTTCCGGCGCGCCGAGCGATGCGCGTCGACGCGATGGTAGCGCTGAGGTATGAGTAAAGCTGCGAAGGTAACTGCTGATTGAAACGGCCAGTGATCACTTCGCTTTAGCCAACAGTCTGCGCGCACGCGCGCGTGCAATATTCAATACCGATTGATCATCGGCAATGTCTTTCAGCGTTGGTGCGATGATCTGGAGCTCCGCCAGGTTGTGATTGGCGGTCGCGTCCTCCATGGCTTTAAGGTCAGCCTCAAGCCCCAGTTTGTCGTATTTGTGCTTGAACTGCAGCTTGCGGCCAAACTCAATGGTTGAGGAAATTCCCTGGAAAAGGCTGGTCAGCTCCTGGATGGCCTTGTTTTCCGAGTGGTTATAAACCGTCTGGAAATGGCGCATCTCGTCCGCATACGTCAGGGTTTTTTTGCCCGTGTTGGCGATGCGGTGGCCCTTGTAATCGAAATCGCCGTTGAAATATTTCGCGTGCTGCGCCAGTTTGAAAATTTTGCGGGCATCATTCGCTGACATGGTGAAATTCAGCGTGTAATCAGGGTCCTTTGCTTCTCCAGGCGTCACCGGCTTCATGGGATTGCGCGAGAGATAGCTCGATGGGCCATCGGCTTGCGCCCGCACCGTGAACTCCTGGGGCGTCGCCGCCTCCCAGAACAGGTCGAAGGTCACGGTCGGAACGTGAGGATGAAATTGATCTGCATTTTGCCATGCGCGCCCCGAGCCGGCTGACACCATCAGCAGAGCAGCAATCAGGACCTTCCTCATGAGATTGCTTCCTGCGTTTTGGGCTTCTTGTACCGTTTTAGCGTAGAAGCCGTGTGTATATGACAGATCGCAATGGCCAGCGCGTCGGCTGCATCGGTGGGCTCCGGCGGTTCGGGGAGGTTGAGGAGCCGCATGACCATATCCTGTACCTGCTGCTTTTCAGCCCGGCCATAACCCACAACGGCGGACTTGATCGAGAGCGGCGAATATTCGGCCACTTCCAGCCCGGCAGAAGAAGCTGCCAGCATTGCCACCCCGCGCACTTGTCCCAGCTTGAGAGCGGATTTTACGTTCACAGCGTAAAAAACATCTTCGATCGCAACCATGTCTGGCTGGTGCTCGGTGATGATGTCGGAAAGCTGTGAATAGATCTGCTGCAGCTTCAATGCCATGGTGTCGCGTGGCCGCAATCGAATCGCTCCGCACGCGCAGCAGAACAGCCGATGCCCGGGGCCATCTTCCACCACCCCGTAGCCAGTGTATTCGCTGCCACAGTCGATGCCGAGCACACGCATAAGTGAAGTTTACAGCATTTCAGTAGTGGAGCAGAGGAAGGAAGCGCATGCGACAGATCGGCTCAGAACACGACTTTGCATGTGCTCTTGCGAGCGGTTGATATGATTGGGAGCTTCATCGCTGCTGTCATTTTTAAGGCGGGGAAGCAAGTCAGAATCATCCCTGGTCAGCAGGCGAATTGCACCGGCACAGATCAGCGCAGCCACCAACAGTGCCAGCAGTGCGTACCTGGTAAACGGCGAATTTACAAGGAGAGCCACCAGAGCCAGGAAAGGATAAAAATAAATTCGTAGGCCGTATCCCTGCCGTTGCTTTGCCCACCAGCGCCTTCTTTTGCGTGCTTCGATAAGAACAAGACGACGATAGCCAATCTCCAGCAGCACGATGAATCCAGCGCATAACGAGAGCGTCACAGCACGGCCGTATGCTCTAGCCAGCGGTATCGCAAGCGCTAAAAAGAAGAAGCAGATGAAAAAATACGCCACTCGTTGCTGACGACGCAACATCCTGCGAATGACTCGCATTTTTTCAGTAAACCCTTCCGGCTATAGGAGTTCGCGCGGCCTTTCGGCAAGGGGTGCTAACTGCGCATTGAGCTATTCTGCCGCGGCCGCAGTCAATGCACAACGGACAAAATCGAGAGTACAAACTTTCCTCCCGCACAACTCATCCAACCAGCGAGTGTTCAGGTAATTATGGCCTTCTTGAAAGATTTCTTCGGTGCGCTAATCGTTTTGCTCGCTCTGCTGGGTTTGGCAGCAGCTCAAACCAGATCTGCGGATCCAGACGGCGAGGCCCTGCCGGCCGTCGCCATCACCCATGGGCCGGTGGTGGAGAGCGTGACGGCTGGTACCGCCATCATTGCCTGGTCCACCAACGTGAATTCAGGAACGACGTTGCGCTACGGAACCGAGGCCGATCACCTGACTCTGAGTGCAAGCATGCCCTGGGGCGGCTTCACGCATCGGGTCTATCTCAAAGGCCTTCAGCCGGCGACAAAGTATTTCTTCCAGGCAGAATCAGCCAAGGCCCAGGGCACCGGAACCACCGCCACCGCTCAAGTAATGTCATTTGAGACAAAGGGCGCGCCGGCTGCAGGAACGGAGTCCGACGCAAACCGGCGTTAAGGGCCAGGAGCGATTGCTTGGCTGTCGAGAATATGGCAGCATTGCCACCGTGACTTTCTCTTACCTGGCTCTGGCTGTGGTGTGGATCGGTTTGGGTGTGCTCTGGCTGCGTCGTGCCGTGGTTGAAACCAAAGCCCCGCTTCTGATGACACTGTTCCGATCGAAAGGCCAACCTGAAAGCTCGCGCGTTCGTTTTGGCCACGCGGTGCTGGGAATTGCAAATATCCTTTTAGGAATGTCTTACCTGCTGGTCTTGCTGTTGAAGACCAGGCATCTACACTGACCGCCGCTCAACTTTGCTTTCGCGCTTTATCCGCTGCTCCAGTTTGCCCGTTGCCATGAAGCCGAGCATTCTGAAGTCGCTGACAAACGACCAGAACGGATGGCCGAATGTTGCTGGCTTGTTGCCCTCGATTAGGAAATGACCGGTCCAGGCAAATCCGTAGGCCACAACCGGCCACAGCAGCGCGTACCAGGGATGGCCAATGACAAAGGGCACGATTAACGTACACAATCCTAAAACTGTGCCTGCAGCATGCATGAGCCGGTTGCGAGAATTGGCATGTTCCTGGAGATAGAAGGTGAAAAACTCGTCGTAGCTGCTAAAGCGCGGCTCGGGCACTTTATCTCTCCGAAGCGCCAGGATCTGCGTGCGGCAATAGATTTACCCGGGCTTCCTGGCCATCCACTTTCAATTCGAGGGTCGCGTATCTCCAGTGGCCTGCCGACTTTGTTGCGACCACGTGGATCGTCCCTTTCCGGCGGCTGCCTGTAACTGGAACCGCTAGATCAGCCTTGCCGAAATCACCAGTAACGTTTTCGCTCCCAGTTACATACCAGCCCGCCTGCACCGGGACTCCAAGCAGGGAGACGGCTCTCGCGTCATGGTTTGCCGCCTGAATTGCATGTTGATACGGCTCGCTCGACTTGATTGCGACGAAGATGACGGCAGCAAGGCCGGCCACAAAGAGGACGATCAGCAGCGCGAGCCCGGCAAAAATCGAGAGCACAATCAACCAGGTGCGGCGCTTTCGCGGAGGCAGAGGAAAGGCAGCCTGTTGCGGTGGATACCCGTAAGATACAGGTGGCGCCGACGGCGGGGGCGAGGGCGGCGGATAAGCGGAACCCATGCGCCGGATTGTACCTTATGCGCCGCGTGTCCCGCGATGGGCAGAAAAACATTGCATCGAATGTCGCACTACGATATTATTCTTCTGGTTCTTCATGGAACCGATGCCCCTTACTGAAGCATGCCCCCTGGCTTTCTCTTACACTCCTTCGGCCAGGGGGCCTGTCGTCTCCAGTTCAAAAGAAAAAGGGCCGACAAGCGGCATCATTCATGGCGTCTGATTGTACGCCCGCTCTAGTTCGCTGACCTCAATCTTGCTCATCTTGAGCATCGCCTGCAATACGGCTTGCGATTTCGCGGGATCAGGATCGCTCATCAGCTTTCCTAACGCGGAGGGGATGATTTGCCATGAGAGTCCAAACTTGTCCTTCAGCCAGCCGCACCTGCCTTTCTCGCCTCCGGAAGAGAGCTTCTCCCACAGCTCGTCCACTTCCGCCTGCGCCTCGCAATCCACAAAAAACGAAACGGCTTCATTGAACTTGAATTGCGGCCCGGCGTTAAGTGCCATGAATCTCTGGCCGTTCAGCTCAAACGTGACCGACATCACCCTGCCATCCATACGGTTCACGCTCAAGACTTTTGAGTTCTTGAAAATGGAAACATAATGGTTCATCGCCTCCTCGGCCTCATGATCGAACCACAGAAACGGCGTGATCTTGTGCATCCGAACCTCCCTCAACCCGGCGGTGATTCTAAATTGTGTTCGCTGACAAATTCGGCCGTCAACGCTCACGGGGAGGTTTTCAGCAGGGCGGCTTTTCTATAGATTAGTGTGATCAGCTCAGGCTGATGATGAGAGTACAGGATGACAGCTTCCGGGACCGCTTATCGAACCTTGGGACGCACAGGCCTCAAAGTCTCCCCACTCGCGCTTGGCGGCATGACGTTCGGCTGGGGAGCCGACAAGGCCACAGCTCGCCGCCTGTTTGACGCCTACCGCGACACGGGCGGTAATTTCATCGACACTGCCGACCTCTACGCGGGCGGGACGAGCGAGGAATGGCTTGGCGAGTTCATTGAGGCGAGCCACTCACGCGATGAGATTGTCCTGGGCACCAAGTTCAGCTTCAACGCACAGAAAGGTAATCCCAACGCAGGCGGCAACGGCCGAAAAAATATCCTTCGCGCGCTTGAGGGCTCGCTGCGGCGGCTGCGCACCAGCTACATTGACCTGTACATCCTGCACGCGTGGGACCGGCTAACACCGGTGGATGAGGTTGCGTCCACCCTGAATGACCTGGTGCGCAGCGGCAAAGTCAGGCATATCGGTCTCAGCGACGTGCCCGCCTGGTATGCGGCGCGGTTCACGACCATCGCTGACCTTCGCGGATGGGAGCGGCCGGCGGCTCTTCAACTTGAATACTCGCTGGTTTCGCGCAGCCTGGAACGCGAACACATGCCCATGGCCCAGGAGTTGGGAATTTCCATCACTCCCTGGAGTCCTCTGGGCAGCGGCTTTCTGTCCGGCAAATTCCGGCGCGTGGATGGAAAAATCACCGGCTCAGGTCGCGTGCTGGACATGAAAGATTCCGGCAATCCCACGCTGGAAAAGTTCGCCAAACGCGAGCAGAACTGGCAAATACTGGGAACGCTGCTGCGCGTCGCGGAGGGTTTGGGTAGAACACCCGCTGAAGTCGCTCTGGGCTGGGTCATGACCCGCCCATGCGTCACGTCCACGCTCATCGGAGCAACGCGCGTGGAGCAACTGGAGAAAAACCTGGCAGCGGCACGCCTCAATCTGCCGCAGGATGCGCTTACCGCTTTAACCGATGCAAGCGCACCTGAGCCCAATGAACTGGACCATTTCTTTGGCGACGTGCTGCAAGGGATGATCCATGGTGAAACCAGAGTCGAGCGAACAGCATTCTGAGCAAAAAATAATGTAATCTTCTTGAGGCAGGACGCCAGGCCCCACAATCAATTATCATTCTTTGACCAGAGAGAGTTTATGGAAAAGGCCCAGATAGCCCGGTTTCAGGACATCCTCAGCAAAAAACGCGAGGAGCTGCGCCGCGGCCTGACAAAAGGCGAAGAGCATGACGCTCACGATTTCGGACGCGATGAAGGCGACCGGGCAAATTTCTCGCAATCCAAGGAAATGGCCTTTTTGCAAAAGGCGCAGGAACGCGGCATGCTGACCCTGGTGGAGGGTGCGCTGGCCCGCATTGAAAATGGCACGTTTGGCGATTGTCTGAGCTGCGGCCAGGAAATCAGCATTAAACGCCTCAACGCCGTCCCGTGGACCCGCTACTGCATTACTTGCCAGGAATTAATTTCTGAGCAGCGTTAATCAGAGCCCTCCATCGCGATTCCTTATAATGGCTGTTCTTCAAATCACCTGAAAACTGAATTCGCATGCGTATTGGAATTTGTTTCTCTGCCCTTCTACTCTTGTGCGTGATGCCGTCGCGGGCTCAAAAACCGGCAGCATCTCCTGCTCCAACTCCTGCACATCCTGCGCAGGACGCGCTAGCGGAGGCGCCGCCTTCCATTACGCATCATCAGATCACGATAGTGGGAAAGACCCTGAAATACACAGCGACAGCCAGCCGGCTTATCCTGAAGCCAGAGAGCGGCCCGGCGGAAGCAGCTATCTTCTTCACCGCCTACACACTTGATGGCGAAGATGCCCACAAACGGCCTCTTACCTTTATTTTCAACGGCGGACCCGGAACCGGAACGGCATGGCTGCACATGGGCGCCTTGGGACCAAAGAAAATCAGGCTTGAACGCGAGGGCGCGGTGCCTGCGCCCCCATATACGACGGTAGATAATCCTGACACCATCCTTGATCGCAGCGATTTGGTGTTCATTGATGCTCCGGGAACGGGCTTCAGCCGCGTTCGCCCTGATTTGACAAAAAAGTTCTACAACGTCAACGGAGATGCCGACGCGTTCTACCGGTTCATTCGTCTCTATCTGACTGAATATCATCGCTGGGGTTCGCCGCTGTTTCTTTTTGGCGAAAGTTACGGCACCACGCGAGCTGCGGCGCTCGCGAACCACCTAATCGATGGGTACATCCCGCTGAACGGTGTGGCCCTGCTCTCCGTCGGACTCGATTTCCAGACGCTCATGTCCGGCAACTTGAATGACCTTCCCTATGAGGTGATCGTTCCCAGTTACACTATGATCGCGGCGTATCACAAAAAACTGCCGCCGGAACTCACAGCCGACCTCGACAGCACCATCAGGAAGGTAGAACAATGGTGCGCCAACGATTACGTCCACGCATTGGCGGAAGGCGATCTGCTGCCCGCTGAGAAGCGCAAACAGCTTGTCTCTCAGCTTGCTGCCTATACAGGTCTCAAGCCGGAGGTGATCGAGGAGAACGATCTCCGCATTGAGCCTCAGGTGTTCATGCATAACCTGCTCAAGGACCAGAAGCTGGAAATCGGCCGGGTGGATGGACGCGTTGCCTCGCCGGCGCCGCAGAGCTCATCGCATGAACCGTTCTTTGATCCGGCGATGGCGGCCTTGTTTCCCGCGTTTAACGCCGCAATGAACGACTACGCCGAAACGGAACTTGCTTACAAGTCGAATCTGCCCTATATCATCTGGGATTTTGAGGGTGTGAACCGCGCCTGGGACTGGGGCTCGGGGATCGCCGGTTATCCACAAACAGCCACACAGTTGCAGTCAGCCATGGCGAAAGACAAATACTTGAAGGTACTCGTCATGGAAGGTATGTATGACCTGGCCACGCCTTTTTACGCCAGCGCCTACACGTTCCAGCACCTGCGCCTGACTCCGGAACTGCGCAAGAACATCTCCTTTGCTGATTTCAAGGGCGGTCACATGGTGTACAACGATGCCTCAGCGTTGCACCAGATGAAACAGGTCCTTGATCGCTGGTATGACGCATCGCTCACCAAGTGAGCTTTGCCTGTGCTTCGAGCTAGATTCCGAATTCTCTGAGTCCGTCTGCAGTCTTCCCGAGGCGCACCTGCTCCGTGGTGCATTGCCGCGGATCTTTGTCCGGCCGCCACCGCAAGAACTTCGTTCCGTGGCGAAAGCGATCGCCTGAGAAATGATCGTATTGAAATTCGCCCACCAGCTTGTGCTGGAGAGGAATCCACTCAATCGCTGCAGCATCGCGCGTCCAGCGGCTGGGACCGCCGGGAGCCTTGCCGCTGAAACCCGCCGAATCGGAGCTTTCTTCCGCGATCAGCGGCTTCAGAATGCCCTTCAGCTTCTTGCGGTCCGGCGTCGCGAAGCTGGAGCTGAATCCGATGTGATCGAGCTGGCCGCTCTCGTTGTAGAGGCCCAGCAGCAAGGAGCCGACTTCCTCACCTGGCTTCTTACCTTTTCCGTGCGCCCAGCGGAAGCCGCCCACTACGCAATCGGCGGTACGCAAGCGTTTGATCTTTACCATGCCGGTGCGCTCGCCCGTCATGTATTCGCAGTCCAGCCTCTTGGCTACAACGCCGTCGAGCCCCTGCATCGCCCCCTGCTTCATCCATTTCTCGGCCATGGCAAAATCTGAACTCGCGGGCGACAAGTGGATGCGTTTTGCATTCTTGAAACTGGCAGAAAATTCCTGCAGCGCCATTCGCCGAGCCGAGAGCGGCTGGTCCGTAATTGCCTTGCCGCGCTCACTGACGAGAAGATCAAATACCAGGTAAGACGAGGGCGTCTCGTGTGAGAGTTTCTTGATTCGGCTGGCTGCGGGATGTATCCGCTGCAGCAGAGCATCGAAATCGAGTCCGGCAGCGGAGCGGATAATGATCTCTCCATCCAGAACGAATTTGCGCGCGGGCAGATGTTGCAACTGCTCGACGAGCTCAGGAAAGTAGCGCGTCAGCGGCTGGCCGGCTTTCGATTGCAGAACGATCTGATCACCGTCACGGAATGCCAAACAGCGGAACCCATCCCACTTTGGCTCATACAACCACCCCGGCGCGCTCGGTATCTCTTTCACGGCTTTAGCTTCTGCGGGAGGATACGGAGCCGGAATCGGAAGTTTGAGCTCAGGGAAACTGTAGCCCAGTTCCTCGGTGGGCAGGGCACCCGCTTCGATATCAGATTGTTTGTGCGCGCGCGGCATGTCCAATGTAGATGCGGCGAACAAGCAACCGGTTCACCGCGTGACTATCCCGTCTGTCGCGCGAATATTACTCGTCGCAAACGGGCTAATTCGGCTTCTTCGCCATCACCTGTTCGTCCTGAATCAGGAATTGCGCCGGACACTTGTCTGACCCGCAGATCACGGGAATGATCCCGCGCATCTGCTTGCGGGTGATCAAGCCCAGCGTTCCGCACTCAGGACAGGCTAGAACCGCCCAGTAAGGATCATCCTGGTCGCCCACCTCACCAGCATTTTCCAGCACAAAGATGCTGCCCGGCTCCATCTCCTCTGGAAGCCATTCAGTCACTATGCTGAGCTGTGCCACCATTTTGTCACCTCCGTCATTACCTCGGGCTTCTCCCTTGTTCTTCTCGGCTCGCTGCAGGAAGCCATGCGTTGCCTTCATGAACTCCTGCGTTTACCGTTTCGGCGCACGATCTGCTTTTGCGCCGGACGGCGGTTGAAAATCTCGGCACTCACCTCGCGTACCGCATCACTGACGCATATCCCGAGCAGCGGCTGGCGCGAGTTCTTCAAAATATCAATCACCTGCCGCTCGGAATTCTCGAGATAAATTCTCTTTCCATCGGTCAGCAGATGGTAGTCAGAACCCGAGCTGACTGCTTCAGCCAGCCTGCGCCCGAACTCCTTCTGCAAGAAGCGCATGATTCGGCGCACCCGCTGCAGCGGAAAACCTTTCCGGCGCAGAGCGCAGATCACCGCCACCTCCGCAATATCGTCCTGTGTGTACAAGCGCCTGCGGCCTTCCCGCTGCGGCACCACGATGCCGCGCTCGTCCCACCACTGCAACTGCCGTGGCGTGATGCCGGTCAGCTTGACCAGTTCGGCCGATGTGAACTGCTTGTCCATACCCACAAAGAAATGTTTTAAACATTTCCTGCTCCAAATGTTTGCATCATTTTATGGGAGGTGCCGTAGAAGTCAACAGGAATTCGAAAAAGAACAGGAGCGGATCTTCTCGAACAGACGATTAGCTGTAGTGGAATTCAGTCGCCATTGCCGTCACCGCTGCCGCCGCCAACAAAATGGACGATCTCCAGTCTGTCGCCATCTTTGAGCTGTGTCGCCTGCCAACTGTCGCGAGCGACGATTTCCAGATTCAACTCGACAGCCACACGATCATCCTTCATCCCGAGTTGCGCGATCAGTGCAGCCAGCGTGAGGCCGTCAGGAAATTCACGCGATTCGCCGTTGATGGTGAGAGTCATAACCAAGCCTGTAGCACTGAGCCATTAGCGTTTAGCTTTGGTCGAACTTCATAAAAGCGTCCGGATCCTTGCTGTCTATGCGCCGACGCTAACGGCTAATAGCCAATGGCTAACGGCTGATTTTAATACCCTCTCCTCTTATCCACCTCATTCAGCAGCGGCTTGCCCGCTAAAAAGCGCCTCATATTCTCGACAATCAACTCGTAGTGCCGCTCCCACAGCTTCTCCGTCACTGCCGCTGTATGCGGCGTGATCAAAACATTGTCCAGCGACCAGAACGGCGACTCAGCCGGTAACGGCTCTTCCACAAAGACGTCCAAAGCTGCCCCGGCGATGCGCTGTTCCTGAAGCGCTTCGATCAACGCCGCCTCATCCACAAGAGGGCCGCGCGCCACATTGATCAGATAGGCGCCAAATTTCATTTTATTGAGCCGCTCTCTGTTGATGATCGCCGTAGTGGCTGGCGTTACGGGCGTACACAGCAGCACGAAATCCGCCTGCGGCAGCAGCTCATCGATCTTCTCCGGTCCGTAAACTTCGTCGGCAGGTCCTGCGCCCTTGGCCGGGTTTTCCCGGATGGCGATCACCTTCATCCCGAGCGCTTTTGCTCTTACCGCAAACTCGCTCCCGATGCCGCCCATGCCTGCCACTAACACGGTCGCGCCCGCCACTTCGCGGGGCCGCGGATGCTCGTTCCACAGCAGCTCCTGGGCCCAGATCTTCCGCGTTTGGTAATGCATGGCCTGCGGCAGCCGCTTGGCCAGAGCCAGTATCACAGCAATGGCATGTTCGGCCACCACCGGGCCGTGCACGCCGCTCGAGTTCGTCAGAATGACATCGCTGTTGATCAGATCGGGATACATGAGCTGATGGACCGCGGCAGCCGGCGAGTGAATCCACTTCAGCTTACCCGCGATCTTGAACTGCTCCGGCCGCAGCGACCATCCGACGAAGACGTCCGTGTCGACAATCTCCTCCGGCACGCGGTCGTAGCTCTGCAACTGTCCAACGATAAAATCCGGAAATGCATCCTGAAGCTTCTCTCGGAGCCACGTGGGCGCATGCCACAGTTCAAAACGGTGATAGTGAACGATGAGAATTTTCATTTGGAGCAATTAGCGGTTACCGAGGAGCACTTAGCCATTAGCCTACAACACACCCAAACCCGGTCTTTTATTTATCCCTGCCGGCAAACTATCCCTTCGTCACCCTCAAATCCTTCCCGGTCATCTCTTTCGGTTGCGGGAATCCCAGCATCCCCAGCACCGTTGGAGAAATATCCTGCAACGAGCCATCCGGCCGTAAGGAAATCTTCTGGGAGTCGTCGCTCACCACAATAAAGGGCACCGGATTCGTCGTATGCGCCGTATGCGGACCGCCGGTGGCCGGATCAATCATCTGCTCAGCATTTCCATGATCGGCAGTGATCAGCATGGCTCCACCGCGCTCCCGGACAGCCTTGTATATCTCTCCCAGACACGCGTCCACCGTCTCCACGGCCTGCACTGTGGGCGGAATCTTGCCGGAGTGTCCCACCATGTCCGCATTAGCAAAGTTGACGATCACCACGTCGAACGCCGAATCATTGGCTGCTTTCACCACCGCCTCAGCAATTCCCTTGGCTGACATTTCCGGTTTCAGATCATAGGTTGCAACCTTGGGCGACGGCACCAGCACGCGGTCCTCCCCCGAAAACGGCTTTTCCACGCCGCCATTGAAAAAGTAGGTTACATGCGCGTATTTTTCCGTCTCCGCCACGCGCAGGTTGCGCAACTGATGATCAGCCATCACATTGGCCAGGATGTGCTTGAGCGAATCCGGCTGGATGACGAACGGGAGCGTGAACTGCTTGTCGTAGTGCGTCATGCAGACGTATTTCAAATTTTTGGGCACGCGGCTGCGGGCAATGGTTGCATCCAGAGCCTCGGCGTCCGGCAGATCGCGGCCGCCCTGGGAAGTCAACCCGCTTTCTCGCGCCAGACAGCGTGTGATCTGTCGCGCCCGGTCGGCGCGAAAATTGAAATTGATTACCGAATCATCGTCGCGGATGGTCGCCACGGGCTTGCCCTCTGGCCCGATGCAGACGAACGGCACTACGAACTCGTCCGTTACACCCCGGTTGTATGAATCCTTCATCCCTTGCACCGGATCAACGTAATCGCCGCCCTCGGCTTTTCCCGCCACCATGGCATCGAACGCCTTCAGCTCGCGGTCCCATTTCTTGTCGCGGTCCATGGCGTAGTAACGGCCGCTTACCGTGGCCACCTTGCCCACGCCCAGTTCGTGCATCTTTTGTTGCAGTTGCTCAATGTAGCCGGCACCGTTGGTGGGCAGCGTATCGCGGCCGTCCATGAAGCAATGCACATACGTGCGGTCCACGCCATTCTGCTTGGCCATGCGCAACAAGGCATAGAGATGGTTCTGGTGCGAGTGCACGCCGCCATCAGAAAGCAGGCCGCAGAAATGCAATTGCCGCCCACCGCTCCGAGCGTTCTTCATGGCCTCAAGCAGAATGGGATTCGAAAACAGCTCACCATTTTCGATCATCACGTCGATCTTGGTGATGTCCATGTACACAATGCGGCCCGCGCCGATGTTCAGGTGCCCTACCTCGCTGTTGCCCATCTGTCCCTGCGGCAGGCCGACGTAGCGGCCGCTGGTGTGAATCAGCGTATTGGGATATTCCTTGAGCAGGCGATCATAGTTCGGCTTACGCGCCAGCGAGATCGCGTTGGCGTTCGACGGAGGCGCATAGCCCCAGCCATCCAGAATGATCAGAACAAGAGGACGGTTCATGAATGCACCCGAATCAGACCCGACATTCTAAATGAACAAAGGGGTCTGATCACGATTGGCGCGCTCGCGGCTAAGGTCAAAGTTCTTTCGCGTACTCGAACAGCGGCATACCAAAAAAGCTGGTGACTCGTCCTGTTGGCCTGTATCCATGCCGTTCATAGAAACGCATGGCGCGCTTTAGGGGCTCTGTTGTGTCCAGCGTCACGCGCGCGCAGCCCAGAACCCGCAGTTCGGATTCTGCTCGCTCCAGCAGTTGCTCCGCGATACCGGTTCCCTGCCACTCCGGCAGCACCGCCATCCCGCGCAAATGGCCCTCTCCCCTGCCGAGTGACGCACACCCAATAGTTCCGACTACTTCGTCCTGCTCATTTACGGCAACGAACAACGACATAGACTTCAGACGCACTGCCAGCGTTTCAGCGGTCAAAACAGTGTCTGCGAATGCGTCTTTCGTGTAGCTGCGTTCAAACTGCGCAAACGCCGAGCGCAGGCAGTGCAGAACGCCTTCGCCATCGGACTTTGTCGCTTTGCGGATCGCAAATGACACGATCGAATGTAACACTCCAAGCTGGAGCCACTCCGCGTAAACTAGAACACTCTGAAGGAGCAGAACGCGCGTGAACACAAGATTCTCCTCCAAAGTCGTGCTCGTCGCGGGCGGCACCGGCGGGCTTGGTAAGGCCGTCGCGCTCGCCTTCCTCCATGAAGGCGCGTCCGTGATTGCGACGTACATCATAAAAGAGGAAGCGGACGCCCTCCGCGACACGGTGGGCGCGTCCGCTCACCTTGAGCTCCTTCCCCTTGATGCCACCGATGCAACTGCCTGCCTTGCGCTGGTCGATGGCATCACGGCGCGTTATGGGCGGCTCGACATCCTGGTGAATACGATTGGGGGCTATGCCGGCGGCAAGACGCTCTGGGACACCGACCCAAGAACCTGGCATCTTATGTTCAACTTGAACGTAAATGCCGGCTATGCGCTCGCCCATGCCGCCCTTCCCGCTATGCTCAAGCAGAACACTGGGTCGGTCGTGAACGTCGCCGCACGCGCGGCTTTTGATCACGCAGCGGGCGCCGCTGCTTACGCTTCTTCCAAGTCCGCTGCGGTCGCCATGATCGATTGCCTCGCGCAGGACCTCAAAGGGAGCGGTGTGCGCGTGAATTCCGTCTTGCCCAGCATCATTGATACGGAAGCCAATCGCCGCGCCATGCCTGCCGCCGATTTTTTGCAATGGCCCAAGCCGGAAGAGATTGCTCGCGTGATTCTGTTCCTCTGCACCGATGAAGCAAAGCTCATTCATGGAGCAGCCGTGCCGGTGTATGGGCAAATGTGAGCTGCGTTACAAGCAGGAATCACCACAGAGGGCACAGAGAAACACGGAGATGTTTCCGAAATCCCTCACCCCCCGCGCTTGCGGGTGAGGTGATCCCTACGCTGGCGACATTCCTAAAACCGACAACGCGGAAACGCGGATCTGACTAGAACGCACTAAAAGCGCACAGAATCGGAATGTAGGGTTCCCTCACCCGCAAATTACACGGGCTCGGGATTTAAGAACAAAAACCCCGTGTTCCTCTATGGTTCAGCCGTAAAGAACTGTTAATCCTTCTGCCCTACGATTCCACCCACGAATTCGCCTGTTAAAATACGCTTTAATCCTGAATCGTTTGCTCGCTGCTGCAGATCGAATTTGATTTGCGCCGATCCATTCTAAAATCCTGCTTTTGAATGGATCCAGCGCAGTCACAACTCCTGAGGGACCCTACAGATGTGGATTGTCAAGCTGGCGCTGAATCGTCCTTATACGTTTATCGTGATGGCGCTGCTGATCCTGATTCTCAGTCCCATCGTAATCCTGCGCACCCCGGTTGATATCTTTCCCGACATCAATATTCCCGTCATCAGTATCATCTGGCAATTCACCGGCATGTCCGCCGAAGAGATGGCAGACCGGATCGTCAGCAACACGGAACGGGGCCTGACCACCACGGTCAACGATATTGAACATGTCGAAACACAGGCCATGGATGGCCGTGCCATCACCAAGGTCTTCTTTCATCCTTCAGCCAATCTCCAGACTGCTCTGGCCCAAACGGTCGCAATTTCTCAGACGGCAGTACGCAGCCTGCCCCCGGGGACGCAGCCGCCGCTGATCATCGTTTATTCCGCCTCCAGCGTTCCTATTGTCCAGGTCGGCGTCAGCAGCAACAGTCTTTCGGAACAGCAACTTTTCGATCTCACGCTCAACTTCGTGCGTCCGCAATTGACGGTCATTCCGGGCGCCGCCATTCCGTTCCCCTATGGAGGCAAGCAGCGCGTCATCGCCGTGGACCTGAACACGGCCGCGCTCCAATCTAAAGGGCTCACGCCGGTCGACGTAGTGAACGCCGTCAACCAGCAAAATCTGATTCTGCCCTCCGGCAGCGCCAAGATTGGCCCCGTGCAGTATCAGGTGGAAATGAATGGCAGCCCGACCACCGTAGGGGAACTCAACTATCTCCCTGTACGCACGCAGAATGGCGTCACCACGTATCTGCATGACGTCGCATATGTGCGCGACGGCTATTCCCCGCAAACCAATATTGTTCGCCAGGACGGACGGCGCGGAACGCTGATCAGCATCATGAAGAATGGCGCCACGTCAACTCTGGACATCGTCGCCGACGTCAAAGCTACGCTGAAGAAGCTTGCGCCCACGCTGCCCGAAGACCTAGAGATGAAGACGCTCTTTGATCAGTCGCTGTTTGTGCGCGCTTCCATTGAAGGCGTAATCAAAGAAGCGCTGATCGCCGCATGTCTCACAGCGGTCATGATTCTCCTGTTCCTTGGAAACTGGCGCAGCACCCTGATCATCGCCATCTCCATCCCGCTTTCCATTCTTTGTTCCGTCATTTTGCTCAGTGCTCTGGGCGAGAGCATGAACATCATGACCCTGGGAGGACTGGCGCTCGCCGTCGGCATATTGGTCGACGACGCCACGGTAACGATTGAAAATATTGACCGTTATCTCGCCACAGGGAAGCCGCTGACTGCCTCCATCCTTGAAGGCGCCGCACAGATAGCTGTCCCGGCCTTTGTCTCCACGCTGTGTATCTGCATTGTGTTTGTGCCCATGTTCTTCCTGACCGGCGTGGCCAAGTTCCTGTTCGTACCGTTGGCAGAAGCCGTTGTCTTTGCCATGCTGGCCTCGTACCTGCTATCGCGAACGCTGGTGCCTACACTGCTCATGTACCTGCTGCGCGGCCACGAGCATGAGGAGCATCACGAGCCAGGCGGGATCTTCGCTCCATTTCAGCGATTGCAGCGCTGGTTTGAGGCAAAGTTTGAGCAATGGCGAGATGCTTACCACTCCACGCTGGCAGCTTGTCTGGAACATCGCCGAATTTTCATTGCTTCTTTTCTCGCTTTCTGCGGATTGTCGCTCGGCCTGGTTTTCTTCCTTGGCCAGGATTTCTTCCCCAGCGTGGATGCGGGCATTTTCCGCCTGCATGTACGGGGCCGGGCCGGCCTGCGAATTGAAGAAACCGCTCGTCTGTGCGATGAGGTAGAAAACGTTCTGCGCAACGAGATTCCGCGCAATGAGCTGGTCACGATTCTTGACAACATCGGAATGCCGTACAGCTCCATCAACAATACCTACAGCACGGCAGGAGCGATTGGAACTTCCGACGCAGAAATCCTGGTCTCTCTCAATCAGCAGAAGCACCGGCCGACCGATGAATACGTGAAAAAGCTTCGCGAAAAGCTGCCCCGCCTGTTTCCAGGCGTGGAGTTCTTTTTTCAGCCCGCTGACATCGTGAGCCAGATCCTGAACTTTGGTCTGCCGTCGCCTATGGATATTCAGATCATCGGCAAGAATCAGGACGAGAATTATTTGATCGCAGAGAAGCTGACCAACCGTCTCCGCCACGTCCCCGGAGCTGTTGATGTTCACGTTCAGCAGCTCAGAAATGTGCCCGCACTCCAACTTAACGTCGACCGCAGCCGCGCCCAACAGGTGGGGCTGCAACAGCGTGACGTCGCTCAAAACCTGCTCATCTCCCTCAGCGGCAGCTTTCAGACCGCGCCCACATTCTGGCTGAACCCGCAAAACGGAGTTACCTACAACGTCGCTGTCCAGACGCCTGAATACCATCTGGATTCGCTTCAGGCGCTGATGAACACGCCTCTGGACGCGCCCGGCGCTCCGGCTCCGCAGGTGCTTGCGAACCTGGCTACCATCCGGCCCGCTGTGACCCCGGCCCTAGTATCGCACTACAACATCCAACCAGTAGTGGATGTTTATGCCAGTGTGCAGGGACGCGATCTGGGCGGCGTGGCCGCGGATACGCGGAAGATCGTCAGCGAATTTGAGAAGCATCTGCCCCGCGGCAGTGAGATTGTCATGCGCGGCCAGGTGCAAACCATGACCAGCTCATTTGCGGGACTGGGGTTCGGGCTCCTCATGTCCATTGTGCTGGTGTACCTGCTGATCGTGGTGAATTTTCAGTCCTGGCTCGATCCTTTCATTATCATTACCGCGCTTCCCGGCGCTTTGGCTGGAATCGTGTGGATTCTGCTGCTCACCCATACCACGCTAAACGTCCCCTCGCTGACGGGCGCAGTCATGTGTATGGGCGTGGCGACCGCCAACAGCATTCTGGTCATCTCGTTTGCGCGCGAGCGCATGGACCAGGGCTTGAGCGCCTGGGAAGCCGCGCTGGAAGCCGGCTACACGCGTATGCGCCCGGTCATCATGACGGCGTTGGCCATGATTATCGGGATGGTGCCGATGGCGCTCGGTCTGGGTGAAGGCGGCGAGCAGAACGCTCCGCTGGGACGCGCCGTGATCGGTGGCCTCACCTTTGCGACTGTGGCAACATTGTTCTTTGTCCCGGTGGTTTTCAGCGTGCTTCACGGCCGCAGGACTCGAGTGCAGCCTGAAGGACCCAATCTATGACCCAATTGATACAACAACCTGCTCCTGAAACCGCAACCCCGTCTAAGTCTCGGGGCAGGTCCCACAGCCTTCGGTTCGCGGTGATTGCGCTCCTCGTGCTGGTGGTTGCCGGCGGGTTCGCCATAGCTCGGCGTTTTTCTGAAAGTCATGCGCTGGCAAAAGAGACGGAGAAGCTCGCCGTGCCCACCGTCGCCGTAACCAAGCCCAGCGCCGAGCCTTCCGACGAACGGTTGATGCTTCCCGCGCAGCTTCAGGCTTACACGCAATCAGCCATCTATGCGCGCACCAACGGCTATCTGGTTCGCTGGACCAAGGACATTGGCAGCCAAGTAAAGAAAGGCGAGTTGCTGGCCGAGATCGATACGCCTGAGGTGGATCAGGAACTTTCCCAGGCTAAAGCGACACGTCAGCAGATTGCCGCCCAACTGCAGTTGGCCAAAAGCTCTGCTGAGCGCTGGACCAATCTGCGCAAGACTGATTCGGTATCGCAGCAGGAAGCTGACCAGCAGACCAGCGCCTATACACAGGCACAAGCCAATCTTGCCGCCGCCGACGCGAATGTCCGCCGCCTTCAGCAGCTTGAATCCTTTAAGCACATCTACGCTCCCTTCTCCGGCGTGATCACGCGCCGCAACGTGGATACCGGCGCTTTGATCACGGCCGGCAGCACTGGACAACGTGAACTGTTCGACATCGCCCAGGTCGATCCTCTGCGCGTTTACGTTAACGTGCCTCAGTCAGACGCTCCCTCCATCAAACGTGGAATGTCGGCATATGTTCAGTTGCAGGAGTATCCGGGGCAGAAATTTACCGGGCAGGTGGTCCGCACGGCTGACGCCATCGATCCCGGCACCCGCACGCTGTTGACTGAGATCGATGTTCCCAACAAAGGCGACCGGCTGCTGCCCGGCGCTTACGCCCAAGTCTCCTTCGCCGTGCCTCTGCAGGCCACCCGCATTACCGTCCCGGTAAGTACGCTGCTGTTTCGCGCTGAGGGTCCGCGCGTTGCCGTGGTCGGGCCAGACGGTAAGGTTCATCTCAAGCCAGTAACGATTGGTCGCGACTTCGGCACAAAGCTCGAGATCCTCTCCGGCCTCAACTCGGACGAACAGATCGTGATGAATCCCGCTGACTCGCTCGAAGACGGCCAGCAGGTGAACGTAAAGGCAGGAGGCGAGACCCACTCGTGATCCGTGCGCCGTTCCGGCTTGTGGCTGCCGCTGCCCTGCTTGCAATTTTTGCCGGATGCAAAGTCGGCCCTAATTACACCCGTCCATCTGTCCCGGTGGCGCCTACATGGAAGGAGCAGGCGCCGTGGCGCATCGCCAGCCCGCAGGACACCATCCCCAAAGGCAGTTGGTGGACTATATTCCACGATGAAGAGCTGAACCAGTACGAAGCTCAGGCCATCAAGGCCAACCAGACGCTCGAAGCCGCGCGCAATCAGCTTGAGCAAGCGCGAGCTACGGTGCGCATCACTCAATCCGGCCTTTTTCCTCAACTCGCAGCCGGAGTCACTGCGCAGCGCTCACGCAGTTCCGCCAATCAGCCTACCGCGTCTGGTGTTCCGCTCTCCGCTCCCGTGACACAGAACGGGTTTGTGGTTCCCTTCAACGCGAGCTGGGAAGCGGACGTATTCGGCGGCCTGCGCCGCAGCGTGGAATCGAGCAATGCGGCTTATCAATCATCCGCTGCAGCTCTGGAAAACGTGCGTTTACTGGTCACATCCGACCTGGCGGCCGACTACTTCAACCTGCGCGAACTCGACGCAGAAATCGCGGTAGTTGATTCGGCGGTGCAATACCAGGGAAAAGCCCTCGATCTGGTGAACAACCGCCATGCTGGTGGCGTCGCCTCAGGCCTTGACGTGGCTCAGCAGGAAACGCAGCTCAATGCCACGCGTACGCAAGCCACTCTGCTGCGCAACCAGCGTGCCCAGTTTGAACATGCCATCGCTGCCTTGACCGGCGTTTCTGCCTCCAGCTTCAGCATTCCGGTAAAGCCGCTGGCGATTGCGCTACCGGCTTTTCCGGTAGGTCTTCCTTCTGACGTGCTGGAGCGCCGCCCTGACGTTGCCCAGGCCGAACGCCTTATGGCCGCGCAGAACGCGCAGATCGGCGTGGCGAAAAGCGCCTTCTTTCCCAGCATCGGCATTACTGGCGGCGCAGGCTTCAACAGCCATGACATCACGACACTGGCGAACGCTCCCAGCGTGTTCTGGGCTCTGGGTGCGAACGTTGCTGAAACCGTGCTGTCCGGGGGACGCAGAAAGGCGCAGATGGATTTCGCCAGTTCCGCCTATGGCGCTTCCGTTGCGAATTATCGCCAGAGCGTGCTCACCGCCTTCCAGGAAGTGGAAGATGGTCTTTCCGGGCTCAGCATTCTTGCCCAGGCCGCCGACACGCAAAACCAGGCAGTCGATGCCGCGCAGCGTGCACTGAAGATTGCGAATGATCGCTACGTGGGCGGCCTTGTCACGTACCTCGACGTAGTCACGGCAGAGCAGACTCTTCTGGACAATCAGCGTCTGGCCGCGCAACTCCTCGGGCAGCGCCTGGTGACCTCAGTTTCTCTAATTAAAGCGTTAGGCGGAGGCTGGGATGCCTCCAGCCTGCAATCCCTGCCTCTGAATACAAACTGGAAGCAGACTGTGCAACCCTGAACCCCGACCTTCTGTCCCTGCTCGGTCGCTGCGCATCGTTGAATGTTTAGCGTCTCTACGGCGCCTCGGCGCATCAAATCGAACACCCAATGAAACGTATCCTCATCGAAATTGCCGGCTGGTTCTTCGTCGTGCTCGGTACCATAGGACTTTTTGTGCCTGTGTTACAGGGAATCCTTTTCCTTCTGATTGGATTGACCATCCTTTCCACACAGCATGACTGGGCGCGACGCTGGATCATTCGACTGCGTAACCGTTTTCCGCGAATCGACCGACAGTTGCAACGCGTTCTCGGCAAACATGCCAGACACATCCCGGGCGTTAACTCCGGAGCTGCCGGGGAATAGAAGCATCGCGTTCTACGAGTTGCGCCGAATGCCGTACCGGACTGGAAATCATTCCCATGCCGGCGCCACCGTGATTCCTTAAAATGAAAGTCATGCAAGCCTGGCTGCTGCACAAGCCCGCCCTGGTTGAAACCAAACCTCTCACGCTCGCGGAGATACCTCCACCCACTCCAGCGGGAGACGAAGTTCTGGTTCGCGTGACTGCTTGCGGGATTTGCCGTACTGACCTGCACGTCGCGGAAGGAGAGCTCCCGCCGAAAAAAACGCCGGTGATCCCCGGACATCAGGTCGTTGGAGTCATTGAAGCGCTCGGACCCGAGGCCACCCGGCACAACGTGGGAACGAGAGTCGGGATTGCGTGGCTTTACAAGACGTGTGGACATTGCCTCTATTGCCGCAGCGGTCGCGAGAACCTCTGCGACTTTCCCGAGTTCACCGGCTACACGCACGACGGCGGATTTGCTGAATTCATTGTCGCGCACCAGGATTTTGTCTATCCGTTGCCGGAGGCGTTCGGCGATCTTCAGGCTGCGCCGCTGCTCTGTGCGGGAATCATCGGCTTTCGCTCGCTTCGGCTCACCGGCATTGAGGCGCGGGGCAATCCGGACGGCTTCAATTTGGGGATTTATGGCTTCGGCGCCGCCGGGCACGTTTGTATCCAGGTGGCGAAACATTGGGGCGCAAAGGTGTTCGTCTGCACCCGTGAAGAAAAACATCGCGCGCTGGCTGCCGAACTGGGCGCGGTTTGGACAGGCGGCACGATTGAGGAGCCTCCGGAGAAGCTTGACGCCTCCATCATCTTCGCTCCCGCGGGCGAGTTGGTTCCACCAGCGCTCCGGGCGTTACGAAAAGGAGGCTCGCTGGTTCTGGGAGGAATCTACATGACTCCCATTCCCGGTTTTGACTATTCGCTGCTCTACCGCGAGCGATCAATCAAGACGGTGGCCAATAATACCCGTGACGACGGCCGCGACTTTCTCCGCCTTGCAGCAGAAATCCCGATCCACACTGAAGTGCAGATCTTCCCCTTCGCCCAGGCCAACCAGGCTCTCAACGCTCTTAAGCACGATGGAATCCGGGGCGCGGCGGTGCTCCAGTTTTGAGTCTTCCTTCGGTGATTCCGGTCACAGTGTGAAGAACTAGCCTGTAGGAGCATTAAATGCATACGGGAGCCTTCCTATGAAAACGCAGATGCACTGGTACGGCTTCTTCGGATTTGCCATTTTGGTCGCCTGGATTCTGCTTCGTGGAGCGGCATCACACCACGATGTCGCACAAGCACAAAAAGAAAACGACGAACAGAGTGTGCACCTCATTACTTCGCTGAAAGGACCCGATCTCTACCGGGCTCACTGTGCGCCTTGTCATGGGACTGATGCAAAAGGCGACGGTCCCGTGGCGTCGGCCCTCAGAGATTCGGTGCCTGACCTGACCACGATCGCTCGACGTAACGGCGGTCTTTTCCCAGCGGACCGGGTCCGCAATCTAATCTCCGGCGATGAAGTCCTGTCGGTCCACGGCTCACGCGAAATGCCCGTTTGGGGACCAATCTTTCATCAGGTGGAAAACGACCGCGATTACGGCAACGTTCGGCTGAAGAACCTGACGGAATACCTCAGGTCAATACAACAGAAGTGAGTATGGGTTCAGACCGCCACGGGGACAGACTGCTCACCGGCGAGCGAAGTTAAATGTGGCAGAGGGCCATCATTCATTCGCAGGAACCAGTTCTCCACGACCATGGTGCGGCAGAACCGCTCACTTTTGAGAAGAGCTCTGGCGAGGAAATTCCGCAGTCCGTGCGGCAGATAGCTTGCCATGCGTTCAGGAGGACTGGTGGTCCCGAACCGCTGCCGCAGCAGGCCGGAGTACGCGCTGAGCCGGGCGGCTGAATAGTCGCCCGGCGCTGCCCGCACGACCTGCGCTGCCATTAATCCCGATTCCACCGCGGGGCGAATCCCTTCGCCACTCTGCGCATATGCCAGCCCGGCGGAATCACCGATGAGCAAGAGTCCGTCATCGAATACTTTGCGTGGTGAATACCCGTACAGTAGGTAGGCGTGCCCTGCAAAGCGGCGCGCTAAATTGAAACCCATCCTGCCACTGGCGCGCAGGAACTCCGCAAATTCGTTCACGTGTTCACTGAGCTTATGCTGGTCGAGCCGACCGAGGCCCACGTTCAGATAATTGCCTTTCCGAAAGCACCAGCCGTACCCCTGAAGATCGCGGCAAAAGAACAACTCCGGTGTTTCGGCCGAAACGTGGCATGCCGCGGTCTCACTCTCATCCATGAGGAATTCGACTTCCTGGGCCACGACCGGGGCCTCGGAACGCTTGCCGCCCACGACACGAGCTACGGGGCAGAAGTGCCCACCGGCGCCGATCAGGAGACGCGCCTTAAACTCGCCATTGATGATCCAGTTAGCGGCGCTCCGTTCGATGCTCTTGATGGGAACATTCTCGCGCACGTCGGCGCTGCAGCGTCTTAAAAGGTACTCATCAAACTCACGCCGCCGGATGCCGTAGCTGACCGGTTCGTCGTAGCTGATATGCGCTTCCCGCTGTCCCAGGCAGCTCACGCGAAATGCCGATATAGGTTGGCAGATGCGGCCGCGCCCGTACTCCGCCGCATCGATTTGCAAGGCCTGCAGAACGAAAGGCGTGATCCAGCCGCCGCAAATCTTGTCTCGAGGAAACGAAGACTTATCCAGCACCACCACATCGAGCCCACAATCGCGCAGCCCCCAGGCGCAGGATGATCCCGCGGGTCCTCCGCCGACGATCAGGACATCGCACGAGCGCATTCCTGCTCCTCACCTTCTCCGCGCGGCTGATACAGATATGAGCGGTTCCATGGTTGCGATGCGCATTCTCTACCCGCGAATACCACCTGAAACAATTGCAGGCTGCCCACGCGAAAAGCGGCTGTTGAACCCGCAAGATATAAGCGCCACATTCGGGCGAAACGGCTGCCCAATTGCGCCTTCACGATCTCAAACTGCTGCTCAAATGCCTTAAGCCAGCACTCACAGGTGCGGGCATAATGCTGGCGCAGGTTTTCTACATCCAGAACGCTGAATTGATGAGGCTCAAGAAATTCCATCACCTCGCGAAGCGCAGGCGGGTAAGCGCCAGGAAAAATCCTGCGCCGGATCCAGGGATTCATGCTTTGCGAGCGGCTGCGCCCGATGAAATGCAGCAAACCCCGACCCCAGTCGCCAATGGTGCGGCCGATCACGCCTGCCATTTCAGTGTAGTGTTTCTTCCCAACATGCTCCAGCATTCCGACAGACACAAAGGCATCAAAACGTCCACTGATGTTGCGGTAGTCATCCTGGATGAACTCAACACGAGACGCCAGTCCCACGCGCTTTGCCCGCTCGCGCGCATATGCGATCTGCTCGCTGGAGATGTTGAAGGCCTTCACCTTCACTCCGTACTGGCCGGCCATATGCAGCGCCAAAGCGCCCCATCCGCAGCCTGCCTCCACAACCGTTTCTCCTGGCCGCAGCCAAACCTTTCTGCACACGTGGTCCATTTTGGCGCGCTGCGCTTCTTCAAGACTCGCCTCTGGCTCGGGAAAATACGCGCAAGTGTAAACCATCTGCGGATCGAGCCAAAGCTTGTAGAAATCGTTCGAAATGTCGTAGTGGTGGTGGATGTTGTCGCGAGAACCGCGAGGTGAGTTCGATTCCAGCCAGCTCAGCCACTTCGAATATATGCGCGCGGAAAACGAAACTGGGACCTTGTACAGCCGCTCAATCAAATCGACCAGATTGCCTTCAACTTCAATTGCGCCCTCGCTATAGAGGTCGCCGAAATTGATTTGCGGATTTCTCGCCAATGCCCTGAGAGCAGCCCGGTCCTTGATCCAGACCGTGGGTACCTCTGAGGGCATGGTGGTGACGCTGTGGTCAGGCGTTCCCATCGCGAGCCGAACCGGCGCCGGGCCGGCGGCTCTCTGCACACCAGAAAACAACACGCGATCAAACCAGGAAAGAGGCACCGTTCCCTCCGTTTCCCACTTCGAACAGCTTCGGGTAGCAGCAAAGGCTCCCGATCAGAACCGATAAATTATCCGCGAGAACGGCTGAAGACTCAACTCGATTTGCGAAAATTGCGGCCAAATCGTCCTCCTGATTTGTTGGATGCAATAGAAGAAATGGCACAATAACAGTGTTATGGATCGCGCAGCTCAGCAACCGTTATCAACAAAAGCTCAACTGGATGCGTCTGTCGTCGAGCATGCATTCAGCCGGATTCGGGGCGCCATCAGGGAGACTCCGCTCGAAGATGTCTCAGCAATTTTCCCGGCGTCATCTGCAAAGGTCCTCTGCAAAATGGAGAATCTGCAGGAGACCGGGTCGTTCAAGCTGCGCGGAGCGACCAATAAAATACTCTCGCTCTCAACCGCGCAGGCCCAGGCCGGAGTGGTTGCTGCTTCCAACGGGAATCACGGCCTGGGAGTCGCCGCTGCCGCAAAGCGGGCCGGCATCGCCGCTGAGGTTTATGTATCAGAGCACGTCTCCGCGGACAAGGCGCGAAAGATTGAGCAACTCGGAGCCAAGATTCATCGCGTCGGGCAAGATCCGCTGGAAGCTGAACTCGAGGCGCGGGCGGCTGCGGAGCAATCAGGCCGGGTGTTCATCTCTCCTTATAACGATATCGATGTAATGGCCGGCCAAGGCACCATCGCGGTGGAACTCCTCCAGCAAACGGGCCATGTGGACGCCGTGTTTGTTGCCGTGGGAGGCGGTGGCCTGATCGGAGGCATTGGGACGTATCTCAAGTCAGCCTCACCGGATACTGAAATCATCGGCTGCTGGCCCCTCAATTCTCCCGTGCTATATGAATCAATCAAAACTGGACGAATTCTCGACATTCAAGAAGAACCGACCATCTCGGAAAGCACGTCAGGAGGATTGGAGCCGGATTCAGTAACTCTCGACGTTTGCCGTCGCGTCATTGATCACTCCGTATTGGTGAGCGAAGACGAGATTTTCGCTTCCATGCGTCTGCTGCAAGAGAGGAAGGGGTGGCTGATCGAAGGCGCTGCCGGAGTTGCTGTTGCGGTATTCCAGAAAGAGGCCGAACGATACCACGGCAAAACCGTGGCAATTATCATCTGCGGCGGAAACCTTTCAGAAAAGGCGCGGGGAGAATTGGAAGCTCACAAACCTGATTTTTACTCCTGAATCTTTTCCGGCTTCTTGTGCTCGGATTCGTGCACCACGTCGAGGGTATCCGAATCTTCCAAAGCTTCCACGCGGTACCCGGCTTTTTCCATCGCTGACGCGCGCGCCTGAATCTCTTCGGCAATGACGGCTATCTTTTCAGGATCGAGAGGCTGCTCACCGGCGGCATCCAGCATGCCGCGAAACGCCATCCAGCCCAGGAGTCTCTCAAACTGCTCCTTCACGATGTAGCTCGCTTCTTCATACTGGTGTACACCCATCACCCACGCGACGTCAGGATCGTGCAGCCAACTATAGGGCGCGCTGGAGCGAGATGAGTGGGCAAAGCTGGCCCTGAGGCGCGCCACAGCTCTCCACTTTTCCTCCCCGGCAAAACTCTCCGCGTCTGCGGTGGCTATCGCTTCCGCCAGGGGCTCGCGCAGCCGGAGCGCATCAAAGATTCGCGCGGCGGCCAAGTCACGATGTCTGGGATCCAGCAGGCAGCCCAGCGCTTCCACCGCGCACCATCCCAGAACCGCGCTCCAGACGCCTTCCGAATCGGCCCCGGGTTTCCCTACCGGCAAGACCGCCTTGAGTTCGGCGGCCCATTTCACGCCCGCTTTGCGATTCAGGGCGCTCAGCGAGAGCGCGGCGCGAATGCGCTCAAGCATGGCCTTCTGCGATACGCGCCGATGCGGGTGCCAATCCGCGGGCGGCTGCAATCCTGTGAGTTGCGCTGCCGCGCTTCCGAAATACATTTGCGCGCTTTCGAGCAAATCGGCTACACGTCGCTCAAGAAGATCCAGTGTCGCAGTGATTCCGCTTGATCTCACCGGCCCATCACCAAGGCACGACATGCTCGCAAGCTGCTGCGCAACATCCTCTCCCGTAACCGCGCGCAATCCGGCGTGCACAGGCCGCAGCCGCAGCGCAAACAATGCATCTTCCAGGCTGCTCACTCCGCGCCCGTCAAGCTCGTCGCAAAGCAGCCCCCACGGATGCGCTTCATCCTCACGGAGGTCGCGCCACTCCAGGAAAACCTGGCACTGGTACGCGTGCAACTCAAGGTTCAGCCCACGTTCCGCCAGGTCGCGGGATCGGTAGAGATACTCCATTCCGCTCACCGCATCACGGCAAGCGGCAAACATCGCTCCATCGCGCGAGACCGCAAAGCTCTCTCCTAAGGTTCGTTGCCGCAAATGTTTGTTGCCAGCGGTCGTTTTTTCCGCGTACGCGCAGGAATTCCTTATCCAGCCGCGCGTGCTCGCATACCGATTGTTGAACACCACCAGGGCGCGCTCATCACCACTCCGGTTTGAGTACGCGAAGACATCCTCATTCACGTGCCCATGATCGCTATAAAAGTCGTACAGCAAAAAGTCGCGGACCTCCGCAAAGACGTGCCGACGGTGCAGCAGCGGCGATATCTGGCGCTCATGACGCGCGACCAGCCAGTTATCCGGTCGCTCATCGTAATAAGCACGGCGATATTCCATGCCGTAGCGCTCAGTGAAGCCTTCAATCTGCCCATGACCGAACATAGGCAGACCGGGCAGTGTGGCCATTAGCGTGCACACGCCAAAGTACTTGTCGCCTTTACCGAACTGATCCACAGCGGTGCGCTCGTCAGGGTTGTTCATGAAATTGACATAGCGCTTGAGCACCTCAGCATCAAATGCCAGCGTGTTCTTGATTACGTTGCGATAATTGGCATTCTCTTCATCGCGCAGCATGTTCATGAACGCGCTGTTATAAACGCGGTGCATACCGAGCGTGCGCACAAAGTAACCTTCCATCAGCCAGAAAGCCTCGGCTAAAAGCAGTGTGTTCGGCGCTTCCGCGGCCACGCGGTCCACCACTTCGCGCCAGAACTCGTTGGGCATGGCGGCGTCAAATTCAGCTTTCGTCAGCCCGTGCTCAGCCCGGGATGGAATGGCGCCTCCGGTTCCGGGCTCCGGAAACCAGAGTCGCTGATAATGACGCTTGGTCAGCGTCATAGCCGCGTCAAAGCGGATGATCGGGAACATGCGCGCGACGTGCAGAATGGTCTGGATCACCGCCTCCCGCACTTCCGGCTTCAGGTAATTAAGCTGCGCCGTGTCATTCCAGGGAAAGCTGGTGCCATCATTTCCGTGATAGACGTAGCGAGTGTCTCCCGTCCAGCGGTCCACGCGACGAAAAACCACGGCGGCATCCGTACGGTCGAAGTAATGATCTTCAATCTTGATCTCCACGCGCCCGTCCTGCGAGACGTCCGGCCCGTTGAAGCTGTAGGCGGGAAAAGGACTGTAAGGCAGCGAGATGAACCAGTCAGGGTGCTCTATGACCCAGCGGGAATCGATGCCCATATGATTCGGTACCATGTCACTGGCCAGGCGAATGCCGCGCGTCGCTGCGCGCTCGCGCAGGTTCTGGTACGCTCCATTCCCGCCAAGGTCCTCGGCAATGTTGTAATCGAGCAGTGAATAAGCTGAAGCGGCGGCTTCAGGATTGCCGCACATTTGCTTGATTTTTTGCGAAGCCCGGCTGCGTTCCCATAATCCGATCAGCCACAGTCCATTGAAGCCGCGTCGCGCCAGAAGCTCGAGCTCTTCGTCCGGTACCTGGTCCAGCCGCCGGATGTCCCGTTTATAGGAGACGGAAAGCTGATGCAACCACACGTACACGCTTTTGGCCATCATGACGGTGCGAGGCATCCAGTCCTGATCGGGGCTGAAGCGTTCATATTCGTACTCACCAGGCGTGAAATGCGGGACAGCCGCCGCGCTGGAGTCGCCCCATGTCTGCGCGCCACCAAAGTGCTGTGCTGGAGGATGGAAGCGCATCCAGACCGCCATCTCCTCCTCCTTAAGAATGTCGATGGCAATCAGCAACTTGCGAAATAGCTCGCCAAGTAATGGGGTCCACTGCTCACGAATAAAAGCAATCTGCCCCTCGAGCGAATCCGGCGAGGCCAGCGCCGGGGCTCGCAACATATCAATCAGGCTCTGGTTTTTCGCGCCCAATGCAGGTTGCGCAGCAAAGAAATCGCGCACCGCTCCTGTAAGTTGACGGTAAGGCGTACCGCGGGCCAGCGGCTCGTCATCAAACAACTCTTTGAAGGGCTGGAAGGCAGGATTCTGGTTTTCCAGCCATAACATGAGCAGCTCTTCAAGAGCAATCGTCCGGTGCGATGCGCCACCTATGGATTGTTCCAGCCACTCTGCCGCGGTTTGGTGATGCCGATACACCGATACCGGCGGGAAATGCTCTACAAACGCGTGCAGTGTTTTCTCCACTCCGTCTGTCCCAAGCCGGGCTCCAAGCCATGCCAGCGCTTCATTCATCACGTTGGGATAACGTTGTCGGTACTGCGCCATGACCGCGTGCAACGCCTCATCAATCAGTCCCATGGCGTTGAGAGCCCCGGGATGAATCGTCCGCTCTGGGTGATGCGCGGTATCGCGCACGCGGTTCATGCGGTCGGCGAATGCACGGCTGGCCTGCAGGTTGGCAAAAATAACGTTGCCGCTCAAAGAGAACAGCGTGTCGTCAAAGCCATAGCGGTCGCGCGCCTGCCGGGAAACGTGGAACTCGAACATGGGCCTTCTGCCTCTTTCCCTTCTTTCAATATACCAATGGCGCTCTTGTCCAGCGCTGCAGCAGGCTGCGCCGGGGAATCTCTTCAAGCGCTTCAAGATTGATCTTCAGCAAGGGATTAGGAGTTGCATCGTTGACTAATACCAAGCTCAAACGCTCGGCCCCGACAGTGATCACGTAAGAAAAGAATGGCTCCTCAGGTAGGACTCGAACCTACAACCCTCCGGTTAACAGTTGGTTCCAACAAAACCGATGCGGAATGCTCACGTGTGATATTTCGCGATAAATTGCGGCTCGCGTGGACTGCAGTACAGCTCGTCGAGTACTCCCGAAATATACCGTTTGATACCTCGACTCCCCCCAAATTTCCCCACACGCGACGGCTGATTTCCAGGTGGATTTGAGACCAACCTTCCAGAAACTGCTCCGGATTCCAAGCTGATTTGCGACCTCTTGGACACAAGAGAGGTGCAATGGAGATGTCGCTGTCTTCGACGGCCATCCCAAGCTTCACTCGTCCCGCCATCCCGAAGGAACTGAACCATTTTGCATGGTATGGCGCAGATTGGTTCATCCGGTTCTGCGCAGGCGGCTGTTAATCCAGCTCAAGGGGACCATTCGTCCACAATTTTGCGACTGTTCATGCCCCCTAAGCCGAGGAAATTGGCTCCCAACAACCGAGTCGCAACCCGCTCCTCTTAATACGGAAATCTCAATTAGCAGGCCTCCTGAGGCTCGTATGCTTTTGGGTAATTTCCGTGCCGCCTGCTGGGCTCCGCGCTGACTTGTATCCCTTGATGTGCGCTTTGGGTTACATTTCGAGATGTCACCAATCGGTTACATCGACAATTTGTCTTATCAGTGTACCCGTTCGGTTACATGCTATAATGACACTGATCGGTTACACCCCAATGAGAATAAGAACAGCATCGGAATTAGGCGCACTTATACGTGACCGCCGTTCAAAGATGTGCCTCGATCAAAATTCTCTCGCACAGAAGGCAGGCACCAGCAGAAAGTGGATTGTCGAAATCGAGAAAGGGAAACCGGGAGCCGCCATCGGTCTTGTTCTCCGCACGCTTCAGGCGCTAGCCATCTCGCTCGAAGTAAACGAGACGGTCAAAACATCTGCGTATGATGGAACGATGTTTCCCCCCTCCGTCGACATCAATCGGCATCTTGAGACATTCAAAAATAAACGATGAATGACTACTTGATCGTCTTGGTTGGGGGAGCAGAGATAGGTCGCGTACATCGCTCGCGGTCTGGGCAGCTCTCGTTCAAATACAATGAAGCTTGGCAACGTCATCCAACCGCGTATCCTCTTTCGCTCTCGATGCCCCTTGCTTTAACAGAGCACAGCCACGCCAAGGTTGATGCCTTTCTTTGGGGGTTGTTGCCTGACAATGAGCGAGTAATCGAGCGGTGGTCTCAGCAATACCACGTCTCGCCTAAATACTCTTTCGGATTAATCTCCCATGTAGGTGAAGACGTTGCCGGAGCAGTTCAATTCGTCCGTCCCGAGCGCATGGGAACAATCGCACGCGAGGGACAACAAAACGAGATCAAGTGGCTCAAAGAGCACGACGTTGCTGAGCGACTGCGAGCACTCCGAAACGATCATTCAGCGTGGCGCAATGCAAACGACACTGGCCAGTTCAGTCTTGCCGGAGCCCAGCCGAAGACGGCCTTACTCCTACAAAACGGAGAATGGGGAATACCCTCTGGGCGTACGCCGACGAACCGCATCCTGAAACCGCCGACAGGGGAGTGGGATGGGCATGCAGAAAATGAACACTTTTGCCTTGAGCTTGCACGTGCACTCGGATTCATTGTCCCTCCTTCGAAGGTGATGAGATTCGAGGATGAAATCGCAATTGTGATCGAGC